>Ga0209253_10001954_pt1 | contig 18167 bp, 20 predicted proteins | sample FrelakmetBRP12BR_FD_187145 | JGI IMG/M metagenome (GOLD analysis project Ga0209253, IMG submission 187145) | Freshwater lake sediment microbial communities from the University of Notre Dame, USA, for methane emissions studies - BRP12 BR (SPAdes)... | ecosystem: Environmental > Aquatic >... | reverse complement strand
GTCACAAAGTATTGTGTGGGATGCTGAAAGCGTTGTGATAGATGCTGAAACAATTTGATTTATCAAGGAAATACGGGTAAACTGTAGCTAATTTACGGAGGTAAAATTGCAGAGAAACAGACTGATAATCATCGTTACTTTTGTCATATTGGCTGCTTTTCTCAGCCAGGAAGCCTTTGCCATTACCATCGATGAAGCCATTAAAAGGGGCTTGGAAGTCTCATTCCTCATCAAGGAACAGAAAGAGGTTGTTAAAAGGACAGGGTACTCCTACATCTCAACTATCGATCCTTACCTGCCAAGGGCTGACATCCAGAGTTCATATATCAGGTCCCTAAATGGCAGGCGTTCAGTGACTTTTTTAAGCGGAAGCAGCCCCACTGGAACAAGTAATGGTTCACTGGATGCCTACACCTTTGATGGCGCTATCACGTTAACTCTTTTCGACGGAGGTGAACGATATGCACGAAGGAAGGGAGCATTTTTTCAATCAGAGCGGGAGAAGGACCGCCTGCAGGGTGTGAAGAATGATGTTCTCTACCTCGTTAAGGCGGCCTTCTATGTAGTCCTTGGTAATAAAGCCGTCGTTGAGAAAAGAAAAGAAGCCTACGATGTAACAGAGAGGGTCTTGGCTCTCACGAAGGGGAGATATGAAGCAGGCGTTGCAAAGAAGAGTGATGTTCTTCAGTCAGAGGTCCGGATGACAACTGCCAAGATCGAATACCTGGATGCACTGAGGGAATATGAAAAGACACTTGCTGAGCTAAAGAGTCTTCTCCTCTATGATCCGGAAGACAAGCAAGATGTCGAGGGGCCACTTGTGGAACCGAAATACAAGGGTGACTACCGTCAACTAACGGAAAGGGCCATTACTGTGAGGCCCGATGTGACTGCTCAGGTGCAGGAAGTGGAACGGTTAAACATGGTCTACAAGGAAAGAGTGAGCGCCTGGTTTCCCCGGATTGATGCACAATACATGCAATCACGACAGGATGACCGGTTTTTCCCTGATGGCAGACAGGAAACATTCAGCATTAACTTGTCGTGGCCCCTATTCGACGGTATAGGCCGCTATTACAACATGCTGGGCGCATCAAGTGATATCGCTTCCTCGAAATACAGGCTTGAGGAGATAAAGAGAAACGCTGGTGTTGAGATTATTAAGGCATTCAAAGACTATGAACTCAGCATACAGAATGTGACCCTCTATGGCGAACTGGTGAGAGAGGCCACCTCCAACTTCGATCAGGCTTTTGGTGAATACAAGCTCGGGAAAGGTGACATTCTGGCCCTTCTCCAGAGCGAGAGGGATCTCGCGAAAGCGAAGGAAAACCTCGTGAGTGCAATTTCCCGGGCCAACACAACCCTCGCAAGCCTCGAACGGGTCGCCTACATCAATGGAGAGTAAAAGGTGAAGAAGAAATACATTGTCATTGCTATCGTTGTTGCGGTTGTTGCAGGAATCCTCATTTACTTATTTGTAGGCAAAAAAGGCAACTCAGAAAAAGCCGGTGAAAACTTTACTATAAAGCGGGACAATGTCACCTATTTTACCGAGCAGACAGGTATCATTAAGGCCCAGGTTGGCGCAATCGTCAAGGTGGGGACAAGGGCGACAGGTAACCTTACTCAGCTAAAATATCAGGTAGGCGATGCTGTTAAAAAAGGCGAGTTGATCGCCACGATTGATGACAGGGAAATCATGGCAAATATAAGGAACACTGATGCCACGATTGAATCCCTGAAGCGGGACCTCGACGCAAAGGAAGCGCAGTATTCTTACGGCAAGACGAACTACGAGCGGGAAGTAAGCCTCCTGGAAAAGGAGTTCACCACAAAAGACAGCGTCGATAAGGCCAAGCGCGAGGTGGACGTGGCTTTTGCCCAGGTTGAGTTTGGCAAGGCAAAGGTTAAAGAGGCTGTTGAAAAGCTTAAGGCATTAGAGGTGTCCTTAAGTTACACGAAGATCTATGCCCCAATCTCCGGCTATGTGTCTGCAGTCTCAACGCAGTTGGGCGAGACAGTTGTTGCTGGTCTTTCCGCTGCAATACTCATCACCATTATAGATCCTACAAAGCTTGAGATGTGGATTTACGTTGACGAAACAGACATAGGACGGACAAAGCCTGGTCTGAAGATAGAATACTGGGTGGACACCTATCGGGATAAGAGATTTTACGGAAAGATCGACATGATTTACCCTCAACCTGAAATAAAAGATAACATCGTCTACTACCTTGCTATCGTAAAGATAGACCCTAAGGATACAGCATTCTTAAGGCCTGAGATGACAACCCATGTGCGAATTATTGTTGAAGAGAAGAAAGATGTTCTGGTTGTACCGAATAATGCCGTGCGCTTCGAGGAAGGGAAAACCGTTGTCTATTTCAAGACAAAGGACAAAACTGAACCGAGGCAGGTAACCCCCGGTGTTCGGGATGACAGGTTTACAGAAATTATCACAGGTCTCAAGGAAGGGGAAACCATCGTGATACCTACGATGGCCAAGAAGCCTCCCCAGAGCGCTTCGCCAGGCCCGAAGAAGTGATTACCCTTAAAAATATCAAGAAGAGCTATTTCATAGGGGAGCGAGAACTACCCATTCTCAAGGGGATAAACCTTGAGATCAGGAGCGGGGAGTTTGTCATTCTCATGGGTGTTTCCGGGTCCGGGAAGACAACGCTCATGAATATTGTTGGTCTCCTTGACAAACAGACCGAAGGGGAATATGAGTTTATGGATGTTACCATTAATGGTCTTGATGATGAGAAGCTTGCCACCATGAGAAACCTCCACATCGGTTTCGTTTTTCAGCAGTTTTTCCTCCTTCCCTATCTGAATGCCTTGGAGAATGTGCTTATCCCCATTGTTTACTCGTCAAAGCAAATAAGACATCCCCGTGACAAAGCCAAAACCCTCCTTGGAAAGTTTGGCCTGGCAGAGAGAATCCACAATAAGCCCTCACAGCTTTCCGGTGGGGAGCAACAACGGGTTGCCATAGCCCGCGCGCTGATCAACGACCCTGACCTTATCCTCGCAGATGAGCCGACAGGAGCACTCGACTCCAAGACCGGCGGAGAGATCATGGATCTTTTCCAGATGCTCAATGAAGAGGGAAAGACCATTATAGTCGTAACCCATGACCCCAAGCTCACATCCTTTGGCAGAAGACTGATAAGGATAGAAGATGGGACTATTTCAGAAGATATCACAAGGTAGGGAGTTTCTTGAGGAGATCCTCAAGATCCTCTATTACTACCGTGGAAGGGTGGTTTTTTCCTTTGCTGGCGTTGCCCTTGGAATACTTTCTATTTGCATCATTATTACAACAATAGAGGGAGCAAACAAAAAGGCAAAGGACATTTTTGAAGCCCTGGGCCCGGACTCCATCATGGTCTTCAGTGGCGGTGAGAGACAGCGGGCAGCAAGGGTGAGGATGACAACGCTGACTGTCCGTGATGCTGACCAACTCCAGCGAATCAACGGTATCTATGACCTGGTCAAGGTTTATTCGGTCAGAAATGTTACCATGCGATACCGGGACAGGAAATGGCAGACTCAGGTCATAGGTTCTACGTCAAGCTACTTTACCTCGATGGCGTGGAATTTTCGGGTAGGTTCAGTGTATTCATCCGACGATTATGCCAATGCAGAGGCGGTCTGTGTCCTTGGTGCCAAGGTATACGATGAGCTTTTCAAGGATGAAAATGCAATCGGCAAGGTAATACAGGTCGGTAAACTACCAACAAAGGTTATTGGCATCCTTGAAGAAAAAGGGGGTGGCCTCGGGGGGCCAAATATTGATGACAGGGTTATCATGCCTTTTACGACGGTAACAAGCAGAATAACCAACGACAAACGATATCTGAGCATGATGAGGCTGAAAACAGACCGGGACCTGGATAAGACCATAGAAGATGTACGAACAGTGCTCAGGATTAACCACGGCCTGCAAGGGTCGGCTGACGATGATTTCACCATCAGAAGTTCAAAGGACATACTCAAGTTTGTAACCGTCATTTCCGGTTCGCTCTTTCTTTTCCTTGGGACAGCTTCAATTGTGGCCCTTGTTGTGAGTGGTTTCGTTCTTGCCAATCTGTTTTACCTCACCATTCAGGAACGGAGGAAGGATATCGGTATCAGACGTGCCTATGGGGCATCAAGAAGAGGAATTTTGCTCTCCTTTCTTTTTGAGTCAATACTCATAACGCTTATGGGTGGGATAGCAGGCATTCTTTTAAGTGTTGCCCTTGGTGGGACATTCGAAAAGCTCTTTGACATTCCCATGCTATTTTCCTATAAAGTGATTGTTTTTGCGCTTCTTTTCAGCTTTCTCACCGGGCTTCTCGCAGGCTTAAGGCCGGCGCTACGAGCGAGCAGGATTGAGCCGATTGAGGCAATAAGGGGATGATATACACCGTTAAGTTTTACCTCAGGATAGCCCTCCAAAATCTTGTGGTCCATAAAGGGAGAATGGTCCTTGCCCTTCTCGGAATCCTTTTTGCGGTCATGAGCCTTGTTGCTTTCGGAAACATCAGTAACGGTATGAAAAAAAAGATCGAGAACGAAATAAGCAAATTCGGGAAAAATCTTGTTATTGTTCGATCGGGCCTCGTCTTCGCCACAGGGAGGGGTGCACGGCAATTTGCCGAGGCAAAGACCCTGAAGCTTCGAGATGTGGGAATGATCAAAGAAGCCATCCCCGGGATCAAAGAAGCTGTTCCTTTTTTTGACATAACCTATCCTGCCCGCTATGGCGAGAAATCCCTCGTTGTGAGCATTGTAGGGGCCACAGAGGCCATTTTCAGGATAAGGAACATCGACTTACTGATGGGCACGTATTTTACCAAGGAGGAAGATCTCAAAGCAGATAAAAAGGCTGTTGTAGGATACAAGGTTTTTGATAACCTATTGCAGCGGGAGAACCCCATTGGCAAGTATATCCTTGTTTACAGGGTCCCTACTGAGATTATCGGGGTGATGGATGAAAAGGGAACTGATTTTACGGGGCAGGACCAGGATCTCCAGGTCTATATACCACTGAACACCTTTATGAGACGTTACAGTAACGTGGATTACATCAAGGGCATCTACCTGCAACTTCAGGATGGAGAATCTCTAAGTCAAATGAAGACGACACTCAGGAATTTCATACGGAAAATTCACAATATGAAGCCGGAACAGAAGGATGATTTTTCGATTTTTACCATGGAAGATATCGTGAGGACTCAGGAAGAAGGGATACGGCTCGTATCTATCCTGACAATCATTGCTTCCATAGTTTCGTTTCTGATAGGGGGACTTGGTATTTTTGCCATTATGCTGCTCTCTATCTCTGAAAGGAAGCTGGAGATAGGTATACGGAGGGTTGTAGGTTCTAAAAAAAGAGATATTATTTTACAGTTTCTGACTGAGTCGGTTATCGTTGCTCTTGTTGGAGGTGTTTTCGGGGTATTGGTCGGTTTTATTATCACTGTCATCGTCAACTATTTTGGAGAGTTTCCATTTTCGCTCTATCTCGGAAACATCGCCATGTCATTGCTTATTAGCACAGTAATTGGCATTCTGGCTGGTATTTACCCGGCAATGCAGGGTACGAAATACGAACCTGTTGCAGTACTCCACTAAAAGAAACAACTTATAGAAGTTAAGAAGCCGAGAAGTTAAGAAGCTGACAACTGCAAGTGGGCTATTTTTTTTCTAAGCCTTGAAGGGCTTGCTCGGCAAGTGTTTTGAGGATTGTATCTGGAGAGTTTTTCATAATCTCCCGATAAAGGGCCCTGGCCTCTTCAGTCTTTCCTTGCATGGTATAGATAGTTGCAAGGTAAAGCCTGGCAATCTGATATGCCTTGCCCCGTTTCTCTTTAATGAGAGTTTGAAATACATTTTCTGCATTGGTAAGGCTCTCTTGTTTGCCGGTCTGGCTGTATTCCTCAAAGCTCCTGATACCCTGGAACAGGGTTGACTGAGCCTTTTCTTCCTGTTTGCTGGAGTAAACGGTGTAGCCATAAACAGAGAGGGCTGCAACAAAAAAGATGACAATCCCGATAATGAAGTTGCGAAGATTGTTCTTAATAAATATGTATGCAGTTTCGACAAACACGATAAGGAAATCGGGCTTCTTGATTAGTTCCTTGGTTTGTTTTTTCGCCATAGTCGGTATTTCACCATATTAAACTCACAACTGTCAATGTTTAAAAGCGTGCGAGATAGGCGGAAACAAAAGTAACCGGAAAGATGGAAAAAAATTGTAAACAGGAAAATTAGAAAGTGGTGTGTAAAAAATTATGAATTGCTTGAGGTGCCCTGGGAGTTTTTAGGGCTTTCTGCGGTATCGTCGGGCAACTTTTTCACCCGGGTAGCCCCTATAAAAGTCTTTGAATAGAAATCAGAAGAAAGGGCATCAATTTTTACACCCACTTTGGAGCGATTTGAGGACGCATGGATAAAATTGCCATCCCCGATGTAGATACCTACGTGGGTGGGATATTTTATATAACGCTTGGTTTTGAAAAAAACCAGGTCTCCAACGGACAATTCTTCTTTCGTAATCTTGTAGCCGACCTTGAACTGTTCCCTGGCACTTCTCGGAAGCTGAACATCGAAAATGTCATAAATCTTTTTTACGAAAGCAGAACAGTCGAGTCCACGGACCGTCTCTCCACCATATTTATAAGGCGCACCCATGAAACCCTTGGCAACCTTCACAAGCATGTATTTTTCATCATTGCTTTGCCAGGGCCTGAATGTCTTGTTGGAGAGTTCAATGAGTTCTTCTGAATCATCTACCTCAATTATTTTAGGTATCAAGACGACCTTTGGTAGCTTCTTGCCGGTTATATTATTTGATTCCAGAATATCCTCTTTGTCGATATTGAACTTCGATGCGATCTTGTCAAGAGTGTCACCCTTTTTTGGCCGATACTCAATAAATTCACCATCGTTTTCAATAGCCGACTGAACAATTTCCGGCTCTCTTTTCGCAACAGGGGCCGCAGTCCCCTCATTCTTGATGACGAGAACCTGCCCTAACTTAAGCTTGTTTGATGACAGGCTGTTGAGGCTTTTCAGTTGATCTACTGAGACGCGATATTTTTTAGCAACTGTATAAAGATTATCCCCTGACTTCACCTTGTGCGTTATGTTTGCAGCAAAAGCCAATTCAGCAGAGATAAATGCCAAAAAAACTATTACAACAAACATCAAGACAGTTCTTTTCATTAAACCTTTTTTATTAAAATCCCCGTATATTTGGATTGTGTATACAGTTTCTTAGCAGAAGCCATAAAACCGTGTCAAGATAAATTTTCGCAATTTTTCCATAAAAACTTAACAAAACCACATAAACTATTGATATTAAACAATCCATGGACCCTTGTATTTCTTTTCACAATTAAGTAAGAATTTCTTTTCACAAAGAAATGTTTTGTGGTAGTATATCGCAAAAAAGTTTAGGAGGCGGATGATGGAGATTGGCAGGGAGATCCTCTGGAATGCTGGATCGGTGGGACAGTGGGTTACTTACGCACTTATGGTGGTTACCTTTATTCTCCTTTTTCTCGGTATCAAGAAACGGTATGCCATGTGGAAGATCGGGAAACCTGAACCCATAAATTTTGCAAAGACTGCTGGAGCAAGGATTGGTTATTTTATAAAGAGTGGAATTTTTCACAGAACAATCTTAAAACAAGGCGAATCCTTTCCAGGATGGATGCATTTATTTATCTTCTGGGGTTTTCTGGTCCTCACTATCGGTACTGCCCTTGTGGCTATTCAGGCAGACTTCACGGACCTGATCTTTAAGTACAAATTCCTTACCGGTGATTTTTACCTCTGGTTCTCTTTCTTCCTTGATCTCGGAGGCCTGGTTGCTATTGTCGGTATCCTGATGGCCATGTACAGACGTTATGTCACAAAGCCACAGAGAATTAGCGACAACAAGCCCGACGATTTTCTTTCCCTTATGTGGATCCTGGTAATTCTTGTGTCCGGTTTTCTGGTTGAGGCTGCGAGGATTGCAGCAACGAGACCGGATTATGAGGTATGGAGTTTTGTGGGCTGGTTTATGGCCGACCTTTTCGGCGGCATGGATAAGGGTGCCATTAAGGCCACCCATCTTGTCCTGTGGTATTTCCACATGGTTATCAGCTTCGGCTTCATTGTGTACATTGCGTACTCAAGGCTGCTCCATATCATTACCTCTTCCCTCAATATGATGTTCAGAGGTGTTGAGGAAAGCCCGAGAGGGGCTGTTGCCCAGATCCCTGACTTTGAGAATGCAGAGGAGTTTGGCGTAAACAACATAGAAGGCTTTACATGGAGACAGATATTTGACCTTGATGCGTGTACGAGATGCGGCCGGTGCCAGGACCGTTGCCCTGCACATCTCAGCGAAAAACCACTCTCACCGAAGAAACTCATCCAGGACCTGAAAGGCGAGTGGGAAAGGGTGGCGGCAGGTGTCAAGAACGAAGATGGCATCATCGACACCGTTATTCAAGAGGAAGCCCTCTGGTCATGTACGGCATGTCTCTCCTGCCAGGTGAACTGCCCTGTATCAATACCAACCTTTGACAAGAACATCGAGATGAGAAGGTACCTCACCATGACCTTGAGCAAGGTGAGCTCCGAAATGAAACTTCTCTACAAGAATCTCCAGACCCGTTTTGACCCGTATGGTATGGGCAAGTCCCAGAGGCTTGAGTGGACGGAAGGTCTTGATATCAAAAAGGCAGGTGAAGAAGAGGTTGAATATCTTTACTGGGTTGGCTGTGTGGCCTCCCTGGATGACAGGAACAGAAAGATTGCGAAGGCAGTTTCGACGATACTCCAGAAGGCCGGTGTCTCCTTTGGTGTTCTTGGTCCCGAGGAAAAGTGCTGTGGTGATCCCCTGCGGAGAACGGGAAATGAATATCAGTACTTCGAAATCGCTGAGGGGAACGTGGAGCTCCTGAAAGGACTCGGTATTAAGAAAATCATTACAGCATGTCCTCACTGCTACAACACACTGAAGAATGATTATCCTCAGCTCGGTGGGAATTTTGAGGTGTACCATCATACAGAAATCATCTCCAAGCTGGCAAATGAGGGAAAGATCAAGATTAACCCGACCCTCGAAGGCATCACCACGTACCATGACCCGTGTTATCTGGGAAGGGTTAACAGGATTTTTGACGCGCCAAGAGATGTGGTCAGCAAAGTTAAGAAAGACAGTTTCGTTGAGTTGCCGCGGAACCTTGATGAAGGCTTCTGCTGCGGCGGCGGCGGCGGCAGGATCTGGATGGAGGAACATCACCTGAGAATTAATCACCTGAGGATGGATGAGGCTATTGGTGTTCATGCCAATACTGTTGTAACTGCTTGCCCTTATTGCCTTATCATGATGGAAGACGCCATAAAAGACAAGGAAAAGTCTGAAACCATGAAGGCATTGGATATTTCAGAAATTGTTGCGAAGAGTATTTAGATAAAAACCTTGTGAAACGTATAAAAGGATGGGCTTGCCCCATCCTTTTATGTTTTAAAGAAAGCCTATTCTTGCATGCTTATTGCTTCTACAGGGCACTCATCCACGCAGGCCCCGCATTCAGTGCAGGTTTCCGCATCAATCTTTGCCACATCATCAACTGAAATAGCATCGACTGGGCACACCTCGGCACATGCTCCACATCCCGTGCAGGCATCTTCATCAATTTTTGCAGGCATCGTTTTACCTCCTTTCAGTATTTTAGAATTCCTAAACAAATCTGAAAAAAATGTCAATAAAAAAATATTAAAAAATTATTTCATCACAAAGATGGACTTTTCTGGCTCGTTTTTTTTGCCGTAACTAAAGTATGTCTGCTTGAAGGGTTGCATCCCGTAAGTAAAGAGTATCGGTAGATTTGTTTTTCATTGACATAGCTGGAGACATCGAATAAGATTGTTCCCATGATTGACTTCTTCAAGGATATGTTCCTGGACCTTTATGACAACTTTACCGAGGTCTTTTTGAATATCATCGTCATGATTATCGTTATGATCGGTGGTTTTATTGTAAGCTGGTTTATTAAAAAGCTTTTGGCGAGGCTCCTGATTCTTTTCCGTTTTGATAAATGGGCGAACGAGGTGGGAATTATCAACTTCCTGCAGAAAGGGGGTGTGCACACCCTCCCTTCGATCGTGATAAGCAAGATTGTCTACTGGATATTTATTGTTGTTTTCTTCTCCTTTGGTTTGAACTTTATTGGAATAAGCCAATTTACTGAATATGCTTCGCGGGTTACAAGCGCCCTTCCCCTCATCGTTGTGTCCATTGTTATCATTATCATCGGAATTATATTGAGCAATTTTATCAGCAGAGTCATTTACCTGGCATGTGAGAATTCGAACATCTGTCAGAGTGCGAACATCAGATATGGCGATCTTATTGCGAAGGGTGTAAGGATATTTCTTATAATTATTACCTTTGGGATTGTCTTTGAGTATATAGGTGTTGGCAACACGATAATAACCATTAGTTTCCTCATCATTTTTGGAGGCATTATTATGACCCTCTCCCTTGCCCTCGGCATCGGGCTGAGTCATGTTGTAGGTGATTTTATCAAAGAACGTCTCGGATTAAAGGCAGAAAAGAAAAAAGAATAGTACTAACTTCTCTGGAAATATCCCAGGAACCATTTAAGGGCGAGATTGATTGCCTTATCCCTGTGAGAAGGATTTGAAAGGATATGATCACCCCCCTTGATAATGATGCATTTCTTAGGCTTTTGAATGTTTTTGTAAATGGTTTTTCCTTCCTCGCACGGTACAACTTCATCCATCTCTCCATGGATAACCAGGGCGTCTGACACCTTCCTCGCTTCAGCGAGAATGTCGTACTCCTCAAAATCAGTAAAAATGGTCTCCTTGAAAGGGATGCCGGAGATGTTCCCGTCATCCTCTTTCTCCAGCCTGTATGGAGTTGCCCATGGTGAAATGCATTTGATTCTCTTGTCCTTTGCGGCCTTCAATAAACATGTTGTCCCACCGAAACTGCTTCCTAGGATACCGATGTTATAAGGATCTACCGAAGGGTGGTGCATAATGTATTCTGTGACAGCGTCAAGATTTTCCAGCCGCTTTGTGAGTGTTGTCTCGGTAATGTCACCCCCGCTTTCGCCACATCCATGGTAGTCAAATCTGCACGTCGTGATACCAGCCTTGGCAAAGATATCTGATATGAGGGTATATTTTGAGCTTTCCTTCGAGCTCACGAGACCGTGGGAAAGGATAACGCAAGGGAATTTCCTTCGACCCCCCGGTACTACCATGAGTCCTTTTATTTTGTTGTAAATCGATGTAATTTCAAAGTTCCTGGTCATAGAGTTGCTCCTTAATGAGTTGATTAAACTTTTCTTCAAGGGGTATGAGGTTCAGCACATCCTCCTTGTTGTATTCCAGGAGCAGTTCAAGGGCGTCTTTTCTCCTATGCCTTCTGTAGATCTCCCACAACTGGATAGCCTTGTAGCCGTTGACTCCCTCTGTCTTTCGTTCTATGCCATACATTTTTTCCAGTTCCTTCAAACCCCCCTTGATGTTAAGCTGTTTTTTTACCTTAAAAAGATCATAGGAGTCGTGGGTTACTGCAAGGTCCAGGTTGAGATGCTTTTTGATTTGGGGAAGATCAAAGTTATCGCCGTTGAATGTTACTATGGTCCTTACCTGGCGCAAGCAATTTTCCACCTTATGGCTGGTGATGTCTTTCCCTACGAACTGCTTGAATCCGTTGCTTCCGATTGAAATACCGATTACACTAATATTGCCTTCTCTGTCTGTTTCGATATCAAGGTATGCCTTCATTGCAAAAGCCTTTCTTTACAAAATTATGTGCTCAACTATGTTCTCAGTGTTATTACACCGATGATGCCCAGGGAGAAAAAGAGCATATTCGATAACCATGCAGCAAAAAAAGGTGGAAACGTCTCGGCATAACCAAAAGATAAACAAATGTTGTGGATGAACCAATAGAGTATACCAACACAGACACCCACTAAAATTCCTTTAGCAATATGCTTAGTTTTTGTGTACCGGAGGCCCACAGAAAAGGCCACAAAAACCATTATAAGGTTAATGAAGGGGAAGGCCATCTTATTATATAAGTCGACGAGATAGCGTCTCACATCGTGGCCTTCTCGTTTCAGCCTATGAATATATCGCAACAGTTCCTTATATCCCATTTCTTCAGGGTTTCTTTGGCCAACTTTCAGCATTGCCGGTGTTTCTTTGATAAGACCTTTCATTTCAGAATAGACCTTTTTGGACTGGATAGCGTTGTCTCCAAATGTTCTTTCGATTACCGTTGTGAAGAGCCACGCCGAATCTTTCCACGTACCCTCCATTGCATCAATCCTTTTTTTGATGGTAAAATCGTCAGCAAGCTCGATAATGGTGAGCCCTGTAATAGTATCTTTTTTTGCATCGAAAAAATCTATATTACTGAGTATGTTATCCTTTTTGAACCATATTCTATTGTTCTTGAAGTGAACATATGAATCTTCTTTTTTTATCTTCACACGGTACAGATATTCGGCGGCATTCGCCGCGTAAGGCATAACCCATTCTGCAATGATGAAAGAAAAGATAATGAGGGCAAAGGCGAAAGCGATAAAAGGTTTCATAAGGGAAATTGTACTGATTCCTGAAGTCCTTGCAGCAATGATCTCGTTGTTCCGTACCATCATTATAAGAAGGATAAGCATGGAAATGAGGGATGCCAACGGAAGCAAAAGATTGAAATAATGGGGAATCCTCAACAAGATATACACAAGGCTGAGCAAAAAGCTGTTGAAAGAATCTGTAAAAATATCCATATGCTCCAGGAACTCAATAGTGACAAACATAACAAGACCTGCAAATTGAGCCATCATCAGGTATTTCAACATATTCAGGGCGAGATATTTATTTAGCTTTTTCAAAATAGCGTGTCCAAAAAAACCGGATTGTCTGCGATGCTTTCGTTGGTTCCTCAATGTTCAGGTTGCGCAGGAGGTACAGGCCAAGGAGGACTATAGCAGTGTTCGGCGTGGAAGCTATGAGGAGTGGGGGTATACGCAATGTCCTGCCTAAATTTTCAGTAAGCGCCATGAGTATATAATAAAATACAAAAAGAACAAGGCTGTAGATGATTCCCGAGAACCTCCCCTCAATCTTTCTCCTGATGCCCAGGGGTACCGTGAGAAATACAAATGCCAGGGCAGACAGGGGTATTGTTATCTTTTTGTAGATCTCAATCTGCAAATCATATTGGCGGTCTTTATTTGCAAACCTCATGGCTTTTCCCAGTTCTTTTCTGTCCATTTCAAAAGGTCTTTTTCTAACGCCCGCACTTGGAGGCAACATGTTTGCGAGATTTATCATGAAGGTATAATCCTTGAAGGCTATCGTCCTGTAAGCGTCGTCTTTTTTTTCCCACTTGTGCAAGCTTCCATTGTACAGGATGAAAGAGAGGTCAAAGGTAGCCGGATCAAGGTGTATAAAACCATTCGAGGCAGAAATTGTCTGCTTCTCATCCTTGTCGCGGTCATCAGAGACAAGTACCCCGGTGAGTTTATTGCTTTGTGGGTCGACCTTGTCAATATAGATAACTACGCCCGGGATTGCGTCGTTGAATATGCCTTCTTTGTCGTCAACAGTTATTCCTTTTTTCAGAACATCCAACAATGTGTTCCGAAAGAGGTTGGCACTCGTTGGGAGCAGAAAGTTTGTGTTAAAAAGTGCTATAGCGGTGATCAAGATACCGACGGAGGCAATGGGCACGAATAGGCACCTCAGATTGACCCCGCTTGCCTTGAGTGCGAGTATTTCGTTTTCAGTGGAGAGCCTTCCAAGGGTAACAATTGTAGAGAGGAGGAAGGCCATGGGAAGGGTAAATGTCAGAAAAGGTGGTGAAGAGTAAACGATGAGAAGCACAATATCTATGAACTCAACACCTTTGTTGATAACGAGGTCTGTAAGCTTTCCGAGCCTGTTCATAACAAGAATGAAGGTAAGGACGGCAAGGGAGAGAAGCAAAATGTAGGACAATTCTTTCAGGATGTAGAGATGAAATTTTTTAAAGAAGTTTTTTATGATATGCACTAGTAAATGTACCATTCATGGCTTTCCTCTGTCAATTACCGGGGCTCACGCCTGTCCCGTCCCAAACGGGATCGGCCCTCTTTTTATAGTATATGAAGGACGTTCGTTCGTTGCACTCACTTGGAAGTCCGCTGCGCTAGGACGTTCGCTTCGCTCGGACGTAAGAACAATAAGACGTCCCTTCTTCCCTCCTCCCAAAGAATCCGGGGCTTACTCGGACGCAACAGCATGTAACAGCCCTTTCGTCCATCGTCCCAGTCCCACCATTGCGGGACGGTCGTCCTTCGTCCCTCGGTTCTTCAATTGACCCCTTGAACCCTGCTTTATCAATTCCTTGACAAACTGAGCCGTACCCTATTATATTGGCCTTACGAAATCTTTCGAGAACGAATGGGAGAGGTCTAAATATGCTCTATAAATTCGACGGCAAGAGGCCGGTGTTTGGCAAAGACACCTACATAAGCGAAACAGCAATCGTCATTGGAGATGTTAAAATTGGTGACAATTGCTATATCGGTCATGGCGCTATCCTTCGGGGTGATTATGGCTCTATTGAGATTGGGTCTGGAACCGCTGTTGAGGAAGCAGTCGTTATCCATGCCCCTCCACAGAAACTTTGCAGGATTGGCGATAGGGTGACCATCGGTCATGGGGCAATCATACATGCCACTTCAATTGGTGATCTATCCGTTATAGGTATGGGAGCAGTCCTCAGCATCTATTCAACAGTTGAAAAAAACACCATTGTCGCCGAGGGTGCAGTGGTAAAGATGAGGCAGGCCATTCCAGAAGGGGTTGTAGCCGGAGGCAACCCGGCGAAGATAATCCGCAAGATTGCAACAAAAGATAGAGAATACTGGGATATGGGCAAGGAGCTCTACATTAATCTTGCAAAAAAGTACTTGACCATAGGCATGGAGAGGATAGGCTGAAGGGGGCCCGTTACCAGGCAACCCCCTTGCTTTTTAAGTATTCCATTGCCTCTTTTGACCCAAGCCGAGCTGAAGACTTAAAATCCTCTGTAGCTTCGTTAGATCTATTCATCTTCATATATACAATACCACGGGAATTAAAAACCGTTGCCGCCTTGAGGCCGAGGTCAATAGCCTTTGTCATGTCCACCAACGCATTTTGATACTGATTTAACCCTTCATAGGCGATACCACGGTTGAAATATGCAGTTGCAGATTGTGGATTTATCTCTATTGCCTTGGTAAGGTCGTTTATGGAACCCTGAAAATCTCCAACATCTGCAAGAAGAGAGGCTCTATTCACAAATGCTTTGCTGAATCTCGGATCCAGTTGGATTACCCTGGTGTAATCAGTAATTGCCTCTTTAAAGTTGCCGAGCTGTTCATATGCAATGGCCCTGTTGTAATATGCGGCGACAAAAGTTGGTTGTTTTGCAATTGCAGTGGAGTATTCTGCCACGGCCTGCTTCCAGTTGCCCATCCTCCCGTAAGCAACGCCGCGGTTGAACCAGCCCTCCACAAAACTGGGATTAAGCTCTATGGCTTTAGCAAAATCATCGATAGCTTCTTGAAGGTTACCAAGCTTTCCATAAGCATTTCCCCTGATGTCATACTCTCGTGCATTTTTAGGAGTTTTACCGATAATTTCTATTGATTTGTTCCAATCCTGTTTCGCCTCGGTTTCCTTGCCTGTTTCCCTGAAGAGGCTTCCTCGCTCGTAATACGCCTCAAAATCATTTGGATTAAGTTCAATAGCTTTTGTAAAATCGCCGATTGCCTGATCTTTCTTCCCCATCCGTTCATAGACCAGTCCGCGCAGAGAATAAGCGCTGGAAGATTGGGGGTTAAGGGCTATTGCTTTATCTGAAGCCTCAAGGGATTCCTGAAATTTTGCAGTCTTAAACAAAGAGGAAGCTTTTTCAAGCCATTCTGCAGAATCCTTGACGTTGTCAGCGTTCGCTGTGTGGATGAATCCGCCTAATATAATGAGTCCCGATACAAGAAAAGCGATACTAAAGAAGGGCTTTATTTTTAACATAATAAACTCCTTGTTTTTTTTGTGCGGAGTCAAGGTTCATAAAACCCCGCTATTTTAATCAACTATAAGGCAGCCCTTCATCCTTGTCAACGAAGGAGAACCCTGTTATCCTTTTCAAAATCTTGACCCGAAGCCTTGAAGCATTTATAATTGTCTGCACCCGGGAGGTTTTACCATGATAAACGGTCTTATAATTGAACAATTGCCTGAAACAAAGGAAATTGACGGCGCAAAACGGTGGGATGAAGAACGCGGTGAGTTTGTGCAGATTTCTTATCAGGAAAATATCGGACACCTTGCATTTTTCCAGATACGTGAGGGTTTCTTCAGGGGAAGCCATTATCACGAGAAAAAGGAGGAGGTCTTTTACGTGGTGAGAGGGAGGATTCGTGCGCTCTTCAGAGACCTTTCAAGCGGAGAGAATGAAGAACACATATTAACCAGGGGACAGAAGATCCGTGTTCAACCACGATGTGCTCATGTTTTTCATGGACTTGAGGACACACTCGTTATAGAATACAGCCCACAGTTCTACGATAAAACAGATAACTACCCGGCAGATTTTACACGCTGACATTATCGTATCAGGGAAGACCATAAGGCAGGGAAAATGGCTGAGATCAAAAGTGCAATCGAATTAGCGATGGAAAAAACCAGGAATCTGGTGGTTGATAGCAAGGAGCGTGAGGCTATGGCCATCAAGGATATAGAGGACAAAGTTAAGGCTGTCCTTCGAAGATATATGGAGGAAATGGTTGACGACGAAGACGCTGCAAAGGAGTTGAATAAGATCAATGCCGATCCGGTGTTAAAAAGAACTCTAATCGTAGACGCCGTGGTTGATGAATTTGACGTGCGTAAAAATAACGAACCATTACTTGCTCTCATGTATGCTGCTGGATTAGAACTACCGGAAACAATGCGTAGAGATCTTGAAACATTGAATAGGACGTTCCGCGAAGAGGTAGAAGCTAGGAAAATGGTCACTCAAGAGAGGATCAGAGATAACCTTGCTGAATCAGGTATTACAGGGAGTGGTATTGAGCCCAATCTTGTTGCCTGGGATGAATGGCGCGAAGAGGTAGAGAAGGCCGGCAATGCTTTCAAGAAGAGAATGGAAGAATTGAAGGATAAAATAAAGGCAACAAACAGAAATCTGTAAAAACAAATTTCGTTTTTTTCAGATATCACTCAGAAAAGGACAATAGATTAACTTACGGGACATATATAAAAAGGAAGAAGCGAGTCTCTCCAGGCTTACCGCCAATGACCCGGTTGAATTCCTTCATCGATTCGACTCCGCAACGGACATGGAGTTAGCAGGCTTTCTCGGCGCCCAGTTTGCTTACGGACAGATCGGGGTATTCAAGAGGTTTCTGGAAGAGATTTTTTCAATTATGGGTGGTTCGCCTTCACAATTTATCTTGAGAGGAGATTATTCATTTTTTGAGGGTCTCTACTATAGGTTCCAGAAGTCTGACGACATTGTTTACCTCTTTGTCATTCTGAAACATATTCTGGAACGCTTTGGAAGCATGGGTGCGATGCTTCGGCATTTTTACAGAGGTGATACGAGGAACATGTTGTGGCAGGTAAGGGATGAGCTTTTTGGAAAGGATGAGAGGCTTACCTTCTTTTTTCCTAAGCCGTCCAATTCCAACCCTATGAAACGTTGGAACCTCTATTTGCGATGGATGGTAAGAAAAGATGAGATAGATGTTGGTTTGTGGGATTTTATCCCGAAAGACAGGTTAGTTATGCCTCTCGATACACACATCTTCAAAATTGGGAGATGTTTCGGGTGGATACAACAGAAAAATCCCTCATGGAAGGCAGCCTGCGAGATTACCGATGCATTGAGGGTTTTCTCGCCGGAAGATCCTCTTCGATATGATTTTTTTCTCTGCCAGATGGTGGGGATTGATGGCGGGTGCACCGGTGTCAGGACATCTGCCTGTATCAATAAATGTTTGCTAATGCAGAATGAGTAAATTGTAATGAAATTCAAAATCATTAGTCTTGGTTGTCCAAAAAACCTTGTTGAATCAGAACATATAGCC
>Ga0209253_10001953_pt1 | contig 18172 bp, 15 predicted proteins | sample FrelakmetBRP12BR_FD_187145 | JGI IMG/M metagenome (GOLD analysis project Ga0209253, IMG submission 187145) | Freshwater lake sediment microbial communities from the University of Notre Dame, USA, for methane emissions studies - BRP12 BR (SPAdes)... | ecosystem: Environmental > Aquatic >... | reverse complement strand
CAACCCAGAGGTGGAGCACCTCCGGCGGAAGGCGCACGCCGGTGGGCGGTGCCGGCACCGGCGCACCCAGCACCGCGCGCACAACCCCTCGCGCTAGCGCCTGCGCGTTCGCGTCGCCGCGATTGCAGAGCACCGCCACCGACACGCCGCTCTCCGGATATCGCCCGAGGAAGGTGCGGTAGCTGCCCGTCGCGCCGCCGTGGCCGATCTCCTCCCCGAGCCCGGCCGTCGCCCGCGTCGGCGTCAGGCCAAGGCCGTAGCCGGTCGAGCGTCCGTCGGGGAGCGTGAGCGCCGTCGCCATCAGGCGCGCGGTGCCCGGCCGGCCGATGCGGTCCGCCGTCAGGAGGTCGTTCCACCGCAGCCAGTCGCCCACGGTCGTGAGCATCCCGCCGCTCCCGTACACGAAACTGAACGGCATGTCGAGGCGGAACGAGCCGTCGGGGAACGGACTGTACGCCTGGGCGCGGCCCGGCACGACGAGGCGGAAGTCGGTGCGCCAGCCGGTGTGCGTGAGGCCAAGGGGCTCGAAGAGGAGGCTCCGGCTCGCGGCCGCGAGCGAGTCGCCCGAGACGCGCTGGATGACGAGGCCCGCGAGGATGTAGCCCATGTTGCTGTACAGCCACTGCGTGCCCGGCGCGAAGTTGAGCCGCTGCTGCCGCTTCGCGAGTTCGAGCACGTCGCCGAGCTTGTGCGCGACCAACCCCAGCGGCCGGCCCTGGATGTCGAACAGCGTCCACTGGTCGCGCAGACCGCTCGTGTGGCCGAGCATCTGCCGCAGGGTGATGGAGTCGGCCCAGGCCGGCAGCTCGGGGAGATGGCGCCGCAGCGCGTCGTCGAGCGACAGGCGGCCCGACTGCTCGAGCAGGAGCAGCGTCGCGGCGACGAACTGCTTCGCCACCGAGCCCGACTCGAAGATCGTCTCCGGCGTGATGGGGCGGCCGGACTCGAGGTCCGCCATCCCGTAGCCGCGCTCGAGGAGGACTCGACCGTTCTGGCTGGCGCCGACGGCGCAGCCGGGGCGGTCCGTTCCGTTGAAGCGGACGAAGATGCTGTCAACGCGGATGCGGAGGGGCGTGGCGGTGGTGTCGGTCTGCGCGGCGGCCGGGGCGAATGGAGCGGCCAGGAGGGCGAGTGCGAGGAGGCGGGCGCGAGTGGCCATCAGCCGTCAGCCATCAGCCGTCAGGGGGGTACACGCCGAGGGCCGCTGACGGCTGACGGCCGACGGCTATCGGCTCTTCCAGCGGAGGGCGAGGGACTCGAACCCCCAAGGGCTTGCGCCCGGCGGTTTTCAAGACCGCTGCCTTACCAATTAGGTCTAGCCCTCCCAGGTGCCGTACGATATGACCCGCCTGCTCCTTCGCGCAACGGCGCTGCGAACGGCGCGTGCCGTGGCCGGGAGTCAGTCGTGGTGTCTTCTCGCTCCCGCCGCCCGCGCGCGGCGCAGCGTTCGCGATCGCCCGGCCAGTCCTCCACGTGCGGCGCTTCGGCGACTGGCCGCACCAGCAGACCCGATTCGGCGAGGCGGGCTGAGCAAGCCCGTCCCCTCCGCTTGGTGCAAACGCATCATAGACGTTCGGCCTCAATCACTTGAAGTTGTAACGAGTTGTGCGGTGCGACGGTGGCACGGGGCGGCTATTGCGAGCGATTTGCACGCCTTTTGCACGGATCACATGCGGGGCGGGGGTAGCGGTCCGCGGCGCGCGGCGATAGGCTCTCGCGCAGCGCTCGACACCGCAGTAGGTCACTTCAACGCGGAGAGATGGGCCATGGACGGGAATCGTGTGCTGGTCGGCGCAGTGGTGATGTTGCTGGCGGCGGGCTCGCTCGCGGCGCAGCAGCCGGCGGCCGGTGCCCAGACCCCGGCCCAGGTGTACACGGCGAACTGCGCGGGCTGTCACGGCGCGACGGGCACGCCGAACGCCGCAATGGCGCGCTCGATGGGCATCCCCGATTTCGCCACGGTGACGGCGCCGGCCGACAGCGTCTGGGTCCGCGCGATCACCTCGGGCAAGGGGCGGATGCCGGCGTACGGCACTCGGCTCCAGGCACCGCAGATCCGCGCCTTGGTCACGTACATCAAGACGTTGCACCGGCGCTAGTCCGGCCGCCGCGACAGGCGCTCGATACCGCACCAGCGAAGGGGGAGCACCGTGGCAGGCCGGTTCCCGCCCTGGCGAGTGTTCGCCACCGTCCCGCAGCAAGTCCGTCGTCTCGCGATCGTCGTCGTGGTGCTCGTCGCCGCGCTGATCGCGGCCCGGGCCTTGCTCGTCCCGCCGACCTTCGGCGATCGCGGGCACTACCGCGCGGCGTCCGTGGATTCCATTGAGAAGCTGCCGATACGGTACGCCGGACACGACGCCTGCGCGATGTGCCATCCGCAGGAGGTGCAGACGAAGGCGGCGTCGTTCCACCGAGGCGTCGCGTGCGAGGTGTGCCACGGCCCGGCGGTGCAGCACACGACCAACCCGGTCGAGGTCAAGCCGCCGGCGCCGAGGGACCGGACCTTCTGTCCGCGCTGTCACGCCTTCAACCCGGCCCGTCCGACGGGCTTCCCGCAGATCGATCCGGTCCAGCACAATCCGATGCGGCCGTGCTTCACCTGTCACAATCCGCACGATCCGACGCCCCCGCACCCGCCCGAGAGCTGTGCGGCGTGCCACGGCGAGATCGCCCGGACCAAGGCCGTGTCACCGCACTTCCAGTTGGCGTGCACGGAGTGCCACCAGGCGGACCCGCGGCACGTCCAGTCGCCGCGGCAGTGGCTGCCGACGAAGCCCGCGAGCCGGGAGTTCTGCGGCCGCTGTCACGCCACGACGGCGGACAGCCCGAGGGAGATCCCGCGGGTGGAGCTCACCACGCACGGCGAGCGGTACGTCTGCTGGCAGTGCCACTACCCCCATCACCCCGAGGCGCGTTGATGGCCAGCGACCTCCCGAGGGCGGGCGGCGGCCCGCCGCGACCCGGCAGCGACCTCGACCGCCGCGCGTTCGTCGGCGCGTGTCTCGCCGCGGCGGCCCCCGTGTTGCTCACAGCGGCCCAGGGCAGCACCACCTCCGCCCAGGCCCCGGCCGACACCGCGGCCGCGGGGACGCCGCCCCGCTACGACCGGCGCAATCACAACTACGGGATGGGCGTGGACGTCGACAAGTGCATCGGCTGCGGCCGGTGTGCGGCGGCGTGCAAGGAGGAGAACAACGTCCCGCGCGACCCGCACCACTTCCGGACCTGGGTCGAGCGGTATGCCATCCGGGCCGACGGCGAGTGCGCGGTGGACAGCCCGAACGGCGGGATCGACGGGTTCCCCGCGCCGGTCGGCGAGGAGAACGTCCTGCGGGCCTTCTTCGTGCCCAAGCTGTGCAACCACTGCGCGAACGCGCCCTGCGTCCAGGTCTGCCCGGTGGGCGCGACGTTCACCACCGAGGACGGCGTGGTCCTGGTGGACGAGGACTACTGCATCGGGTGCCGGTACTGCATCCAGGCGTGCCCGTATGGCGCGCGCTTCCTCCATCCCGAGACCCACACGGCGCAGAAGTGCACGTTCTGCTACCACCGCGTGGTGCAGGGGATGGTCCCGGCGTGCGTCGAGGTGTGCCCGACGGGCGCGCGGATCTTCGGCGAGGTGCAGCGCCCCGCCAGCCCGCTGACCCGGTTCCGGCGCTTCAACGCGCTGCAGGTGCTGAAGCCGCACCTCAACACGGAACCGAAGGTCTTCTACGCCAATCTCGACGGACAGGTCCGCTAGGCGGCGCGAGGGCCCATGCAAGGCTACATCTATCCGAACGAGTTCGAGCTGCAGTGGGGCCTGCTGATCGTCGTGTACCCCTACCTCACGGGGCTCGTGGCGGGCGCGTTCATCCTGGCGTCGCTCGCGCGGGTCTTCAACGTGAAGGCGGTGCAGCCGACCTACCGGCTCTCCCTGCTCACGGCGCTCGCGTTCCTCATCGCGGCGCCGCTGCCGCTCCTCGCCCACCTCGGGCATCCCGAGCGGTCGTTCGCGATCTTCCTGACGCCCAACGTCCGCTCGGCGATGGCGATGTTCGGGTTCGTCTACGCGTGGTACCTGATGATGGTGCTGCTGCTGGAGATCTGGTTCGACTACCGGAAGGACCTGGTCCTCTGGTCGCGCGGGAAGACGGGCTTCCTGGCGTGGTTCCGGCGGCTGCTGACACTGGGGTCGACGGACCTCTCCGAGAAGTCGCTGCTGTTCGACAACCGGGCGGGGAAGCTCATCACCATCGTCGGCATCCCGTCGGCGTTCTTCCTGCACGGCTACGTCGGCTTCATCTTCGGCTCCATCAAGGCGAACCCGTGGTGGAGCAGCGTGCTGATGCCGGTCGTGTTCCTGTTCTCCGCCATCGTGTCCGGCATCGCGCTGATGGTGCTCATCTACATGGTCACCAGCATGCTGCGCTTCAAGCCGGTGGACATGGCGTGCATGGACAAGCTGGGGGCCTTCCTGCTGTACGCGCTCGTCGTGGACTTCTCCCTCGAGATGCTCGACTTCACGCAGCGGCTCTACGAGGCCGAGGAGTCCATCAAGATCCTCTCCGACATGCTCTCGAACCGCCTGGTGGTGAGCCTCATCGTGATGCAGGTTCTCGTGGGGACGGTGCTGCCGCTGATATCGCTGGGGCTGATCGCGCCGACGGTCCGCAAGCAGGGGTTGGTGCGCGTGCCGGACGAGCTGCGGCGCCTCATCTACTTCGTGGTGGCGATCCTGGTCCAGATCGGCATCTTCAGCACGCGCTGGAACGTCGTGATCGGGGGCCAGCTGTTCTCGAAGAGCCTGCGCGGCCTGACGGTCTACAAGATGGAGCTGCTGGGCATCGAGGGGATCCTGGTGGCCGGGGCGATCATGCTTCTGCCGCTCGTCATCCTGTTCCTGCTGGTCAAGGTGGTTCCCCCGTGGCAGGACGCGGAGGCGCACGTGGGCTCGGAGCCGGCCGCGGGCGATCCGCTGCCGGCCGCACAGGCCTCGTGACGCCCGCGGGAGGCGAGATGACCGCACGTCCCTGGCAAGGTCGTGCCACGCGGTCCGGGTGGTCCTGGCGCGCGTCGGCACCGGCGGTCCTGGTGGCCGCGCTGGCGCTGGCCGCCGCGGTGCCGGCGCTCGCGCAGCAGCGGACGGCGAGCCGCTGCGTCGAGTGCCACGCGCGGCTCCCCGACGCGTCGAACGTAGGCCACGGCTTCGCGGCGTGGCGCGGCTCGCGGCACGCCGCGGCCGGGGTCGGTTGCGAGGCGTGCCACGGCGGCAACGCGGCTGCCGGTGCCGCGCCGCTGGCGCACCGGGGCGTGGTTCGCTCGGGCGACACCGCGAGCACGCTCTACTTCTCGCGCATCCCGGCGACCTGCGGGCGCTGCCACGCCGCCGAGGCGGGCTACTTCCGATCGAGCGTGCACTTCGCCCGACTGCGGAGCGATGGCCACGGGCCGAACTGCGTGACGTGCCACGGCGCGATGGCGACCTCCGTCCTCACGCCCGAGTTGGTACTGGGCACGTGCTCGGCGTGTCACTCGCCCACCGGCGTCGCGCCGGTCGGGAAGTCGCGCGAGGCGGCGCAGGTCCTCGCGCTCGTCCGCGCCGAGAACATCCTCTTCGACATCGTATCCACCGCGGCCGCTGCCCAGCGCGGGGGGGCCGGCGCCGCGCGGGCGCGCACGCGGCTCGCCGACGCGGAACGGCACCTCAGCGCCGCGGCCGAGGTGTGGCACAGCTTCCGCCTCGACTCCGCGGCCGTGCGGCTGAACTCCGCGCGAGCGGACCTCGTGGCGGCGTGGGTCTCGCTCGGGAATCCGTCACCGCAGGAGACGAGGGTGCGGCGGGGCCCGTCCGCGAGGCGGCCGTGACGCGCGCGCCGGATCGGTTCCCGCTCGTCGCGCTCGCTCTCGGCGTCGTGCTGGGTGCGGGCCTCGCCCTCTCGCTGCACGTGCCCCAGGGGCTGTGGGCGCTGGTGTCGCCGCCGGCCGCGACGCACCAGCTCGACGGCGTGCCCACGCCGGGGGAGTACCAGTTCCAGTGGGCCGACGAGGCGAGCAAAGTGGTGCTCCGCTGGAGCATCCAGGGTGACCGGCTGATCGGTGCCGTCTCGACGCCGGACACGGGCTGGGTGGCGGTCGGTTTTGGCGGCGAGGGACCGCTGATGTACGGCGCCGACATCTTGATCGGCTGGGTGGATGCGCGCGGCGCGCACCTCCGCGATCATTACTCGAACACGCCGACGAGCCACGTGCCGGATTCGACCATCGGCGGGGTGTCGAACGTCCTCGGCGCGGCCGGGATCCAGACCGCAGACGGGATGACCATCGAGTTCGAGCGGCCGCTCGCGGGCCACGACAGCACCGACCACGCGATCGAGGCCGGCGAGACCCACGTCATCGTCGCCTCCGCCGAGTCCGACGATCCCACCGTCTATCATATGGGCGGTCGGAAGGCGGTGGCACTGCTCAACCTCTTCGCCGGTCCACCGGCGGCGGCCGGGGCGGGCGCCCTGCTCCCCGACCACCTGACCGACGTGCAGATCATGCTCGCCTGCTGGATGGCCGTGCTCCTGATCATCGGGATTCACGGCGTCGCGTCCGGATGGGCCGAGCGCAGCGCTGAGGAGGCGTCGGCGGCGACGGAGCCGCCGGGCTTCGCGGTCGCGCTGCTCGTGCTGCTCGTGCTGCTCGAGGTGGTGGCACTCGGCACCTTCGCCGTGGGTGTGCGGCGGCTGTCGCCGGTGTGGTTGCTCGGCTCGGCGCTCGCCGTCGGGCTGCTGGCCCTGGCCGGGATCGTCGTCGTGTACACGAGGATCCTGGTGCGCTGGGAGATGGTCCGCACGGAGCGGGACGACGGGATTCCGTGGTAGCGAGGTAGGGCGCGTCCGCGCTGCGGCGCCGAGGGCTCGTTCAGGGGAGGTCGTTCGTGGATCGTCGACGGTTCGCTGATCTGTCGTTGAAGGCCGGAGTCGCCGCTGCCGTGGCGTCGGCCATCCCGGGTGTCCTCACCTTGCGGGGCAAGGCCCGGGAATCGGCCACGCGCGCGGTCGCAGTGGGGGATCGTCTGGTCTTCGCCCTCGGCCAGAACTCGGGGCAGCCGGTGACGCGGGGCAGCTTCTCCCAGAACGAGGCGGTGCTGGCCTACCCGGAGAACAAGTCCGACAACCACGAGAACCTCGTCCTCGTGTGCAAGCTGAACCCGACGGCGTTGGTGGAGCCCACGGACTTGACCGGCACCGCCGAGGGTGTCGTCGCCTACAGCGCGATCTGCACGCACCTCGGCTGCACGGTACGGTTCACCGAGGAGCCGATGGACGCCGCGCCGTTCCCGCACATCCACTGCCCGTGCCACGCGGCCCTGTTCGACCCGCAGAAGGGCGGCATGGTGATGGGAGGGCCGGCGCCGAGACCGTTGCCGCAGCTGCCGGTGCGGCTGAACGAGAACGGCGAGGTGGTGGTGAGCGGCCCGTTCTCCTCGCCGGTCGGCGTGCAGGCGTGAGCGGGGGCCCGCGATGAGCATCGCCACGTGGCTCGACGAGCGGCTGGGGCTGGAGCGCTTCCGCGCCAAGTACCTCGGGAAGCCGTTCCCCGTCCACTCGACCTTCTTCCTCGGGGAGATCGCGCTCTTCTGCTTCGTCATCCTCGTCGGCACGGGGATGTACCTGGCCCTCGTCTACGAGCCGTCGGCGGCGAGTATCACCGGCGGGGCGGGGCCGATGCCGGCGGCCTACGCCAGCGTCGTGGCGATCGACAGCCACCCGTTCGGCGCCCTCGTGCGGCGGATGCACCACTGGGCCGCCCAGCTGATGATCGCGTCGATCGTCCTCCACATGCTGCGGATCTACTTCACTGCGTCCTACCGCAAGCCGCGGGAGGTGAACTGGATCCTCGGACTGGTCCTGCTCGGCGCCACGATCGGGGCGTCGTTCGCCGGATACCTGCTGCCCTACGATCAGTTCTCGGTCACCGCGACGGCGATCGGCTACGGCATCGCGCGCTCGATCCCGTGGATCGGTTCGCTGGTCGCGGACTACGGCTTTGCCGGCCAGTTCCCCTCGCCGAGCAGTGTGCCGCGGTTCTTCGCGTACCACGTGGTCTGGGCCCCGCTGGCGCTGAGCGCCCTTATCGCGCTCCACCTCGTGATCGTGCTCAAGCAGAAGCACACCGAGCCGGCGGACGCGAAGGCGACCCGGGCCGCGGCCGACGCCCACCTCATCGAGGGCGTTCCGCTGTGGCCGCAGCAGGCGGCGCTGATGGCGGTCCTGATGCTGGTCGTCATCGCCGTGACGGCGCTGCTCTCGGCCTTCCTCCCGGTGCACCCGGTCGAGTTCTACGGACCTCCCCAGCCGATGACCCCCGAGGTCAAGCCGGACTGGTATCTCCTCTGGGTCTACGGCGCGCTGCGGCTGATCCCCGGCGGCCTGAGCTTCCGCTTTCTCGGCGCCACCATCGGCTCCGAGGCGATCGGCGCGATGCTCGTGCCCGGGATCCTGTCGCTGGCCATCGTGCTGGCGCCGTGGCTCGACCGCTCGACTTCGTCGCTCTACTACGCGGAGAGTCCGATGGCGAGCCCGAGCCGGCTCGGTTTCGGACTCGCGGCGATCACGCTCTTCCTCGCCCTGTCGGTCGCCGGATTCGGGGAGGAGCTGGGTCTCAGCGTGCCCGTGCTGTGGGTGATCACGATCGTGGCGCCGCTGCTGGCCTTCGGGGGGGCGTACCTGCTCGCCAAACGGCGCGGGGAGAAGGCCGGAGCTCCCTAGCGGGACACCGAGGCGGGGCCTCGCGCGGGGCGCGAGCCCGCACTGACCGCAGCAGCCGCTGACGCCCGGCCTCGCGCCGGGCGTCGTAGGTTCGGCACGATGTGTATCGCCGGGACCGGGTCCCGGCAACACCGCGCGGAGGATGTCCGCCGTGATCCGTCCCCTCGTCCGATCCGCCGTTCCGCTCGTGGGTGCTGCTCTGTTCGCCACCGTGGCGCTCGCGCTGTCCGCGCCCCTCGCGGCGCAGGCGCCGGCGGGCGGCCCCGCAAACAGCGCGCCGCGCCTCCGACTCTCGAGCGACGGGCGGTCGTACGTCGTCCTCGGCGGCCAGCTGCGCGAGCGCGTCGAGGGGTGGCGCGGCTTCGACTTCGGCGTGCCGGACACGGCCCCTCACGACGACGTCTTCGCGCTGACCCGGGTGCGGCTCAGCGCCGATCTGCACCTCGGCGGGACCGTCCGGCTCTACGCCGAGGCGAAAAGCGCGTTCGCCACCAACCGTCGGCTAGTCGGCGGCAAGCGCGCGTCCGACGTGGATGACCCGGACCTGCATCAGGGCTACCTGGAGCTGAGCGGGCGACCGCTGCGGCGCGGTGGCTCCACGGCGTCGCGCATCGGCCGGCAGGAGCTGGCTCTGGGTCGCGAGCGCCTGGTGAGCGCGCTCGACTGGAGCAATGTGCGCCGCTCCTTCGACGGCATCAGCGTGACGCGGACGCGCGGCCCGCGCACGGTGACGGCCTTTCTCGTGCGTCCCGTGCTCCAGCAGAAGTACCGGTTCAACCGCTGGGACGACCACGCCACGTTCTTCGGAGCCTACTCGACGTTCGAAGGCCCGGCGCGCGAGAGCCGGATGGACGTGTATTGGCTGGGTCTCACGCGGGACGCGGCGACGTTCAACGGCACGGCGGGCGCCGAGCAGCGCCAGACTGTCGGCGTGCGGCTGACCGGCGGCGCAGGGCGGCGCGGGGACTACGACGTCGAGACGGCCTATCAGTTCGGCCGGCTCGGCGGCGAGCCGATCAGCGCGTGGATGGTGGCGAGCCAGTTCGGCCGCCGGTTCGGGACGGGCACGGCGGCGCCGAGGCTCTACGCCGGCTTCGACTACGCGAGCGGCGACAAGGCCTCGGGCGGGAGCGTCCAGACGTTCAACCAGCTCTTCCCGCTGGGCCACGCCTACTTCGGTTACATCGACCTGGTGGGGCGCCAGAACATCGTGGACGCGAGCGGCGGCCTGCAGTGGGCCGTGCGCGCGCCGTTCGCGGTGCAGGTGGATGGTCACCGCTTCTGGCGGGCGAGCGGGGGGGACGTGCTGTACCGCGCCGGCGGCACCCCCGTGGCGCGGCCCGGCACCAGCGCGTCCAAGGACGTCGGCTACGAGCTGGATGTCACACTGCGCTACCCGGCGAACCGGCACATGCTCGCCAGCGCCGGCTACAGCCGCTTCTTCCCGGGTACATGGGTGAAGGAGACAGGACCCTCGAAGCCGGTGGAGTTCGCCTTCTTCTCGCTGCAGTACACGATGTGACACCCGAAGGCGGGCGCGCTAGCGCCGCCGGGGCTGGATGCCGACCGACACGCCCGCCTGCACCAGCCAGAGGTTCGTCTCGCTCTCGATCGGGTGGTAGACCGGCGCGCCGGTGAGGTCGAAAGTTATGCTGCCTTCCCGCAGGTACGAGACGAGCCCGTTCCGGATGTAGTGCGCCGACAGGTCGAGCGAGATCGGCGTTCGCCTGCTCGAGAGCAGGATCCACAGGCCGCCGCCCCCCCGGAGCGCGAAGGTGAAATCGTCGAAGTTGGTGCTGTTGGCGAACGGCTCGACGTTGTGGGTCCCTCTCACCGACGAGGATGTGCCGAAGTACGAGAACCCGACTTCGCCGTTGACGTACGGACGGATGGCGCCGTGCGTGGCGGTTAGCTGCGGGCCGATCCCCATGCTCACGATCATGTTGGACGTCGTGACGTCCACATTCACGAGGGCGAGCGGGCCGCTGGGCGCCAACGGCACCCGGCGGGTCTCGCTCCCGTAGATGAGGAACGTGCCGTCCACCCGGATGCTGGCGGCGCCGTCCGCCGAGAGTCTCCACGCGACGAATCCGTTCGCCCCGCCGCCGACCTTGACGTAGTTCGAGAACTCCCCGACGGGCAGCGCCAGCGCCAGGCTGCCGCCCGCCCAGCCGACGGTGCGCACCGGAGCCGGACGGTAGTCCTGCGGTGCGGCGTCGCCGAGGGAACGAACGGCCTGCGCCGGTGCCGCGGCGGGCAGGATGAAGAGTGCTGCAGCCAGCATCAGAGAGGTGCGCGTCATGGGACCCTCACGGTTCGTGCGTCGTTCTGGTCCGGCGTCCGTGCGCCGTCATTGCCGCACGGCTCTCCGTACCCATGGACAGATCGGCGGTTCCGCGCCGGCCGCCCGGGGCTGCTGCGATTCCACGCGCACCGTCGCGCGGGTGACCCAGTCGATCGGCACCGAGGCGCCATACACGCGCCCGTTGCGCCGGTACTCGACGGTCACCAACTCCGCTGTGAGGCCGTCGGAGAACGCGAACATCAGCTGGCGCGTGGGGAGCATCAGGCCGCCCGCCGAGACGCTGTCGCCGGCGATGACCACCGCGGTGTCCCCCTCGCTCAACCCCTTGGCGCGGAACGGTGAGGTCGGCGCGAGCCACGCCACCACGGCGCGGTGCCGGCCCGTCGACACCAGCGCGACGCCGGCGCTCGGTGCCGCCCGGCACGAGTCCATCGGGATGGAATCGAGCGTCCGCGCCAGCTCGCCGGCGAAGGCCGAGAGGGTGGGGTAGCGCTCGCGCTGGGCCTCGTAGCGCACGAGCGCGACCTCGAGCCAGGGCACGAGCGCCATATTGGAGTTGAGGGCCTCGGTGCGCGCCGCCCAGAGGATGGACGGGCTCGCCCGCTTCATGATGCGCACCGTGATGGCGCGCGCGAGCTGCTCCCCCACCACCTCGTCGGCGAACAGCCCGCCGTAGCCGGAGCGCACCATCGTCGCCTCGAGCGCCTCGCGCAGCCGCACGCTCCGCTCCACCAGCTCCGGGTGCTCGGCGAACAGGCGGCGCACCACGACGTGGGCCATCTGGTGGCCGAGGGCGAGCCAGATGTAGCTGATCGCGCGGAAGGCCCGTTGCGAGAAGACGGGGTCCGGCGCGAGGAACAGGTGCGTGGTGTCGCCCGGCCGTGAGCCGCCCGGGTCCATCGTGGGGCTCGTCTGCCCGGTCGGGAAAGTGCGCGCGAGGGTGACGTCGTAGGCGAGGTCGCTGTAGCCGCTGTACGCGGCCACGGCGCTGTCGAGCGCCCGCCCGCCGGTCAGCGCCGCGTACACGTCCGTCAGGTCGCGGCGGCGGGCCCGCGCGTTCAGGCCCTCGAGGGCGAGCGGCGCCGCCCGCGGGGCGAACGCCCTCGCGGCAGCGATGAAGCGGCGCGCGGCGACGCGCGTCGGCCCACCTCCGGTGAAGCAGCGCCGCAGGCCGGGCGCGATGAGGCCGCACGCCGAGTCGGGCCCCGCGTCGAACGCGGCGTAGTTCGCGAGCACGGCGCCTACGGGCGCCGCGCCGATCTCCCGGGCGAGCGCGAAGGCCGAGTCGCCCAGCTCCGTAGTGACCGCCTGGAGCCAGGTGCGCCACGGGCCGATGGGCGCCACTCGCGCGGTGTCGGCGAGCCCGAAGACCGCACCCACGAGGTCCAGCACGGAATCCGTGCGGACGCTCGTGCGACCGGCCGTGAACGAGGTCGTGCCCTCGGGCAGCTGCGCCGAGCAGGCCGTGGCCGCGAGGAGGACCGCAAGAGAGAGTCGCCGCATCAGTGCCTGAATTGCCGGTGTCCGGTGAAGATCATCGCGAGCCCGTGCTCGTCCGCGGCCGCGATCGTCTCGGCGTCGCGCACGGACCCGCCCGGCTGGATGATGGCGGTCACGCCGGCTTTCGCCGCCTCGTCCACGCCGTCGCGGAACGGGAAGAACGCGTCCGACGCGAGCACGGTGCCCCTGGGGTCGAGCCCCGCCGCGCGCGCCTTGTGCACCGCGAGCATCGAGCTGTCCACGCGGCTCATCTGTCCCGCGCCGATGCCGATCGCCTGGCCGTCCCGCGCCAGGAGGATGGCATTCGACTTCACGCTCATCACCGCCGCCCAGGCGAAGCGGAGGTCGTCCAGTTCCTGTGCCGTCGGCGCGCGCTTCGTGACGACCGTCCAGCCGCTCTCGCCGGCGTCGTACCGGAACCGCTCCTGTGCGAGGAAGCCTCCACGCACCCGCTTGAAGTCCAGCGCCGGCGCCTCGGGCTCCGCCGGGATCGCCACGATGCGCAGGTTCTTACGCGCCTGCAGAACGGCGAGGGCTTCCGGAGCGAATGCGGGCGCCACCATCACCTCGACGAACAGGTCCTTCGTCGCCGCGGCCGCCGCCGCGTCCACTTCGCAGGTGAAGCCGATCACCGACCCGAACGCGGAGACTGGGTCGGTGGCGAGCGCGCGCCGGTAGGCCTGCTCGGCCGTCGTGCCCAGCGCGAGGCCGCACGGCGTCGTGTGCTTGATGATGACGCACGCCGTCCGCCCGCGCCACGGGCCGAGGGCCAGGAGCGTCGCGTCCACGTCGAGGAGGTTGTTGAACGACAGCTCCTTGCCGCCGAGCTGCCGCAGGCCGGCAAGGCCGCCCGGCTCGCCGGTCACGTAGAACGCGGCGGCCTGCTGGGGGTTCTCGCCGTAGCGCAGCGCCTGCCTCCGCTCGAGCGTGAGCGTGAGCGCGGCCGGGAGCGTCTCACCCGCCGCCCCGCCGAGGTACGCCGCGATGGCCGCATCGTACGCCGCCGTGTGCTGGAAGACCTTCGTCGCGAGCTCACGCTTCAGTTCCGCCGGGACCGCGCCCGCGCGGAGGGCGTCGAGCACGCGCGCGTAATCGCCGGGGTCCACGACGACGAGCACCGCCTGGTGGTTCTTCGACGCCGAGCGGAGCATGGAGGGCCCGCCGATGTCGATCTGCTCGACGGCCTCGGCCAGCGTGACGCCGGGCTTCGCGACCGTCTGCCTGAACGGGTAGAGGTTCACGGCCACGAGGTCGATGGGCGTGAAGCCGTGCCGCTGCAGCGCCGCGAGGTCCTCGGGCACGTCGCGGCGGGCGAGCAGCCCGCCGTGCACGGCGGGGTGCAGGGTCTTGACCCGGCCGTCCATCATCTCCGGGAATCCGGTGACGGCCTCGATGGGCGTGACCGGCACGCCGGCATCGGTGAGGGCGCGGGCGGTGCCGCCCGTGGAGATGAGGTCCCAGCCGAGGGCCGTGAGGCCGCGGGCGAACTCGACGAGTCCGCGCTTGTCGGAGACGGAGAGGAGAGCGCGAGGCATCACCAACGCTCCACGATGGCCTGGATGAGGTCGGTCAGCGCGAGGAGGTCGCCGAGGTCGAGGACCTCGACGGGGGAATGCGAGTAGCGGCCCGGCCAGCCGATGGGCACGTCGGGCACGCCGTAGCGGGTGAACACGGAGCCGTCGTTGCCGCCGTTCGTGGTGCCAACCTGCAGCGGGATGCGGGCCACGCGCGCCAGCGCCACGAGGGAGTCGAGCAGGGCCGGCGGCGTGACGGAGCCGTTGTCCACCGCGCGGGCCACGGCACCGCGGCCGAGCGGCGTGTTCGCGAACGCCTGCGGGTCGAGGGGCGTGTCGGAGGAGACGAACGTGTCCACCGCGTGGACGCGGGCGGGACGTTCCGTGGCGAGCTGGTCCGCGGCCGCCCGTGCGCCCTCGAGGCCGGTCTCCTCGCGCACCGTCCAGACGAAGAGCGCGGCGCGCCGCACGGTGCGCGGGTCGAGGCGGCGGAGGGCGAGGATCTGCGCGGCACACCCCACGCGGTCGTCGAGGGAGCGTCCGGTGGCGCGCATGCCGGCCAACCGCGTGTACGCCTTCCGCATCGTCACCGCGTCGCCGGCGCGGATACCGAGCGCCTCGGTCGCGGCCCGGCTCGCGGTGCCCACGTCCACGCGGAGCGCGGCCGGCGTGCGCCGTGGCGAGGGACCCACGCTGTCGCGCACGGCAAAGACCCCCGGCACGGCGCCGCGCGCGGTGTGCACCAGCGCCGGCTCCGCCTCGAAAAGAGAGGGATAGAAGCCGCCGCGCGCGCGCAGGTCGAGCCGGCCGTCGCTGCGGACGGCCGTGACCTCGAAGCCGAGCTCGTCCACGTGCGCGACGAAGACCACCAGCGGCTCGCCGTGGCCGACGCGGACGTGGACGTTCCCCGCCGAGTCGATGGTCGGGTTCGCCCAGGAGGGGAGCAGGCGGATCACGGCGTCGCGCACCGCCGCTTCGTGGCCGCTGACACCGTACGTCTCGACGAGCTGGCGGAGGACGTCCTGCGCCTCCGCGATCCGTGCCGGATCCTGTGCAGCGGCGGGCCGGGCGAGGCACGCGGCCAGCGCCAGCACGACAGCGAGGCGGGGCCTCACCGTGCACCTCCGAGGAACGCCGCGAGCCGGTCGGCCAGCGCCGCCACGTCGCGCAGCGACACCGTCTCGACGGGCGAGCGTGCGTAGCGCGCCGGGAGCGACCAGGCGCTAGTGGCGCGGGCGCCGCCGGGCACGAAGATGCTGTCCGCCGCCTGCAGCACCGCGCCTGTGCCGAGGGAGTCCGGGGGAGCCGCTCCGCCGACGAGCGCGATGGTCATCGGCGCGGCGCCGCGAAGCGGGCCCGCCGCCTCCAGCAGAGCGAAGCCCGCCCCATCGTGGCTGAAATGGCGCCGCCGCGCGAAGACCGCCACGGCCGTCCCGGCCGGCTCCCCCGTGGCCGCTGCGCCGCCCGGCGACGCGGCCGCGCGCTGGACCGCGACGACGAGGGCCGCGCAGGCGGCGCGCTGCACCGCGAACGGCGCGGCGAGGAGGCCGTCGCCGTAGCGGTGCGGCCGCTTCTCCCGCGCAAGGGGCACGAGCAGCTCGATGCCGAGTGCAGCGACTCCCGCGGGAGATGCCGCGCCCACGTCCACGAACGCGTTGTCGAGACTGAACGGCTCATCTGCGCCGGCCACGCGGCCGCGCTGGAGGTGCGTGGACCGGACCGCCACGACGCCCGCCACGGGCCCGCGCCGCCCGAAGACGGTGACGCGCTGGCCCTCGAGGAACTGGTCGAACAACGGGCCCATCGGGGTGGCGCCGACCCGGCGGAGCGTCAGGTAGCCCTCGGCGGTGATCCCCCCGACCACGTACCCGACTTCGTCCAGCGGGCAGATGGCGACGCGGACCGGAGCGCCGCTCCCGCGGGTCCAGACCACGTTGCCGGCGCGGTCGGTGCGTGCGCCGGGCAGCAGAGCGCGGAGGCTGTCGGCCATCGCGTCCTCGTAGCCCGTCACGGCGGTCATCGCCGCGAGGCGCAGCACGAGGGAGTCGGGCCGCTGAGCCCGGGCTGGAGCGGTGAGCGTCGCCAGGATGGCGAGCGCGAGGAGGCTACGGAGCGAGCGCGTCATCGAAGGTCGCGGGCAGTGCAAGTGAGGGGCCGAAGGCGGCGGCCCGGAGCGAGAGTGCCGCCGCGGCGCCTCCCCTAGCCCACGCGCGCACCACGGTGGGCAGGAGCCGGTGCTCGGCCTCGAGGACCCGCGCCGCGAGCGTCTCCGGCGTGTCGTCCGCCGCGACGGGAACGGGCCACTGCGCGAGGATCCGCCCGTGGTCGTAGACCTCGTCCACCACGTGCACGGTGGGCCCGCTGACCCGCGCACCGGCGGCGAGCACCGCCTGGTGGACCTTACGGCCGTACATCCCGGGTCCGCCGAACGCGGGGAGGAGCGCCGGATGGATGTTCAGCATCCGCCCCCTGAAGGCGGAGACGACCGCGGCGGGTACGAGCTTGAGGTAGCCGGCGAGCACGACGAGGCCGGCGCCGCTCTCGGCGAAGAGCGCGAGGAGGCGCCCGGGGTCCTGACCGTCCTCACGGAGGGTGGCAGTGCGGACGCCCGCGTGCGCGGCGCGGGCGAGCGCGCCGGCATCCGCCCTGTTCGAGACGACGAGGACGACGGAGAACCCGGCCTCCGGATCGTTGGCGGCGTCGAGCAGCGCCTGCAGGTTCGACCCGCCGCCCGACGCGAGCACCGCGACCCGGAGGTCCGGCACGCTCACCGCACGCTGAGGGTGTACGCCCCGGTGGCGCCCAGAACGATCGCCGCCCCGATCAATATGAGTCTGCGCATCCGTCCGCCTCCTGTGGTCCAGGTGCCGAAGTCGATCCGGTAACGCGAGCGCCCGCGGCTGTGAACAGGCAACAGACCGCGGGCGCACACGTTCAGTGGTCGGTCCTCGAGGCTAGTGCAGCCAGATCGAGTACACTCCCGAGCGGGCGCTGTCGCCGAAATTGTTAACCACGATCTGGTACTGGCCGGACGCCGGCAGGGCGAACGTGATCCGGGAGTTCAGGTTCCCGCCCGAATCGTCGTCCTCCGCCAGCCGGTCGCCTGATGCGTTCAGCAGTTGCGCGTACGTGTCGAACTGGTCCGACAGCAAGTCGATCGTCACCGTCTGCCCGCCGGTGCCCTGGAACGTCCAGACGTCGGCGTAGGTGCCGTCGTTCATCGTCTGGTCGCCCTGCTCGAGGCGGCCCTGCATCATCTGCCCGAACGCGATGCTCGCCACCTGGCCGGGCGGCGCGATCCCGCCCGTCACAGTGGGCTGCGGCAAGGTGACGCCGGGCTGCGGCATGATCTGAGTCACCGCCGGCATCATCGGCGCGCCGGCGGAGCTGACCTGGAGCGTGTAGGCGCCCGGCGTCGTGGAGGAGGTGAACGTCGTGACCGCGAGCCGGTACACGCCGGTAATCGCGCAGGTGTAGACGACGCGGGCGTTCAGCCCCTCGCCGGTGTCGTCGTCGCGGGCCACCACGTTGCTCATCGGATCGAAGACGAGGGCGTAGTTGTCCCAGGTGGAGAGGATGTCCATCTGGAACGTCTGGCCGGCGTTGCACTGGAACTGGTACGCCTGGAACGGCTTCCCGTCCCACCGGGCGGCGCCCGGCGTGAGCACGTTCTGCGCCTGCTGGTTCGCGGCGATCTGGCCGACGACGCCTGAGGGGTCCGCCATCGGCTGGACCATCGGCTGGGCCATCGGCTGGGCCATCATCGCCGCGCCGGCTCCGCTGACCTGGAGCGTGTAGGCGCCGGGCGTCGTGGACGAAGTGTACGTCGTGACCGCCAAGCGGTACACGCCGGACATCGTGCACGTGTGGGCGATGCGGGCGTTCAGGCCCACGTCGCCACCGTCGTCGTCGCGCGCCACCACGTTGCCCATCGGATCGAAGACGAGGGCGTAGTTGTCCCAGCTGGACAGGATGTCCATCTGGAACGTCTGGCCCGCCGCGCACTGGAACTGGTGCGCCTGGAACGGCTTCCCGTCCCAGCGGGCGTCCATCGGTCCGAGCACGCCCTGCAGCTGCTGGTTCAGCCCGATCTGCCCGATTGCGCCCGAGGGGTT
>Ga0209253_10001952_pt1 | contig 18175 bp, 13 predicted proteins | sample FrelakmetBRP12BR_FD_187145 | JGI IMG/M metagenome (GOLD analysis project Ga0209253, IMG submission 187145) | Freshwater lake sediment microbial communities from the University of Notre Dame, USA, for methane emissions studies - BRP12 BR (SPAdes)... | ecosystem: Environmental > Aquatic >... | reverse complement strand
CGAAGCGGTGCTCGGGGTTACTGTGACGGGAGAGTCTCCCGAGGGGCATGAGGGGTACGACAATGTCATGGGCTTTACTGATAAGGATATGGTGTTATTGCCTGACCCTACGACGTTAAGGCTGGTTCCATGGGCGGTTGATCCAACCGCGCAAGTGATCATGGATTGTGTGGGACATGATGGAAAGCCGATTGATTTTGCGCCTAGAAATGTATTGCGGCGTGTGGCTGGTTTATATAAAGATTTAGGCTGGACTCCAATTGTAGCGCCGGAGCTGGAGTTTTATCTGCTAGCGCGGAATACTGATCCGGATCTGCCGCTAACCCCGCCAATTGGCAGAAGCGGGCGTAAAGAAACCAGTCGTCAGCTTTATAGTATTGATGCTGTGAACGAGTTTGATCCGTTGTTTGAAGATATTTACGACTATTGTGAAATCATGGGTTTAGAGCTCGATACGCTGATTCATGAGTTTGGTGCAGGGCAGATGGAAATTAATTTCTTGCATGATGAGCCCATGGTGTTGGCAGATAAGGCGTTTTTCTTTAAACGTACGTTAAGGGAGGTGGCCATGCGACATGATATGTATGCCACGTTCATGGCAAAGCCTATGGAGCATGAGCCAGGCTCTGCCATGCATATTCACCAAAGCGTGATTGACACTAAAACTGGGAAGAATATTTTTAGCAAACCGGATGGTGAGGCTTCACCGCTTTTTTACCACTACATTGCAGGTTTGCAAAAGTATCTTCCTGCTGCCATGGCCTTGCTTGCTCCATATGTGAATTCATATCGCCGCATTGTGCGTAATGGCGCAGCGCCGATTAACATTGAATGGGGTTATGACAATCGCACAGTGGGGATTCGTGTGCCAATTTCCGATCCAAATGCACGTCGTGTAGAAAACCGTGTAGTTGGCGCAGATGCCAACCCATACCTTGCAATGGCAGTTACGCTTGCTTGCGGTTATTTGGGTATTACAGAAAAACTAAAACCAACCGAAGTGACAACGGGCAGCGCTTATGCCCATGATTACCAACTTCCACGTGGTCTGTCCGAAGCATTGCGTGAACTGGAAGATGCCAAGGCCTTGCATGAAGTGCTAGGCAAAAATTTTATCGATGTGTATTTAGCAGTGAAAGAAACCGAACATGATGAATTTATGCGCGTAATTAGCCCTTGGGAACGAGAGCATTTATTAATGCATGTATAAATCACTCATGTCAGGCAAACTATAAATTGAGAACGATATGACAATCACTAAAGATATTCAAGCAATAGACTCGGCGCATTACATGCACCCATTTACCGACCATAAAAGCTTGGCAGCCAAAGGCGCGCGTATTATTACTAAAGCTGAAGGCGTTTATATCTGGGATTCAGAAGGTGCAAAGATTTTTGATGCGATGTCAGGGCTTTGGTGCGTGAATGTCGGCTATGGCCGTAAAGCCTTGATTGACGCAGCTTCCAAGCAGATGCAGGAGTTGCCTTATTACAACAGCTTTTTTCAAACTACGAACGTACCCGCAGTAAAGTTGGCAGAAAAAATTATCAAGCTGGCGGGCGATAATTACAGCCACGTTTTTTTTAGTAGCTCTGGCTCGGAGTCCAACGATACTAACCTGCGCATGGTGCGTCATTACTGGACGACATTGGGCCAACCAGAACGCACAGTAATTATCAGCCGTAATAACGCATATCATGGCTCAACTGTGGCAGGCGCTTCTCTTGGCGGCATGGGCGGTATGCATGCGCAGGGTGGCTTGCCGATTCCTGGCATTGTGCATATTGAGCAACCGTATCATTATGGTTTAGCGCCAGATGAGGATCGAGATGCGTTTGGCATTAGAGCGGCTTCGTGGCTGGAGGATAAAATTTTAGAAGTGGGTGCAGATAAAGTTGCCGCATTTATTGGTGAGCCGGTGCAGGGCGCGGGCGGTGTGATTATTCCGCCTAGGACTTACTGGCCGGAGATTCAGCGTATTTGTGACAAATATGGCATTTTGCTAATTTGTGATGAAGTGATTTGCGGTTTTGGTCGACTCGGAAAATGGTTCGGCTCACAATTATTAGGCGCCAAACCAGATTTAATGACTTTTGCCAAAGGTGTGACTTCAGGTTATATACCGCTTGGCGGTGTGGTAGTTGGTAAGCGTGTTGCCGAAGTGCTGATAGATAAAGGCGGTGAGTTCAACCATGGCTACACCTACTCAGGCCATCCTGTTGCCTGTGCAGTCGCTTTAGCCAACATTGAAATTCTTGAGAGCGAAGGTTTGGTGGATAGGGTATTGAATGAAACAGGTCCCTATCTGGCTGAGAAATATGTTGAACTGGCCAAACATCCGCTGGTGGGCGGCGCGGAAACCTGCGGTTTGGTAGCTGGTTTTGTTTTGATGAAGGACAAACAAAATCACATTGCGTTTGATGAAGCGCTAGAGGTAGGTATGATTTGCCGGGGACATTGCTTTGCAAATGGGTTGATTATGCGCGCCGTGGGCGACCGCATGATTATCGCACCTCCGCTGGTAACAACCAAGGCGCAAATTGATGAAATGATGGCATTAATTCGCCTATGCCTGGACAATACTTTATTGGATTTACAAAAGCTAGGCTTGCTGGAATAAATTTTTAATCATATTGCTAAATTAGGGTCACTATTACTGTGGCGATTGCGAAAGACATGATGTAAGATTGTAATCAAGAAATACGCTCAAACGCACGCATTGTTGCAATGTGTAGCGGTGGCTAAATCGGGATTCGTCATTCAACTTTTTTAACTTTAGGGAGTAATTAAACTATGCCTTTACCTTATAAAAACACCCTGCTCAGTTTGCTTTTTGGCCTTGCAGGCTTAACCTTGGTTGCTTGTGGACAGAAAACCGAAGAAACCACCGCAGCGGCACCGGCGGAAACGGCCGCACCTGCTCCGGCAGCTGGGGAAGAGGAAAAAGTATTGAATATTTATAACTGGTCGGATTACTTGGCTGAAGACACGATTCCGAACTTTGAAAAGGAAACCGGCATTAAAGTCCGTTATGACGTTTTTGACAGTAATGAGATTTTGCATGCCAAAATGATTGCCAAAAATACCGGTTACGACATCGTGGTGCCATCCTCAAACTGGGGCGCTATGCAAATTGCAGGCGGCCTGCTGCAAAAATTGGACAAGAGCAAATTACCAAATTGGAAAAACTTAGATGAAAATGTCTTGGCGCAAATGGCTAAGCTCGACCCAGGCAATGAGTATTTGGTGGACTGGTTGTGGAGCTATACCACTGTGGGTATCAACGTAGAAAAGGTAAAAGCGGCTTTGGGCGATATGCCGATGCCGGAAAACACTTGGGATCTAGTATTTGACCCCAAATATACCAACAAATTGAAATCGTGTGGCATTTCCATTTTAGATGCGCCATCAGAAGTATTCCCAATCGCATTGCGCTATGTAGGTAAACCTGAGTTTAGTAATAACGCAGACGACTACAAGGCGGCATTTGATATGCTCATGAAAGTGCGTCCGGACATTAAACGCTTTAACTCGGGCGGTCAGATCGAAGATTTGGCCAGCGGTAATATCTGTGTGGCGCTAGGCTGGGCGGGTGATTTCAACTTGGCTCGTAAACGTTCCATAGAAAATAAATCCGAGCAAAATATTGAGGCTTTGATTACTAAAATGGGCGGCTATATGTTTATGGACACCATGGCGATTCCAGCGGACGCAAAACATCCCGATAATGCGCATAAATTTATCAATTACATTTTGCGCCCGGAAGTTCATGCTGGCTTAACTAACGCGGTGACCTATGCCAACCCGAATAAGGCAGCTACGGAGTTTGTTGACCCTGAAATTAAAAACAACAAAACTATTTTCTTACCAGACGCGGACGTGAAAAACTTGATTCCACCTGGCAATGTGGATAACGCCACACGTCGCATCGAGACACGTTTATTCACCCAATTTAAAACTGGGACTTAAGTTGACGACAAGGGCTTGCTGATTGCAAGCCCTTGTTTTATAAGCTATATTTAATTTTAAGTGTTTAACTAACCATTTCCTAGTTCGGGGCTCATATGGCGACAGCACCAAAATCACAAACAGAAAATAAATCCGAAAAAGAAGTGTTGTTACGGGTTGAAGGCATTACTAAGATTTACGATGGTACCGTGAAAGCTGTCGATGATGTTTCGCTTGAGGTTAGCAAAGGCGAAATTTTTGGTCTGTTAGGTGGTTCTGGTTGCGGCAAATCTACTTTGTTGAGGATGATGGCAGGTTTTGAAAGGCCGACCAAAGGCAAAATTTATCTTGCTGGTCAAGATATTACCGATGTGCCGCCTTACCAGCGTCCCATTAACATGATGTTTCAATCCTATGCACTTTTTCCGCACTTAAGCGTGTGGGAAAACATTGCATTTGGCCTTAAGCGTGACAATATGCCTAAAGGTGAAATTGCAACGCGGGTTGAGGAAATGCTCTCGCTTGCGCAACTGAATAAATTCGCGCAACGTAAACCGCATCAGCTATCAGGCGGACAGCAGCAGCGTGTTGCTTTGGCGCGCAGTTTGGCAAAACGGCCACAACTTTTGTTGCTAGATGAGCCGCTGGGTGCGCTGGATAAAAAATTGCGTGAGACCACGCAGTTGGAATTGGTGAATATTATTGAAAAAGTGGGTGTCACCTGTGTGCTGGTAACGCATGACCAAGAAGAAGCTATGACGATGTGCAGCCGCATCGCGGTGATGGCGGAAGGCTATTTCTTGCAAATTGGTGAGCCTGACACAATTTATGAAATGCCAAATAGCCGACAAGTGGCCGATTTTATTGGTAATGTGAATATGTTTGAAGGCGTTGTGGATGAAGATGAGCCGGATCACGTTACGATAAACTGCGCCGAATGCACGCATTATGTGGGCCATGGTATCTCGGGGCATAGCGGACAAGCGGTTGGCGTGGCACTACGGCCAGAAAAAATCATGCTTTCCAAAGATAAACCAATAGGCAAATATAACTGGTGTGAGGGCGAAGTCGTTGAAATTGTGTATTTTGGCGACCACACGACTTATCATCTGAAAACACCAACCGGCATGGTGATAAAAGCGCAAGAGATTAACAATACGCGCGATTTAAGCTGTGGCCTCACTTGGGGCGACCACGCGTATATGCACTGGAATGACTTGGCGATGGTTGTGCTTACACACTAGGGAGAGTGGCGATGAATAAATTCTTCCAAAGTTTGTTTAGCGGCGATAAGCTGGTGATTGGCATTCCTTATGGCTGGTTTATCCTGCTAGTGGCCATTCCGCTACTCATTGTAATGAAGATCAGCCTGTCAGAAATGGAGGCGACTTCCGTTTCAAATATGATTAGCTGGGTTGATGGCTTCCCGACACTTAAGCTTAATTTCGCCAATTATCAGTTTATTTTTAGTGATGCATTATATGTAAAAACCTATATTTCTTCGCTTAAATACGCGGTGCTTACTACCTTGATTTGTTTGGCGATAGGCTATCCGTTTGCCTACTTTATGGCACGTTCGCCCAAGCACTTGCAGCCAATGCTGCTGATGTTGATTATGCTGCCGTTCTGGACATCGTTTTTACTGCGCATTTACGCATGGAAAACGCTGCTGGTCAGCAATGGCGTGATTAACAACATCCTCATGAGCTTGCATATTATTGATTCGCCAATTGCGATGATGAACAACTCCTTTTCGTTGATAATCGGTATGGTGTATTCCTACTTACCGTTCATGATTCTGCCTTTATACGCCAATTTATCTAAGCTCGATTTACGTTACCTTGAAGCTGCAGCCGACCTCGGCGCCAGCCCATTTAAAGCGTTTTGGCTCATCACCGTGCCGCTTTCCAAAGCGGGCATAATTGCGGGCTCTATGTTAGTGTTTATTCCTGCCGTGGGCGAGTTCGTGATCCCGGAATTATTAGGCGGGCCTGATACGCTCATGATAGGCCGTGTGCTGTGGGATGAATTTTTTAGTAATAACGACTGGCCGATGGCGGCGGCTGTTGCGGTAGTGATGATTGCATTGATCTTAGTGCCAATGGCGATTCTCAACCGTGCTGAGGCGAAGCTGGAGGAGGCAAAATCATGAATCAAGCAAGCAATAAATTGTTTGCCAAAGGGTGGATGTTTGCGGTTTACGCCTTCCTCTATCTGCCGATTATCACTTTGGTGGTGTTTTCGTTTAACGATTCCAAGCTTGTTACGGTGTGGAGCCACGCCAGCACACGCTGGTATAGCGCTTTGCTGGAAGATCGTGACCTGATTGCTGCAATATTTTTGTCACTAAAAATCGCCTTTCTTTCTGCCTTGATGTCAGTGTTTTTTGGCACATTTACAGCGTTTGCGCTCAATCGTTATCAGCGTTTTCGTGGCCGCACTTTACTCGATTCTATGGCCAGCACGCCGCTGGTGATGCCTGATGTGATTGTGGGTTTGTCGCTACTTCTAATGCTGGTCTCGCTGCAACATTGGCTGGGCTTTCCAGAGCGTGGCTTGTTTACCATTTTGCTCGGTCATGCGCTTTTGGGCACGGCTTACGCCGCGGTGGTGGTCACATCGCGCTTGAAAGAGATGGATAAACGCTTGGACGAAGCTGCAATGGATTTGGGCTGCAAACCCATGCAGGTATTCACACTGGTGACATTCCCATTGTTGCTGCCTGCTTTGGTTTCCGCATTTTTACTCACGTTTACCTTGTCGTTTGACGATGTCGTCCTATCATCATTCTTGTCTGGCCCCGGATACAATACGATGCCGATGGTGATTTTCTCGCGCGCGCGTTTAGGCCTAAACCCTACGATTAATGCGGTTGCTACGGTAACGATTGCTGTGGTGACCATTGCGGTAGTGGCTTCCAGCTTTTACACCTCGCACGTTGAGCGCAAACGTAAGCGTGAAATGGCATTGGCCTATAGCGACGCCAATAAATAACGGTAATATACATGAGTGACCCAATAATCCCTCTTAAACTCAAGCATTCTGCACTGCTTAAACAAAACAGAACATGGCTGGAAGGCGCATGGATTGGCGCTGATAGCGGTGAGTCAATCGCAGTAACGAATCCTGCCAACGGTCATGTGATTGCGCACGTGCCGCGCATGGGCAAAGCAGAAACCGAGCGTGCGATTGTTGCCGCAGAAACAGCACAAAAGTCTTGGAAAAATCTCACCGCTGCAGCACGTGCGGCTATTTTAAGGCGCTGGTTTGATCTTGTTAAATTGCACGCTGATGACTTGGCATTAATACTCACTAGCGAGCAAGGCAAGCCGCTGGCTGAGGCCAAAGGTGAAGTGAATTACGGCGCAAGTTTTATCGAGTGGTTCGCAGAAGAAGCCAAGCGTGTGTATGGCGAAACAATCCCGAGCCCTGCGAATGACCGCCGTTTGCTGGTCATCAAGCAGCCGATCGGTGTGACTGCGGCAATCACACCGTGGAACTTTCCAATCGCGATGATTACACGTAAAGCTGCACCAGCATTGGCAGCAGGCTGTACCATGATTATCAAGCCCGCCGAACAAACGCCCTTATCTGCGATAGCATTGGCTGTCTTGGCGGAAGAAGCTGGTGTTCCGACTGGCGTACTGCAGGTAATCACTGGGAAAGCACGAGAAATCGGTGCTGTAATGTGCGAAAGCCCCATTGTCACCAAGCTTTCATTTACAGGCTCTACAGAAGTAGGGCGCATTTTGATGCGTCAAAGTGCGGATACCATTAAAAAACTATCGCTTGAGTTAGGCGGTAACGCGCCATTTATCGTATTTGACGATGCTGATTTGGATGCTGCGGCAGAAGGTGCCATGATCAGCAAGTTCCGGAATGCGGGCCAAACCTGCGTGTGCGCTAATAGACTGTTTGTGCAAGACGGCGTGTTTGATGCATTTTCTGAAAAATTAGCCGCTAAAGTCCGCGCGCTCAAAGTGGGCGAAGGCACGGTAGAAGGGGTGACACAGGGCCCGTTGATTGATAACGCTGCGATTGAAAAGATTGAAAGCCATGTTGCAGATGCTGTCGGTCGAGGTGCAAAACTTGTACAGGGCGGTAAACGCCATGCGCTGGGGGGCACGTTTTATGAGCCCACAGTGCTTGCAGGCGTGACTGCAGACTCGCTGATTTTTAAAGAAGAGACTTTTGGCCCCGTCGCGCCGCTGTTCCGCTTTAAAACTGATGATGAAGTGATTGAGCTGGCCAATCGCACTGAGTTTGGCTTGGCTTCATATTTCTACAGCCGAGATATCGGTCGTATTTGGCGTGTGGCAGAAGCGCTGGAGTACGGCATGGTGGGCGTCAATACGGGCATGATCTCCAACGAGGTTGCGCCATTTGGCGGTGTGAAGCAATCGGGACTGGGACGTGAAGGCTCGCATCACGGTATTGATGAGTATCTCGAAATTAAATATATCGCCATGGCAGGATTGGACAGGTAATCATGGATACTTCTAACGCTATTGATTGGCATGAACGTGCCAAAGCATTGAAAATTGATGGACGGGCCGTGATTAATGGCAAGCGCGTAGCCGCCGCTGACGGTCAAACTTTTGAATGTTTTTCGCCAATTGATAATCGCAAACTCGCTGATGTGGCGAACTGTAAAGCTACCGATGTTGATATGGCCGTTGCTGCCGCGCGTATGACTTTTAATGACAGGCGCTGGGCTGGTTTGTCACCAAAAGAGCGCAAGCAGACCTTGATTCGTTTTGCTGATTTAATCTTGACAAACCGGGAAGAATTGGCGCTACTGGAAACGCTGGATATGGGGAAACCCATCACCGCCAGTTTGAATACAGATGTGAATTCTGCAGCGAATACTTTACGCTGGTTCGGTGAGGCGATAGATAAGGTATATGACGAGATTGCACCGACAGCTGGCCATACGTTGGCCATGATTACCCGTGAGCCAATTGGCGTCGTTGGGGCTATTGTGCCGTGGAATTACCCGATTGCCATGGCGGCTTGGAAAATAGCGCCAGCACTGGCTGCTGGTAATAGCGTAGTGCTCAAACCTTCAGAAAAATCGCCACTCACCGCTTTGCGGTTAGGGGATTTGGCGTTGCAAGCAGGCATACCAGCTGGTGTGCTGAATGTGATTCCAGGTTTTGGTATAGAAGCTGGTTCGCCGCTCGCCTTGCATATGGATGTAGATTGCATCGCATTTACTGGCTCGACCGCTGTGGGCAAAAAAATCCAGGTGATGGCAGGGCAAAGCAACCTCAAGCGTGCCTGGTGTGAACTGGGCGGCAAATCGCCCAACATCGTGTTTGCGGATTGTAAAGATATGGATAAGGCCGCAGTAGCTTCTGCGGGTTCAATTTTTTACAATCAGGGCGAAAGCTGCAATGCCCCTTCACGGCTGTTAGTTGAGCGATCGATTAAAGATGCGTTCGTTAAAAAAGTACTCGCAGAGCTCAAAAATTATCAGCCTGGCGACCCACTGGATGAGGATACCAGCATGGGCGCGCTGGTGGATTGCGGACAAATGGATACAGTCTTAAAGTACATAGAATCAGGTAAGCTGGAAGGCGCGACCCTATTGGCTGGTGGAGCACGTGTGCGCTCTGAGACGGGTGGTTTTTATGTGAGCCCGACCGTGTTTGATGACGTAAAAAATGACATGAAAATCGCTGCAGAAGAGATTTTTGGTCCGGTGCTGTCGATTATTACTTTTGACACACAGGAAGAAGCGATTCGCATTGCCAATGATACCCATTATGGCTTGGCAGCAGCAGTGTGGACAAGTGATATTTCGCGTGCGCACCTAGTGGCAAAAGCATTACGTGCAGGCACTGTGCATGTAAATAGTTATGATGAAGATGACATCACTGTACCATTTGGAGGCTTTAAACAAAGCGGAAATGGTCGCGACAAATCACTCCATGCATTGGAAAAATATACCGAACTGAAAACCACTTGGATTCGGCTGACTTAATTTAAAGGAAAACATGATGAATACAGTCACTGATAAATTAGCCAGCAACCAGGAATTACACAGGCGTCGCCTTGCCGCAACTCCGCGTGGCATTGGTGTGATGGCCAGTTTTTTTATCGAGCGAGCACTTAATTCTGAAGTATGGGATGTGGAAGGTCGCCGTTATATTGATTTTGCAGGTGGCATTGCGGTGTTAAATACTGGGCATCGTCATCCAAAGGTTGTGGCTGCGATTGAAGCACAATTGCAAAAATTTACACATACCTGTTATCAAGTGTTGCCCTACGAAAGCTATGTCAGTTTAGCTGAGCGCATCAATAAGCTCACACCAGGTACACATGCAAAAAAAACCTGTTTTTTCTCAAGCGGAGCCGAGGCAGTTGAAAACGCAATCAAGATTGCTCGCGCCAGCACGGGTCGTTCTGGCATCATCGCTTTTTCAGGCGCCTTTCACGGACGCACCATGATGGGTTGTGCGCTTACGGGGAAAGTGGCGCCATACAAAATTGGATTTGGTCCATTTCCTGCTGAAATTTACCACCTGCCTTTTCCGATTGATATTCACGGTATTAGTATCGAAGATAGCTTACACGCGCTACACACTTTGTTTAAGGCGGATATAGATCCTAAGCGTGTTGCTGCAATTATTCTTGAGCCTGTGCAAGGTGAAGGTGGTTTTTATGTCACACCGCCAGCTTTGATGAAAGCGTTGCGTAAAGAATGTGATGAACACGGTATTTTGCTTATTTATGATGAGGTGCAAACAGGTTTTGGCCGCACAGGCAAAATGTTCGCCGCTGAACATTATGACGTAATTCCTGACATCATCACGATGGCGAAAAGTATGGCTGGAGGTACCACTTTGTCTGCAGTGAGTGGAAAGGCGGAAGTGATGGATGGTCCTTCGCCTGGCGGTTTGGGAGGTACTTATGCAGGTAATCCATTGGCAATCGCAGCAGCACATGTGGTAATTGACGTGATTGAAGAAGAAAAACTGGTAGCGCGCGCCAATTATTTGGGCGAAAAACTTACCAGCCGATTAAAAGCAGCGCAAGCGAAAGTGCCTGCACTTAAAGAAGTGCGTGGTTTAGGCTCGATGATCGCAGCTGAATTTTTTGACCCTAAAACTGGTGAGCCTTCAACAGATGCGATGAAGCGTGTGCAAGCCGCAGCATTGGAAGAAGGGTTGATATTGTTAAGTTGTGGCGTGTATGTGAATGCGCTGCGTTTTTTGTATCCGCTGACGATACAAGAAAATGTGTTTGATGAGGCGCTGGATATTCTTGACCGCGCCTTAGCTAAGGCTTAATGGGGTTAACGATGGATGATGCGACAAAGCAAGTAAGTGCGATTGAAGCTGCGAAAGCCAGGCTGGCTAAGGCTGGTGTGCATACTGTGATTGCTCAGTTTGTGGATATTTATGGAGCTGCAAAAGGCAAATATATTCCACTCACACATTTAGACGATATTGTGAGTGCGGGTGCCGGTTTTGCAGGACCCTCCATTTGGGGTACAGGGTTGCCGCGACATGGTGCACGCTCTGAGTTTTATGGACAAGGCGATTTAAATACATTGCAGGTGCTGCCATGGATGCCAGGTTATGCGCGGATTGTATGCAATGGCGTGGTGGATGGCAAACCATTTGATGGCTGTTCACGCCGTTTACTATTACGTCAGATTGCGCGCTTGCAAATACGAGGATGGACGCTCAATGTAGGTATAGAACCAGAATTTTTTCTGCTTAATAAAGATGAAAACGGTCAACCAATCTCATGCTCTAAAGACGACCAAGATAAGCCTTCTTACGATTTAAGTGCCTTGGCACGGGTGCGTGATGTGCTGCATAGTATGGAGACTGGACTTGCAGCATGCGGCTTCGATATATTTCAAATCGACCACGAGGATGCCAGCGGACAATATGAACTGAATTACCATTATAGCGACGCACTTAAAGCGGCCGATAATTTCATTTTATTTAAAATGGCTGCTAGCCACATTGCCGAAGAGGCAGGCCTGATCTTTAGTCTAATGCCCAAGCCTTTTGCGGACCGTCCTGGTAGCGGCTTGCACCTGCATCTTTCGCTTACAGATGCACAAGGCAATGCTGTGATGGCAGACAAAGCGGACACGCACGGCTTGTCGAAGATAGGACGTGAATGTATTGCGGGCATGCTGGCACATAGCCCAGCATTGGCTGCTTTTCATGCACCTTCAGTCAATTCATACAAGCGTTTGGTAGTAGGCCGATCACTTTCTGGTACGACGTGGGCGCCTGCCCATATCGCTTGGGGTTACAATAATCGCACGACTGTTGTACGCATAGTTGCAGGTCGTATGGAATTTAGGTTAACCGACGGGAGCTGTAATATATATGCGGCGTTAGCCTCTACTATTGCAGCCATGCTGGATGGTGTTGAACAGCAATTAGTAGCCCCGGTAGCAGTTGATGAAGATCTCTACGAATGGGATGACAAAGAATTTAAACGGCATCGGGTAAAAACATTGCCGCAAACCTTGGGCGAAGCTTTGCAAGCACTTTCAACCGACACTACACTTGCCAAGGCATTGGGCGATGACTACGTCACAGAGTATTTGGCCACTAAAACCCCAGAATGGATAGATTATTGCCGATCAGTCAGTGATTGGGAATACAAGCGCTACCTGACTTGGCCCTGATGGTCAATTTTTAATCATTAGTTACTGCGAGTATTTCCAGTAATTTATGTGGAAACCAATGTAACACATTAATACTAAATGAAAATTTAGTATTAATAATATATTATGAGTTAGAATAGGGCCTATGAAATTTGGGTCAAGAACTTCTAATTGGTTATCACGTCTGGTAATGACGGTTAGTATACTTGTTTCAGTGACTGCTTTTGCCGCACCCAACTTGCCAGACCCTGCTAATCTGCCGCGAATCGAAACGCAACCAAGCCCGCCAGTTATTGTCAGTCCGAAAATCGAGCAAAAAGAAGATTCGAATTATCCTGCGGTAATGTCAGAAACCTCAGATATTAAAGTCAAAGTCGAACATCTTAAATTTACCGGCAATAAAAATGTGAGCAATACTGAACTGACAGCCTTATTGAGTCCATATTTAGGGCTGTCTTTGGGAATCAAAGAGCTACATCAAATGACTGCTCTAGTTACGCGATATTATCGCCAACTTGGCTATATGCTTGCTGAAGCATATCTGCCGGAGCAGGATATTACCCAAAACACACTAGAAATCGCCGTGGTCGAGGGCTATTTGGGCGAGTTGAGAATGCAGTCAAAGGGTGGGTTGGACGAGGCGTTTCTGAAAAAGATGGCATCGCGTGATTTGGCAAACAAAGATGTGATTAGAGAATCTAATTTAGTCAAAAATATTACTTTAATTAACTCATTGCCTGGCATTAAAGCTATCTCCGAGTTATCGCCTGGTGCAGATGTCGGCTATAGCGATGTGGAAATAGAAGTGCAAGCGCTACCACTTTTAACTGGATATCTCGGTGCGAATACTTATGGCAATCGCTTTACAGGTAGAGAGACGTTAATCGCGGGCCTGTTTTTTAATAATCTTGCTGGCAGAGGAGACCGCCTGGGGCTGAATTTGAAAGACTCTAATGGCGAACGCCAACGCAGCGCACAGGTTGGTTATAGTGTACCTATTCATGAATCCGGTACTATACTTAATCTAAACGCCGGATACTCAGATTATCGCTTGGGTGGCGAATTTTCCAAACTGGATGCTTTTGGACAGAGTTCGTACCAAAGCGTATTTTTAGATCAGCCAGTGTTGAGGTCTAGGCAAGGAAATATAACTTCAAGAATTGGTTTTTCTCATAAAGATATTTCTGACGATGTTTCGGCATTTTCGTTAAAAAATCACCGTGGAATCAATGCGATAGAATTCGGATTGTTTGGCGACTGGCGGGACTCGTTATGGAAAGGGTTTAATCAATTAGGTTTAAATCTGAAATTTGCAGAAGTTGATTTAAAAAATAGCTTAGCCCAATCATTGGATGATGCTGGTGCGAAAACAGCGGGTAATTTTGTTAAGTACAGTTTGTTCGGATCCCGCATCCAGCCATTGAACCCCATGTTCAACCTCATTCTGAGAGCAGAGTATCAAGGTACAGATAAAAATTTGGATAGCACCGAAAACCTGGCGATTGGAGGCATCAATCGCTGGCGCGAATTCGGCGAACTTCCAACTTCTTCAGATAGAGGGTTAATCGCTGGGATAGAGTTACGAAGATCCATGTTGCCGATGACGACGCTGGCAAGTTTTTTGCCTATCTTAAAAAGTGCAGAAACCAGTCCTTACGCGTTTTTTGATTATGGCAGGGGCATTATTGATCACAGTGCATTGAGTAATAACAACCATGTCAATTCGGCACATTGTGGAATTGGTATTGATATACAGTTTGCAAAAAAATGGATGCTAGATTTAGCAGCATCTCATCAAAGAAGCAAGGTTGAAGGTGTCGATTCTGAATCAGAGACCAGAGTATGGGGGCAGATTAGAGCTGAGTTTTAGAAAATAAGGCTTAGGAGCAAGCAAGGTATGAAAAGGATGTTGAAATCAAAGCAGAGTCTTAATTTACCGCGACTTATTTTAACAAATCAAGCGCGCAACAGAATTATGCTGTCCGCATTTATTTGCAGTGCTTTTGGTCAAGCACAGGCCTTGCCGTTTGGCGAGCAGGTGCAGGCAGGAAGCGCGAGCTTTGTGCGCAATGCGCAATCTTTAAATATCAATCAAACCAGTCAAAAAGCCATTGTCAATTGGCAATCTTTCAGCATCGCTGCTGATGAAGCGGTTAGGCTCAATCAACCTAATCAAGGCATTGCTTTGTTTAGAGTTATAGGCTCTGATCCATCCCTGATTTTTGGCAATTTAAGCGCGACGGGCAGCCTGTTTCTAAGCAACCCCAATGGTGTTTTGTTTGGGCGTGGTGCACAGGTGGATGTAGGCAGCTTGGTTGCGACTAGCATGCGCATCAACGACAACGATTTTTTAGCTGGTAATTACCAATTTCACGCGGATAGCGATGCTACTGTCAATAATCAGGGTGTGATTCGCACAGAAGACGGAGGCTACATTGCGTTGCTTGGCGGCACTGTCGAAAATAGTGGTACGCTGCAAGCCAATAATGGCAGTGTCATATTAGGCTCGGCACAATCTGCCATGCTGGATTTTTATGGTGATGGCTTGGTGCGTGTTAAGCTGGATGGTGATGCACTAAATGCGGTAATTAAACAAACGGGCAATATTACTGCCGATGGTGGCGAGATACAACTCGCTACCAACGCGCGCACTGCTGCCATCAATGTAGATGGCGTTATTCAAGCTAACAGTTTGGTGGAGCGTAATGGCGTGATTCGCTTGGAAGGTGGCAATAACGCCAAAGTCAGTATACATGGCAAATTAAGCGCCGCTGGCAATGAGGCCGGAATAACCGGAGGTATTATCGAAGCAACCGGCGAACAAGTCGCGCTATTCAAAGCCGCCAAGCTGGATGCTTCAGGCAATGCGGGTGGTGGTACGGTATTGGTTGGCGGCGATTACCAAGGCAAAAACGCAAAAATTTACAATTCCCGTACTACTTATATGGATAGCGATGCGAGCATCAATGTTGATGCCAAGAATCAAGGTAACGGTGGCAAAGCGATTGTTTGGTCAAACGATATTACGCGATATTACGGCAATATCTCAGCGCAAGGTGGCATCAATGGTGGCAACGGCGGCTCCGGTGTCGTAATCATCAAGTTCTATTAATCCCTGATAGTGGCCGGGTGATGAGCATATAGCAGAGAGCAGACTTCCGGCCACAACAAACTGCTATCATTCCTTTTTTTTATGCGTAGAAAGGTGCATCGCATGCTGCATGTGTCCCCCCCATCCATGTCGGCTGGACGTTCTGGTTTGTGATAGAGCCTGAGATTCAACGCTTCGCCATTTTTTTAATCTCGTTCCCCTGCTCTATTCCCGGGATCATAGCAGCCCCCGGTCACCCATCACTACCCGAGCAGCCCGAAATAATCGGGCGATGGGGTAAAGGTCCTTCACCCCGTATTCCCGTATCGCGGTTTCACCGGGCAAAGGATCACCCTCTGTTGAAACCGGAGAGTCTTTTCAGCCACAATGGTTTAGAGGTCTATACCACCGCATTGATATTTACCACGCCCCGCGGGATAGCCGTGTAGCTCCGGGAGATCAGCTTCCCTCCCTTATAGACCTCGATTATGAGCGCATTTGCCGTTCCATCCTGCTTCTCGATTGAACCATCGATCATCCCGCTTGTTATGGCCAAGGGGTAAAACCGGTCACCCGTGCTGTTGACATTTATAATCAGCCCTTTTGCCCGAATGGATCCCGTGTAATTCCCCGGGTAATATACCCGCACCCAGACGCCGGATGAGGGGATACTGGCCGGGGGGAGGAATGCATACGGGGAGATCGTGGTTATTAAAACCGGAGTTGCTGTCACCACAGGATTCCCGATTGCAGGCCCCACCTTAACATGGATATCAATCCCACCCCACGGTTTCTTTGTCTCGCTCTTCGAGACCAGGGTACCCCCGTTATAGATCCCGACTTCAATCTTCTCAGGAGACCCGTCTTCCTTCTCGATCAAGCCCTCGATCATCGCATCGCCGACGGGTAACTTGTAGGACTGGTTTCCGGAACTGTTAATCCCGATTTGCCTGCCCTGTGCCCCGATATACCCGGTAAAATTCCCCCTGTAGGATATGAGTACCCAGACACCGTTTTTCGGAACGGTAAGCGCGGGAGCGGATGAAACCGTGCCGGAGGTTACCTGCGTGCGGGGTGTTGGTGAAGCGGATGACACCACTCTGGTAGTGATATTCGATCCGGTCACGCTTTGGTTTACCGGAACATTTTTTCCATTGAGCATCTGTCCCGCAACAACCAATCCGATCATTAGTACGACAATAATGAAGAGTACCGCAGCGATTACTGTGAGGGGTGATTGAGGGGATGTCTCATCAGGGAGTGGTTGCCTGCGCTGACGTGTAGTACCAAATGGTGTGAGTTCCGGTACTGCCGGGCGGCTGACCTGTTCTTCACCAGTCAGTTCCCCCGGTATTATCCTTTGACCGCTGCCTGAAAACGCCGGACCGGCCACATGGTTTCCGGCCTCTACGGAAACGTTATGTTGCCTGAGGATAGCGATGCATTTCTCGAGTTCGGCAATATGCTGATTGCCGTCCAGACGGATGAAGATGAGTTCTATTGTTCGTTTGTCTCCGCCGGGAGAGTGAACATTGAGTGTTATGATTGGTTCCCGTAGTTTATTCACTCCTGATTTTGCCAGATCGATTTCTGCAAACAGGATATCTTCATGGATGCTACCGGTTTCACTGGTGACAAGGATGAGGCGTCTCCCCGTAAGAACAGCTTCGTGCCTGACGCCATTGAGAATTAAAGTCTGCGTCTTCTGGAGTATCACTTCATCCCTGCTCAGGTTAAGGTCGCCCATGGCATCATATTCCACTCTATATCAGAACTATAAAAACCAATTTGGTATTCTGATAAACCCATACCCTGGTTTGAAAAAATTTCCGGTTACTGTGGTAACTAAGCTGTTCCTTGCCCAGCCCTGTTCCGAGTATTTTCCCCTGTGAATGCGGTAGCATTACTGTAACAACCATTCAATACCTCCCTATAACCCCCTATTGTTATAAATAATCCCGGGGAAATTGTAGATTAACAGGATCCATGCACAACGAACGCTCACTCTCCGAAATAGTATCGGTCATCATGATCATCTTCATGGTCCTTGTTCTCGCGATTGTCATCATTGTTCTTGTCTTCGGCACCAGCCTCTTCCAGCAGAAATCAGCCTTCATTGCACCGGATATCAGCAACCAGACTATTGACGGAAAAAATGTGATCCGGATCTTTCACCGGGGAGGGGAAGTTGCCGGTCTGAAACCCGGCACCCCCATTTTTTACGAGGTGGGTGTCTATGTCGATACGGCGTTTGGGAGTGAGCGTGCCCTGCCACTCCCCGGTGTTGACCGCTTCAGCCCCGGGACCACCCTTTACGTGTTTTACCGGCCGGATGGCCGGTGGAATATCACGGAAACCGTAGCAGATCTTGTCGGTGCGCAGTCGCTGCCCGGCGGGGATCTCCGTATCCGGGTGGTGGATGAGAAAGCCCGGCTCCTGATTGCCCAGTGGCCCACGATAGGGCATTCCATCTTCCCCGACGCAACACTCACTG
>Ga0209253_10001951_pt1 | contig 18180 bp, 14 predicted proteins | sample FrelakmetBRP12BR_FD_187145 | JGI IMG/M metagenome (GOLD analysis project Ga0209253, IMG submission 187145) | Freshwater lake sediment microbial communities from the University of Notre Dame, USA, for methane emissions studies - BRP12 BR (SPAdes)... | ecosystem: Environmental > Aquatic >... | reverse complement strand
CGAAAGCTCGGGGTAAAAGAGATTCAAGAGGGGACGCGCAGTAAGTTCGGTAACACGCCCACCTCCGCTGGCCTGCCTATTGCCCCCAATCCTGAGCGGACGACGATAAAAGCCTTTTATGAATTGTAAGCGTTTATTCAGCAAAAGGGGACCGATGATGCCGTAAACGAAACGCGGGTGAATGTTCACAATATCGGTATCGATCCAGGCGATGATATCGCCTTTGGTAACCAGCAGACTTTTCCAGAGCGCTTCGCCTTTGCCGTGCCGCGCACCCATTTCAGGTAATAAATGTTGATGGATATGGACTGGCACACCCAGCTCTCCTGCAATCGCGCGCGTACGGTCGGTCGAGTCGGAATCAATCAGTACGATCTCATCCAACAGAGGCACATCCTCCATCAATGCTTTCTTGATGGTCTTTATGACCCGACCAACCGTTGCCTCTTCATTCAAAGCCGGCAGGGCCAGGCTGATGGTTGAACCCTGTTCTTTTTTTAGTTCCAACAACTGCTGCAGATCGGAGAATTCGTCTGCGTGAAAAGTATTTTCGGCAAACCACTTATCCACCAAAATGGATATGGCCTGCATGCCGGAACTTTCGTCAAGCATGGATTCGTCAATCGGACGATGGGTCTTTACGACCACCACCGTGGAGGGCGCTTCCGCCAGCAATTTTTCGGCCACCGGACCGAGAAATGATCCGCCTATGCTCTGGCGGGCGGTCGCGCCCAGGATGACGATGTCATAGTGTTTTGATTCATCCAGGATGGTCCGGACGGCATCATCGGTCGTGATGGTGCGCAGGTTTACCTCCGGGAGATTATGCAGAATGCCCTTCAGACCCTTAAAGGGGGCGTCACTGATCGCACCTGCCAGGGTAAGGTGCAACACATCCAGCTGGGCTGAATGCAATTTCATCCCCATCTGGAAGGCCAGTTCGGCATAAGGACCACCGCGTACTGCGATCAGCGTCCTTTCCAATTTGGCTGGGGCGGCGCCGCGCACAATCGCCACATTACAAGGCGAATTGGAAAGAATCTCAGGTAACGGCATACCGCACGAGGCCTGCCCGTCTTTCCACTCGATCAGCAGGAGGTTTGGCTTTTCCTGGGCGATAATCCGCTGCAAGTCATACCAGGGCTTTTCGGAAACAATAACGGTGGATTTAAAATGCGTGGAAGGTCCGCTCAGGGAAAGCAGGTGTTTGCGCACCTTCCTGGCAAGTTGCGCCCCGGCACTGATGGATCCATCAACTGCGATCGGCACAACACCCACCAGAATGACTTCTTCGGCCACCGCTTGTGCAACCGCAAGAGCATTCTGCCCCTCTTCACATTCGCCAATTGGGACCAGGGCAGTTTTGATATTGCGAATCTTCGTTTTCATGGTGCAGCCTTCTCAATCAATGGAGCGATATACAAACGATAAATGGAGTCCCACGCAAAGCTGTGTTTGGCACGGCGAGCCCAACGGGAGGTGGTTTCGGAGCGGAGTCTTTCGGTGACCTGCATGGCAATGGAGCGCGGCGAATCATCAGCATCAAAATAACTGACATCCGCGCCTCCCAACTCGCGCAAGACGGGAAGATCCATGCAAAAAACGGGTATCGAACTGAAGGCGGCCTCGAGGATGGGAATACCAAAGCCCTCTTCGTTGCTGGGGAACAACAATGCATCCGCCAGACGGTAGAAATCAGCAATGACCGCATCCGGCACAGAATCCGGTGTCATTCCGGCAAGGAAATGTGCGGAGTTTTCCAGTTTGAGTCTGCGTCGAAGATCCAGCAGTTTGTGATGGTAGGCGGTATTGGCGGGATTATGCGGGCCCTCCGGACCAGTGACCAGCAACATGGCTTCCGGAAATTCGCGGTGCAGTTCGGCCAGCACGTGCAGGGCCAGTTCAATATTTTTTCGCGGAGTCAGGCGTGCAGGTAACAGGATCAACGGATTGGCATCCCTCAACTTCAACTGCTCCATTATTTGGATTGTGTGCATTTCCAGCTTATAGAAAGTATTGACATCCACACCGTTTGGGATGATGTGGATGGATTCACTGTCCATGCCAAGCAATCTGACCAGTTCCTGGCGGCGCAATTCCGAGACGACAACATGCGTAACGTCTCCCCAATCGGTGCGCAACAAATCCCATGGATAACCGGCGTGTAATTCGTGAAGGTAGCGCGGCGCCGTCCAGGCCAGGTCATGATGCCACAGGATCAGCCGCGGAAAGCCTGGCATTTTATCCATGGCGTGGATGGCAGCGGTCAATGCCAGATTTTTATGCAGGGAGGCAACGTTGTGGGCAACCAGCACATCAAACCCCTCCAGCGCAGCCAGCAATTCCAGCTTGATCTGATCGCGCAGATTATCAAAGGCGGCTGTGTACTGCCCTTGGTCCAATTCCCGTTTAACGTCCAGCACCTGTGCATGGCGCGAATCCAGGCGCGGTATAAGGTGCACCGGTATGCGATCATCGAAAGCTTTGCCGCGCCCGGTGAAGATAGTAACAGCGTGCCCAGCCCTGGTCATTAAGCGCGCATGATGTGCCAGTACGCTTTCCACACCTCCGACAATGGGGGGAGAAGAGTAATGCAAAAGGGCAATCTTCATACCATTTCCCCAAAGCAATCGGCCAACAAATGCTGGAGACGACGTTCCAGTACCTTATAGGAATAATAGCGCCGGGCCAATTCATAATTCAGTTCGGCATCCTGAGCGGCTTCCTCGGGGTGCTTGAGCAGACGGCGGGCATGTTCCAGGGTGGCGTCGGTGATATAGCCATCGAATTCAATCACTTTGAAGCCTTTTGGCTTGATATCGGCTTCGTAAATGGAGTAGTTATTTACCACCAGCGGGCGGCGATAATATATGGCTTCGAGAAAAGCATTCCCGAATCCCTCCATGGAGGAAGGATAGGTGACCAGATCGGCCTGGGGAAAAATATCGCCCAATGCATAGATTTTCCTGCCTTCAACCGTAACCCCGCGCTTTTCCCCAACAATGGCGGACTCAAAATTGACGGTGACCTGCAATAGCGAGGCGAACTCGCGGATGCGCTTTTCATACGAGGTGCCCTCATCGCCGGCAGCATGGGAGATGACCAGCTTGGCGGGCAAGTCCAGGCGGCGGGTCAGCTCAATGGCGTGCTCGATGCCTTTTCGCTGGATGATGCGCGTCGGCTGAAGAATTAAGTATTGATCGGGAGACAGCCCGAGGTCCTGACGAGCCGATCGTGCGTATTCGTCCAAGGCGGGTGGCGGAGAGTCGTAATCCATCACGTTTGGAATAACCAGCGCGTTTACACCTATGCGCGAAGCCAACTGCCTGGCCTGCACTGAATTTAGTACAACATGCCGGATCGAGGGCAGGTTGGGCGGGAATGCCGCGGATAGATAATCCTGTACAGAGTTGTTCATGAAGCGTTGACGTTCCCAGTAAAAATCGTGATGGTGTGCAATGACCGGGTAACCCGTTTCAGCGATGAACTCGGTCAATGCCAACCCGAGCGGCAGGTTGATCGGAATGGTGAGGGCATTCTCGATGATGAGGGCTTCGAGATGAAACTGACGAGCGAATTTATAAAGATGCTCCTTGAAGAATTCCGTTAACTCCTGGACCTGTTTTGTGACCCATGCCGGGCGGATGTAGACCGAGAAGAAATCCCGGTGTAATCCTTCAATTTCCGGATGCAGCTTGCGCCCTTTATTCATCTCTCCCCAGGAACCGGTAAATACGATCTGGTTGATGGCATCGATACGCGGGTGGCGATAAAGAGCCTCGGGGACATGGTATGAGCATTCCTTGGGGCGATCGCATTCACCGGAAAAATAAAAGCAGGTATGCCCCAACCGTTCCAGGATGGCAGCCCACTTGGAGGTCTCGAGAGAAACGCCATCGGTACCTGCAAAACGTGTGGAAATAAAACCAATAGAACGTGAAAGCGGCATAGTTTGTCTCTTTTCTCGATATTGTATACCTCTTAATTGAGTATAGTACAATGACCCGCATGGTGCAAACGGGTTATCTCAAAGAGCTTGAATTACTTTATGGGAAGAGCCTCGCCAGAAGGATTCTGCCCCGATTTAAGCAATTGGTCGAACGGTATCGCGGACGAATCCCTGTCCCTGCCAGGACTTCGTTATCGGAACGCGACTCGATCCTGATTACGTATGCGGATCAGGTGCAGGAAGCCGGTCAGCCGCAAATGCTGAATCTTCTGGCATTTTGCGAGGCATGCCTGCGTGGGGTAGTGAGTGGGATTCATGTTCTGCCTTTCTATCCCACTTCATCGGATGATGGATTTTCGGTGAAGGACCATCGCACCGTGGACCCGGCCCTCGGCGATTGGAGCACGGTGGAACGCCTGGGAAGGTCATTTCGACTAATGCTCGATGGAGTGATCAACCACGCTTCCGTGCAAGGGGAATGGTTTCAGGCGTTTCTGCGCGACGAAAAACCTTACCGTGATTACTTCCTGACAGTCGAGGATGATCCAGACCTTTCGAAAGTCGTTCGTCCGCGCCCTTCGCCACTGATCACCGAATTTCAGACGCGTGCCGGTATCCGCCGGGTATGGACAACTTTCAGCGCCGATCAGGCTGACCTGGAGTACCACAACCCGGAGGTGCTCCTAGATATTTTTGATATCCTGTTGACGTACGCACAACATGGCGCCCAGTTCATCCGTCTGGACGCGGCGGCCTATCTTTGGAAAGAAATCGGCAGCGCCTGTATCCACCTGCCGCAGACCCATGCCATCATCCGGCTCTTGCGAGAAATGCTCGACTCTGTTGCGCCGCATGTTCAACTGGTCAGCGAGACCAACGTGCCGCATGCAGAAAATATTACCTATTTTGGCAATGGTAAAGATGAGGCTCAATTAGTCTACAACTTCGCCCTCCCACCGCTTGTCTTGCACACGTTCCGCACTGGCGATGCCTCCATCCTTTCGCAATGGGCGAGTGGGCTTGAAATGTCTCATGGTCAAACCACATTCTTCAATTTCCTGGCTTCGCACGACGGGATCGGTTTGAACCCTGTTGTGGGTATTTTGGCCCCGGCTGATATCGCAGCACTGTTAAAACAAACGCTCGATCATGGCGGACTACTCTCATACAAACAAAACGCGGACGGCACAAGGAGTCCGTATGAGTTGAATATCAATTATTTCGACGCACTCTCCGACCCTGCTGGTGATGAGCCGCTTGCCTTACAGATCGACCGCTTCATGGCTGCACAAGCAATCATGCTAAGTTTGCGCGGTCTGCCTGGCATATACTTTCACAGTTTATTTGGCTTGCGGAATTGGCTCGAAGGAGTGCAAGCCAACGGCCGCAACCGCCTGATCAACCGGCAGAAATTGGCGCGAAAGGTATTGGAAGGTGAACTGGCGGAACCCGGATCCGTGCGAGCGCAGGTCTTTGCACGTTATCAGCGTCTGCTGGCGCAGCGTTCGGCTTCCACCGCATTCCATCCGTATGGCAGGCAAAAGATTATCGAGATGGGATCGGCAGTTTTCGCGGTGCTGCGTAGTTCTCCCCAGGATGATCGACAAGTTCTCTGCATGCAAAATGTCACGGCCCAGAGCCAATCTGTCCCGGGATTTAACTTGGGACCATATGAGACACTTTGGCAGGAAATTCCGAGATAAGAAGACAACCTTTTCTGTAAAGTATGATGAAATGAAAAACGCGCCCGTAATTGGACGCGATTTTCTTCTGGCGGGGAGGGCGGGGCCTGTGCCCCGAAGGGGTACCTGCGCCCCGAAGGAGCATTCGGAGACTTTTCCCTTTTGGGGAACCTGTGGCGGAAAATGGAAATACCCGGCAAGCAGTCTTAATTTGCAGGTCAGGAATATGCCTCGAATAGATCAAGATGGTCCCGCTCAGGCAGTTTTGAACGCAGCACCTCTTCAGTCGCAGCGATCAGGTTCTTATCCAACTGAGGGCCCGTTTTACCGGCAAGTTCGACAATCCTCGTATAGTTCTTTGCACTGATCATGATGTGAGGTTTGTGCATTTTCAGTAAGTCAGTCAGTGGGGTGACACCGTAGGTATGTTCTTCTATTTCAGTAAAAATGGCATACAGGAAATAAAAGGGATACACATGGTTGCCCGGGTCAGGCGAAATTCTGTCAGCGGCATGAATGGCTTGGACGGCTGTAATGAATGCTTCCTTGCCTCTTCCCTGAAAGATCTGGTTTGCCGATAGATCGAAAAGGAGATTGCTCTTCCGCATGCATTTTTCCAGTCCCTGCTCCAGAAGACCCTCATCCCATTCCCCCGGCAGCTCCTTTCCAACCGGTTCTGCAGCCCGGATGCAAGCGATATCAAAGTCAGGAAATTGTTTCCAGGCCAACGCATCCTCCAGATTGCCAAGCACCCGCCATGTGCGTTCTTCTGGTTTATCTGCGTATTTTTGTAAAACGTCCAGAAAGGCTTCCTTTGATTTACTGGTTCCAAAGAGGTTGGCAAGAAGGCTCATGAGATTGTTCTCCTTTATCGATCGGGAAAAAAGAAGGAAGGGTTTGCAAAACAGATGAGATAAGCAAACGAAAGGCCTGATTTATTGTACAATAAAACTATATTAAAATCGAACCCGTCCTGAGGTTCGCCTCCCGTAAAGGATGGGTGCAGAATCAGGAACAATCCATGCAAACAGCCCGCACCTTTCGCGTATTTATCTCCTCCACCTTCGGGGATCTGAAGTCAGAACGAAACGCGCTGCAGGAGAAGGTTTTCCCGCGGCTGAGGAAGATGGCAGAAGCGGCGGGCTGCCGGTTTCAGGCAATCGACCTGCGCTGGGGAATATCAGAGGAAGCCGGGCTGGACCAACAGACGATGAAAATTTGCCTGGGAGAGATTGAACGCTGCCAGAAAATCAGCCCGCGTCCCAATTTCATCATCCTGCTGGGCAACCGCTACGGCTGGCAGCCCCTACCCTTCGAAATTGCCGGCAGCGAATTCGAGCGAATCTTTCCTTATGTTCCAAAAGAAAATGCGGCACTCGTAACACGCTGGTACTGGCGGGATGACAACAGCGTACCGGCGGTATACCTGTTGCAACCTCGCATCGGGGATAGTGTTGAATATGACACCGGTTGGAAGCCAATTGAAGGGCGGCTGCATGCCGCATTGGAGCAGGCGGCAGTTCAAGCCGGTCTGGCTGAAGCTGACCTGGTCAAATACCAGACATCCGCCACAGAACAGGAGATCATTCACGGGGCATTACAGGTGGTTCATGCCCGCGAGCACATCTTCTGTTTCGCACGCGAAATCCAGGACCTGCCCCATGACAAACGGGCTGGTGACTTGCTGGACCTGTTGAACGAAACACCGGATGCAAATGCAGCCGAAAGGCTGTCCGATCTTAAGCTGCGTTTGACCGGTGTGCTCGGGGATAATTACCACGAGTACCAGGTAAACTGGTCGGAAGGTGGAGTGTCAGAAGGGTATCTTGAGCACCTGTGCAATGATGTATACCAGGAACTTGCCCGGGTGATACAAAAAGAAATTTCCCAGCTCCAGCAGGTGGAACCGCTGGAGAAGGAAATTCTGGTGCATGAGATATTCGGGAAAGAAAGGGTGGAGTTCTTCGTGGGACGGGCTGATATCCTGGACCAGATTGACGGGTATCTCCTATCCACGAACAGGCGGCCTCTGGTCATTCTCGGGACACCCGGGTCAGGAAAAAGCTCCCTTATTGCAAAGTCGATCCAGAATGCCAGGCGACTGGGCCCCGGTGTGCAGGTGCTGTACCGTTTCTGCGGGGTCACGCCGGAAGCTTCCAGTGAGTCGGCGCTGCTCGAAAGTCTGTGCCGGCAGATTATGCGCAGTTACGACAGGGATGAAGAAAAGCTGCCGGCGGGGTACAACGGACTGGTGAAAGCTTTCCTGGATTGCCTTACCTTCGCCAGCCCGGGGGCGCCCCTGGTAATCTTCTTGGATGCCGTCGATCAACTGGGCGAAACGGTAAAGTCAGGCGGGATGAAATGGCTGCCTGCAGAACTACCGCCTCACGTGAAAGTGGTCATCTCGATGCTGACCGAAACGTGCCAGATCCTTGCAGACCGTTTGCCGCAGGAGAATTTGCTGTTCCTGAAACCCTTGGAACCGGCCCAGAGCCAGACCCTGCTCGACCTTTGGTTGAAGCAGGCAGGTCGTACCCTGCAGCCGGAAAAGCGCCGAAGCCTGGAGGAGCATTATCAAGCCTGTCCGCTGGTACTTTACTTGAAGCTGGCTTTTGAAGAGGCCAGGCGATGGCACTCTTATGACGGCCTGCCCGGCGATACCAGTGCGGGACTGAAATTGGGAAGGGATATTCCTGAACTCCTCGATACCCTTTTCGAGCGGTTGTCGCGCACCTCCACCCACGGACAGGTGCTGGTGGAAAAGAGCCTGGGATTCCTTGCGGCGGCCCGCAACGGGTTGAGCGAGGAAGAGCTCCTGGACCTGCTCTCGCGAGATGCGGAGGTGCTGGCGGATTTCCAGCGGCGTTCCCCCAAAAGTCCTCCGGTGGACAGGCTGCCGGCAGTGGTCTGGTCGCGCTTATACCTGGATCTGGAACCGTACTTGAGCGATCGATCCGCTGACGGCACCAGCCTCTTAACCTTCTATCATCCCACCACCTTTGGTCAGGCTGCCAAGCGCAGGTACCTGAGCGGTGAAAAGATCATCCTGCGCCACCACGCCATGGCTGAATACTTTGAAGCGCAGCCGCTGGAATGGGAAGGAGAAAGAAAGAGGGCAAACTTGCGGAAGATCTCTGAGTGGCCTTTCCAGCAGGTACTGGCGCAAGATTGGAGCATGCTCCAGAGAAGCCTGCTGGATTATGATTTCCTGCAGGCTGCCTGTAATGCCGGCAGGGTGCGGAAAGTGATCGAGGATTTTGAATGGGCGGAATCCATCCGGAGCGACCTGGCTTTACTCCTCAAGGATTGGACGGAATGGAAGGAATTTCTGCTCAGCGAGGTGCACAATTTCGAACGCTACCAGAATCGCTATCCACAGATCTTCCACCAGCAGGCATTCAACAGTTCGCGCGAGGGGCTGGTCGCCAGGCGGGCCCAGGCAGATACTCATTATCAGGTGCTTGGGGCTTGGTTCGAACGGGTCAACCGGCCTGAGCGACCTCCCCGCAAGATCACCCGCAATGTGCTGGTCGGGCACGATCAACCTGTCCTGCGCGTAATGACCACCCGAGATGGGCAGCAAATGGTGTCCGCCGGCAGGGATGGCACCCTGATTGCCTGGAACCCTGAAAATGGGGATAAACTTTGGAGCATCCAGGCACACCAGGGCGGAATTATCTGTATGCTGATCCACGAGGAGAAAGAGGTGATCACAGGAGGACGCGATCACCGGTTGCTGGTCTGGGATCTCAAGAGCGGCATCCGCACAGCGGCTTTCGAAGGTCATTCGGCGCCCATCACGGCAGCCTGCCTGGTCGATGCAGTTCTGGCAGCTTCCGGGGATGCCGCCGGAACGATTTATGTCTGGGAGGTCGCCACCGGACGATCCTTGATGCAATTCACGGCGGAAAAGGCAGAAGTGACCAGCCTGGCTAGCCCGGGGGAGGAGCGCTTGGCAGCCGGGTATGAGGACGGCCGGATTCGCATTTGGGAGATTGCAACCGGCAGTCTCGTGAGTATGCTGAGCGGTCACCGCGGGCGTGTACTGCAGCTGGCAGGTGTGGGAGCCGGGAACCTGCTTTCCGGTTCGCAGGATGGCAGCCTGAGGCTGTGGGATCTGGGAAAAGGTACCTGCTTGCAGACGTACCTGGGTCACCGGGCCAGCGTGACAGGTTGCCAGCTGCTGAAGCAGGGACGCTTTTTATCCTGGTCGTTCGATGGCACTCTGCGAATGTGGTCCCTGGAAAGCGCCACCTGTCTCCAGACTCTGATCGGGCACCAGGGGGCGGTAAGCTCGGTGGTGGTGATGGATCCGTACAGCCTTTCCACCTCGCAGGATGGAACCCTGCGTTCCTGGGACCTGAAGAGCGGTATGAACCTGAACACATTTTCAGACCATGAGGGCTGGGTGAACGACCTGGCCCTGGCCGGCAGCAGCCTGGCAATCACTGCCAGCCAGGACAAGACACTGCGGGTCTGGAACCTGGCCGGGCTGCTCGAACCGGTACCGCAGGAGACCCTGGAAGATCCCGCCAGCCTGAAGGGGGAGATTCAAAAGGTGAAGAGGTGCGTGATCCTGGACCGGGAGATGGCGCTGTTCAACATCCTGACCAGCCGGGATGCGGATGAATATCATCTGTGGAACCTGGTCAGCGGAAAACACCAGAGAGTCATCCACGAAGGCGACCGGGAGCTTGAAAAAATCCTGAAAAAGACCGTGAGTCAAGCCACCGGCGGTCCATTCTTCGGCTCCCCCCCGATAAAAGCACTTTTGCTGGAAGTGGCTCCGATGAAACCATCCATCAACGCAGTGGCAGTGAAGAATGAAGAGAACATTCAGGGCCTGGGCTGCATCGGGATGGCTTTTGCAGAAGATGGCAGGTACCGGGAAGAACAGTCTGAATTGGCATTTTACCCGCTCCAATGCCGGCGCTGGGCCTACGTTTATGACTTCGACCGGACCGTGGCGGTGGATGGCGCTAACCGGGTGCATGTACTCTGGCTGCACGGTGCAACGCTGGTTGACAATCAGCCGGTCACAGGGCCTGTCGAAAAGGAGGTGCGTGGGAAGTTGTTCTCCAGGATATTCAGATGAGAAATTCGATATTGCCCGGAACCATTCAACCATAGAAGATTGTCAAGGAGTAACGCATGCCAGGTGAAATGGAAGTTAAGGAATTCGTAACCCGCATGGCCCAGATCCCGCCGGTGGAGGATTTTGAGGGAGAAGGTTACCAGGCCATGCGCAAGATCGGCGAGGAGATAAACGCCCGCTGGGGAAAGTCAGGAATGCAGCTGGTGTTGAAGTATTACCGCGAACACATTCCCCGCAATAGTGCCACCATTCCTCCCATGATTGATGCCATCTGGGACGGCATCGGGGACTGGATGCATTAAATCCACAGGCAGGATGGGCAGGTGTCTGGATTGCCCATCCTGCCGCGCCTCAACAAGGAGAAAGTCAGAAATGACCCTGCGAAGATTATTCGGAAAAAAAAACAAGCCCGTGCAGGCAGAGCAGGCCGGCTCAGGTGCTTTCCTGTGGTTCAACCGCGAGCTCATCCGGGATAGTGGTAACATCAATTACGGCCGGTATATCTACCGAAACCTGCTGCCGCTGTTTGCCATCAAGGTATACGATATCAGCCAGATGGGCATCATGCCGCTGGGGATCTATCAATTCTATGATGGAAAAGCCCTTCCTGAAGGAAAAGTGGACCTGCCCGTCAAGGACGCAGCCCAGGCCGCCATTCTGAAAGAAGCCTCGTTCGACGACTTTTCAGCCATCTATGTTGCGGCTTTTTATACGAATACCAAAGTTGACTACGCTCCCCTGGACAAGAAACTGCATAATCTGGTGGGCTACATCGGCATGACCACCTGTGAACCGGTCAGTTTTCACAGGTTTTATGAACTAACCGGCCTTCTGGCCCTGCCTTTCTGTATCACTTTATATTACGAGACGATCAAAGATGAGGGCGCCGGGTTCTTCCTGGGCAAGGAGGAACTTGAGAAGATGGGTTTCTTTTATAAGGGCGCGGCAGGATAGCCGCCGCTTCCCTGTCGCTGAACTGACCCCGGGCTGCGGCCGGTGATATTCGGTGCCTGTAAATTAATTACGCTCCTCTTCGCAGGAGCGTTATAATCTAACGGGGAGGTGGGGTTCGGAGACTCTCCCCTTATGCACCCTTCGGGTGTGCTTCGCGAGGGGCCCGTGGCTGATGCGAAAAACGCGCCCATAAACGGACGCGCTCTTCTTCTAGCGGGGAGGGCGGGATTCGAAGAATCTCCCCTTATGCACCCTTCGGGTGTGCTTCGCGAGGGGCCCGTGGCTGACGCGAAAAACGCTCCCATTAACAGGAGCGTTTTCTTCTGGCGGGGAGGGCGGGATTCGAACCCGCGGCTGAGTTTAATCCCAGCACTCACTTAGCAGGCGAGCCCAATCGGCCACTCTGGCACCTCCCCAGGTGCAAATTGTCCCCCCGGCTGGTTGCCAGGCGGAGGGAGAGGGATTCGAACCCCCGGTGGCCTTGCAGCCACGACTGATTTCAAGTCAGTTGCCTTAAACCACTCGGCCATCCCTCCAGGAAAGAAAATTTTACCATAACTTACAGACGCTGCGAAGCAACCTGCATCTCCATTAAATAAAAAAGCTTGACAAATCAGAATATATGTTCTATAATCAGGGTATAGAATATTTGTTCTAAATTCGCTGAATGACAGGAGGTTGTCATGAATACCAATTTTCGCAACGGTCGTGGGATCGGTTCCATGCTCAAGGGTTTCAGTCTCCGACGCGGCATGGTCTGGGGCGTCATCATCATCTGCGCCCTGATAGCTTTTGAGGCCTTCAATTACACCACCACTCAATTTGCCTTGGCAGATGTGCTCGGCAACTTGAAGTTTGCCGGACTCCCCTGGGCCACCATACTGGCAGTGGCTTTTTGCGGGATCGACTTTGCCGGAATCGCCCGCCTATTCACACCTGAACAAGGCCGGGACGAACCTGCTGAAGTGTGGTATCTCTTCGGTGCATGGCTCCTGGGAGCAGCCATGAACGCCATATTGACCTGGTGGGGGGTGTCAGTTGCCATTGTGAATCATGACAGCCTGGCGAGTGGTACAGTTTTAACCAATGCAACTTTGACCAAAGTTGTACCGATCTTTGTTGCCATTATGGTCTGGCTCATTCGCGTGCTCATCATCGGCACCTTCTCGGTAGCCGGAGAACGCCTCTTCAGCCAGGCGGATGGGCGTGCCTTTCAACGCTCTTCCCGCCCGGTTCTCGAGCCTGCGAGTTCGTCGGCATCCCAGCCAAGGCCATCCTTGTCCACGCCCTTTCGTCCTACCGCGAAGGTGGCTCGGCCGGAATCAACATACACCCGCCAGGAACCGACTTACCATAGCGTATCGATGAATGCACAGGCAGCCCGTGAGGCTGAATATGTAGACAACCCCCGTCATTCGTAACGGGTTGCATGAGACATGGCTACCAGATACTACGACTATCTTTCTGACCAAACAGGCAGTTCGTCTGGAGGCGGCTGCCTGCCTGGATTCCTGCTCCCGCCTCTGGCAGTGTTACTGATTGGATCGATTTTGGCATTCCTGTTGCTTGGTTCAGGGCCGGTACCTAGCTCGGCTGCAGCGGCCGAGCCAAATACTGTCTACCTGTTGCAAGCAACCAAGGACTCACCTGGGAAGACTGCTGCCGCCCTCGCAAGCCCGGCGGGTTCCATTTCCCCGGTTTTCCAGCCAGAGGTGCAATACTGGAGTGGCGCCATCCAGGCCTGGACAGCCGCTACAGGGCTGGATCCGAATCTGGTCGCCACGGTGATGCAGATCGAGTCCTGCGGTGATCCACGCGCCCGGTCAGGCGCCGGAGCGATGGGTTTGTTCCAGGTGATGCCGTACCACTTCACCGATAGCGACGATCCTTACGACCCGGACACCAACGCCAAACGTGGCCTGGCTTATCTCCAGCGTTCCCTGGAAAAAGCCGGAGGGCAGGCGCGCCTGGCTCTGGCTGGTTATAACGGTGGAATTGGCGTGATCGGTCGCTCGGAATCCAGTTGGGCCGGCGAGACACAGCGCTACGCCTACTGGGGCAGCGGGATCTATGCCGAGGCATCCAGCGGTGCGACGGAGAGTTCGCGACTGCAGGAATGGCTGGCAGCTGGCGGAGCCAGCCTGTGCCGCCAGGCGCATGCCCGACTGGGTCTTAATTAGCCGGAAGGATTTCGACTGTTTTGAGTATCGGCAGGTAAATACAGAAAGTGGCACCCTTGTTTTCGGTCGAGGCGACTTCGATGCGTCCCCCATGGTGGTTGATGATCCAGTAGGCGATCGAAAGGCCCAATCCAAACCCGCTCGTTTTAGAACGGGTTCGGCTTTTCTCAGCCCGGAAGAAGCGCTCGAAGATATGCGGCAAATCCTCATCGGAGATGCCCTGTCCGGTATCACGGACGATCAGGCGGGCATTTTCGCCGACCCTACCGAGGCTGAGATAAACATCACCACCTTTGGGAGTGTATTTAATGGCATTCGAAACCAGGTTGATGAGCACCTGCTTCAAGCGGTCGCGGTCCCCGGAGACCAGGATCTGATCGATCTCAGTCAGTTTGATATTGACCCGGTCACGCGACAACACGCGCATTTCCTTGAATACTTCCAATAAAAGCGTATCCAATTCAACCGGCGCGAAATAAAGCGGCAGTTTTCCGGATTCCACCTGCGCTTCCAACAGCAGGTTACCCACCAGGCGGGTCAAACGATCAGCCTCATCCTCAATCGTGTCCAGGCTTTCCTCATCCACCAGTTTCAACCGGCGCATCAGATCAACGTTGCCCTTGATGATGGTAAGCGGAGTGCGCAGTTCATGGCTGACATCCGCCAGGAAGCGCTGTTGGGAGGTGAAGAGGTGCTCCAGGCGCTCGAGGGTTTCATTGAAAGCGTCAATGAACCGTCCGGTTTCATCCTGGGTGGAACCGGGGTTGGGGATCCGGCGCGATAGATCGTCGGCTTGGCTGACCTGGAGGGCAATCTTTGTGGCAGTGGACAGCGGAGAAAGAGCCTGCCGGATGGCAAACCAGGAAGCTGCGGCCGCGAAGGCCATTGAGACGGCTGCGATAATGGCAATGATCTCGAGCAGGGCACGCCTGGCCAGGTCCACCACATTCATACTGGCTGCCACTTGCAGGGTTCCGATCGGGCGTCCACCGGCGACCAGGGGAACGGTCAACACACGCAAATGCCCCAGGGAGGGGTAAGCATCGTGGTAGATGGAAGTTCTAGACATAAAGCCAACCGGGTCTAGTGGTTTTCTAAAAACGCCCAAATTGGTGGAGGAGAAGCTCAGCCGGCCATGCCGGTCCCAGACCTGGTAGCTAACATTCGTCGACAGGTTCAGCTCTGTCATCACACCCGGGTCAATTTCCCCACTGGCACCAACACGCCAGTTTTTCAGGAGGTCCGTATAGGTCTGGATGATGGCGTTGTCAATTTGGGTAACCAGGAGAACATTTACAAGAAAAAAAACCAGCACCCCGAATATGAGCAGGATACCCCCGGTGAGGGCTGAATATAAGACTGTCAGGCGTGAACGCAGTGACATTACGGATTCTCGCGCAAGACGTATCCCACGCTTCGTACAGTATGAATGAGGCGCGGCTCATTCTCCAATTCCAGTTTTTGCCGCAGGTACCGGATGTAGACCTCCAGCACGTTGCTTTCACCGCCGAAATCATAGCCCCAAACCCGGTCAAAGATGACCTCACGCGTCAGCACCTGGCGTGGATGACGCAGGAATAGCTCCAGCAATTCATATTCCTTGGCGGTCAATGGCACCAGCCGTTTCCCACGCGTGACCTGGCGCGAATCGGAATCCATTGTCAGGTCGGTAAATTGGTAGACCTGGTTGCGTTCCGTCTGGGTACGGCGGAACAGGGCACGGATGCGTGCGGTCAGTTCGTCCAGGTTGAACGGCTTGACGATATAATCATCTGCCCCGGCATCCAGGCCCTGCACGCGATCCTGAATGGTATCCTTGGCAGTCAGCATCAGGATGGGCAGGCCTCCCTGCATGCGCAGGCGGCGGCAAACCTCCAGCCCGTCCAGGCCGGGTAACATCCAGTCTATAATGACCAGGTCCGGATGATTGTCATGAGCCAGGTTCAGGCCGGAGCGGCCGTCAGTGGCCACATCCACGGTATACCCCTCATACGCCAGCCCGCGTTGCAACACTTTCAAGATGGCTGTGTCATCTTCAATGATCAGGATGCGTTCATTCATTATGCGCCTCCATGTAAAATATACCACAAACTTTTGGTAGAATGAAATCCATGCGCATCTCCAAACGTATATTCGACTTGATAACAACCATGATCGGGTTGGTCATCATCCTGCCGCTTCTGCTGGTTCTTTCCCTGTTGGTCTGGATATTCCTGGGGACACCGATCCTGTTCAGGCAACCACGACCAGGCTATAAGGGCCGGCCCTTCATTACTTACAAATACCGGACGATGACGAATCGGACCGGGCCGGATGGGAAACTGCTGCCGGATGCCAAGCGTTTGACCTCCTTTGGGCGTTTCCTGCGTTCCACCAGCATGGACGACTTGCCACAGGTTTTCAATGTTCTGCGCGGCGAGATGAGTCTGGTGGGGCCGCGACCGTTGCTGATGCAATACCTGGAGCGGTACACTCCCGAGCAGATGCGCAGGCACGATGTATTGCCCGGCATCACCGGCTGGGCGCAGATCAATGGGCGCAATGCCCTGGACTGGGATGAGAAATTCCGCCTGGATGTATGGTATGTGGACCACTGGTCCTTCTGGTTGGATCTGAAGATATTGTTCCTGACGCCCTGGAAGGTCTTCAGGCGTGAAGGCATCAGCCAGCCCGGCCACGTGACGGCGGAAGAATTTAAAGGCTCAGGGCAGCAAAAGTAGCGGGGATTTCAAGAACACAAAAAAATCAGCGTACCTGCCTCTGTCTTGTCACTTCAAACATCAGAATTGCCCCGGCCACTGCGGCATTGAGGCTCTCGGTCTTGCCAGGCATTGGAATGCTGACGGCCGAGTCTGCCAGTCTGCGAGCCGGCTGCGTGGCGCCTTCGGCCTCACTGCCCAGGATGAGCGCCATCGGGAGGCGAAAATCCGTCTCCCAGCAGGATCTGCCGGCCATGTCGGCCAGGTACACTTTCAAAGATTGTGTGACTGCCCGGATTTCATCCCAGCCCAGGCTCTGAATGGGCAGCCGGAAGTGCGCTCCCATCCCGGCCCGCACCACCTTCGGCGCGAAAGCATCGGTCGTCTCGGGAGGTAAAAAGACCACCTGCACAGCTGCCGCGGCGGCTGTTCGCAGGAGCGTGCCGAGGTTGCCAGGATCGCGGATCGAGTCAGGGATGAGCGCAAAATTAAGAGAATGGGGAATAGAGAGAAGAGAATAGCCCAGGACGGCCAGGAGGCCTTGTGAAGTCTCTGTCTCAGAAAAGGAGTTCAGCAGCGCATCCGATACCGGCTCGACATCGATGGCATTTGACACCAACCTGGCTGCGAGTTCCCGCCCGCGCCTACTCAACGTTTCCCCCACCAAAACGAACCGGAAAGGCCAGTTTGCCAGCAGGGCTTCTTCCACCAAACGCACACCCTCCGCAACAAACGCCTGCTCTTCCTGGCGTTGCCGCGAGCGGCCCATTAGGCTACGTACCAGTTTAAGCTTGGGATTTTGGGCTGAAGTGATCATGCCAGACTTTCTCAAAACTGGTAACCGTTGAGGCCTTATAAAGCACCAGCCGTACCAGCCTCAGACCCGTAGGTCCGAAAAAATATTCCTGGATGAAACGATAAAACACACCCGCAGCGCGTTCCTCCGGGAAGCCAAAAATCCCGGTCGAGAGCGCTGGAAAAGCGATGGATGTCAGCCCCAACCTGTCAGCCACTTCCAAGGACCCCTTCACGGCCGCAGCCAGTTCACCATCCTTCTCCCTAGCTGTACTCTCACTACGGGTCTCATCCCATACCGGGCCAACCGCGTGGATCACAATGCGGCATGGCAGGTTCCCCCCCGAGGTCCATGCGGGCTCATTGTGCTTGACAGGGCCATGCGACTGCACCCAGGCATCCGATTGCTCTTCAATGATCGGCCCGCCGCGGAGGAGGATGGCCCCGGCTACACCTGCCCCGTGTTGTAGGTAACGGTTGGCGGCATTTACGATGGCGTCCGTTTTCTCGGCGGTAATATCACCCTTGATCAGCTGCAGGATTTGACCGGATGGGAGCCTGGTCTCAGTAAGAAGAAGGTTCACAGGAATATTTTACCCCCTTAAAACAGGAAGGGCGACCAACCGGTCGCCCTTGTTTCGGATTGCCTGATTATTTATTGGCCTGTGCCACCACCGCCGCGAAGGCCTTGGGTTCACGCACGGCCAGGTCTGCCAGAACTTTACGATTGAGGCTGATATTGGCCTTCTTCAAGGCAGAGACCAGGCGGCTGTAAGTTGTGCCGTTCAGCCGGGCGGCCGCGTTGATGCGGGCGATCCATAATTTG
>Ga0209253_10001950_pt1 | contig 18189 bp, 17 predicted proteins | sample FrelakmetBRP12BR_FD_187145 | JGI IMG/M metagenome (GOLD analysis project Ga0209253, IMG submission 187145) | Freshwater lake sediment microbial communities from the University of Notre Dame, USA, for methane emissions studies - BRP12 BR (SPAdes)... | ecosystem: Environmental > Aquatic >... | reverse complement strand
CGACGGGGAGATCCTGCAGATGCAACTGATGCTGGCCCGCCTGGAAGGCCTGTGGGTGGAACCGGCTTCGGCAGCCGGGCTGGCCGGGCTGGCACATGAGCTCTCCGCCGGACGCTTTGAAGCCAGAGGCAGGCGCATCGTGGCCATCTGCACCGGTCACGGTTTGAAAGACCCTGACATCATCACCAGGGAGATAAGCAAGCCACACGTGGTGCCGTCACGCCTGGAGGCACTCGAGGAGGCGATTTTGCAATGAAGAGCGTTACCATCCACGTACCGGCCACCACTGCCAACCTGGGCCCGGGCTTTGATACACTCGGGCTTGCGTTGGATTTATGGAATGAAACCGAATTTTCCCAGACGGGCGAAGAGGGCTTGGCACTGAGCATCTCCGGTGAGGGAGAAAGGACCCTCCCCACCGACACAACCAATGCCATCGCCGCGGCCGCACTGCAGGTTTTTGCCCTGACCGGGAAGGATCCTGGTGGCCTGGTCATCCGATGCATCAACCGCATCCCGCTTATCTCGGGACTGGGGTCGAGTTCCGCGGCGTTGTTGGCGGGTATGCTGGGCGCGAATGCGCTACTGGGTGAACCTTTTTCACGCCAGGATATCCTCAGCATGGCAACCGAAAACGAGGGCCATCCCGACAATGTTGTCCCAGCCATGCTGGGCGGGCTGGTGGCCTCGGTCATCCGCGTAGAACAGATTGTCACGCGCAAACTGCTGGTCAGCCCCATGTCCATTACGGTGGTGTTCCCCGATTTCAATTTTCCCACCAAGACTGCCCGCGCGATCTTGCCTGAATACGTATTGCGGCAAGACGCCATCTTCAACGTCAGCCGGGCGGTGCTGGTGATCAAATCCCTGGAGACCGGTGATCTGGCGCTGCTCGGGGAGGTGATGGAGGATGCCCTGCACCAGCCCTACCGGCTGCCGCTCATCCCCGGGGCCCAGGCGGCCATGCAGGCTGCCCGGCAAGCCGGTGCCAGCGCAGTGGCGCTCTCGGGTGCAGGACCCAGCCTGATCGCCTTTTCCAGGCAGCCTGCGGATGCCGGGATCGGCCTGGCCATGCAGCAGGCCTTCGAGCAGGCCGGTCTGACAGCACGCATTTTTCCCTTGAATATCAGTCAGAGTGGCGCCAGCGTGGTGGAGAGGCACTGCCTCCAAAAACAATTCGGCATTGGCGTCAGTGGATGATCATTTGGTCCCCTGATCTATTCAGGGGTAAAAACCGACCAGTGCGGATAAATAATTCGGTTTTTTCGCCTGTTTTCCTTTCCCCATTTATGCGATAATGGGAGCAACGGAGGTCCCATGCGTGCGCGACGTGCCCTGCTCTACATGCCCGGTGATGACCGGCATAAGATCGAAAAAGCCCTGACACTGGGCGTGGACTGTGTCTGCATGGACATGGAAGACGGTGTGGCGCCGAATCGCAAAACCGAAGCACGCCGGACCATCGCGGAGGCGTTACGTGAGCTGGATTTTGGACGCTCCGAGAAGCTGGCCCGCATTAACGCGGTTGGCTCCGGGCTGGAGACCGCAGACATCCAAGCGGTGCTGCCCTTTCGCCCGGAGGGTGTGGTGGTCCCGAAAGTCGAGGCGATGGAACAGATCCAGTGGGCCAGTGAAAAGATTGAGGCTGCGGAACTGGCTTATGGCTGGCCGGTTCATTCGATCCGTCTGCTGGCGGGAGTGGAAACGCCCAAAGCCATTTTAAACCTAAAGGATATTGCCTCCCATCCGCGCCTGGATGGGCTCATTTTTGGAGGTGAGGATTTTGCGGCCAGTATCCATGCCAGCCGTACACCCGAAGCACTGGAACTGCTGTATGCCCGCTCGGCAGTGGTGACGGCCTGCGCGGCGTATGGGCTGCAAGCCATTGACATGATCACGGTTGATTTCAAGGATCTGGAAGAACTGCGCCGGGAAGCCCGTTTCGGTGCGCAGTTGGGCTATGCCGGCAAGCAGGTTATCCACCCGGGCCAGGTTTCAGTTGTGCAGGAGGCTTTCACACCGGACGCAGCCGCCATCCAGTCCGCCCGGCGGCTGGTGGAAGACTTTGAAGCCCACCAGGCCAAAGGATCTGGGGTGTTTGTACGGGACGGCAAAATGGTTGAATTGCCGCATGTTAAAGCCGCCAGAGACATCCTGGAACGTGCCAGGGCAGACGGAAAAATATAGTAAGGATCGTAGTAACGATAAAGTCGTTACCTGTCCGCTGATCCACGGCTGACGCTACTACAAAGGCAATAGCCAGGTTAAGAAAGGTGAAATAATGGATACCATCGAAGTCCGTAAGGTGGAATCGCGTCGCGATAAAAACATCTTCCTGACCTTTCCCTGGCGCATCTACCGGGGTGATCCGCTCTGGGTCCCGCCGCTGCTGCCAGAGCGAAAAAAGGTGATCGACCCGCAGAGGGGCAAGTTCTTCAAGGATGGCTACGCCGAATTGTTCATTGCCTGGAAAAATGGCCGGCCGGTGGGGACCATTTCATGCAGCGAGGATCAATCTGCCACCCGCAGCCGCGGCTTTGGGGAATGCCTGGTCGGCTTCTTTGAATGTGTGGAGGATGACGCGGTCGCCGAAGCCCTCTTCAAGCAGGCCGAAGGCTGGGCGCGTGAACACCATCTGCTGCGCCTGCTCGGGACGTACAATCTGGACCGGGAAGAGTCACGCGGTATCCTGGTCGAGGGGCGTGACCGGCCCCCGGCGGTCTATTGCGGGCACGGTGCACCGTACTATCCGGAATTTTTCGAAAGGCACGGATTCACCAAGTTTGGTGGAGATGGCGTGGCCTATGCCGTTGACCTGAACTTGAACCGGCCCGAGGTCCAACACATGCTGCGGCTGGCCGATAGGATCCGCCAGCGTAAACAGAACATCCGCGTACGGGGTGCCAACCTGGCGGATATCGACGGTGAGATCGACCGTATCGTTCAGCTACAGAACCGCGGCCTGGCCCATATGGCCGACTTTACTCCCTACACGCGTGCGGCTGTTGAAGCCATGGTTCTGCCCATGCTGGATGTGGTTGATCCTGAACTGGTGCTTTTCGCCGAGGTGGACGGCCAACCGGCCGGCTGGTTCCCGGCCATCCCCAACCTGAACGAGATTTTCATTCATCTCAACGGCTTGCGGTATCCCTGGGATTACCTGCGCTTGATCAAGTATTCACGCTACAAGACAAAAAGCATTGCCATTAAGAGTGTGGTTGTCCCGCCGGAATACTGGGATACCGGCGTGGGCGTGCTGCTCTTCGATGAGATGGCCCGCCGGGCGGTCGCCAAGGGCTACCAGTGGGCGGATATGTCCCTGACCGGCGAAGACAACCAGGATACCGGGCCTCTGGCGCTACGCATGGGCGCAAAGATCTACAAACGCTACCGCTTTTACGAGAAACCCTTGAAGCATTGACAGTGCTCCAGTGTTATCTAAATGACAAACGGAGATACCCTATGATAAAGTATATGATCATTGCCAATCCGAATGCCGGGCATGGCAAGGGTGCGCGTGCCATTCCGGAAATCGAGCAAGGACTCACGCGGCTCGGCCTGGACTTTGACCTGGTTCGCACCGAGCATGTCGGGCACGGCATCCAGCTGGCGCACCAGGCCGCCCTGGCAGGCTATGACGTCATTGTGGCTGCTGGGGGCGATGGCACAGTCAATGAAGTGCTCAACGGCTTGATGGAAGCACGCCAGGCGGGCAAGAATCGCCCAGCGCTGGGTGTCTTGTGTACCGGTCGAGGCAATGACTTTGCACCGTGTATCAATATCCCGGATGACCTGCCGGCCGCCTTTCAAGTGCTGAAGGATGATCACCGGCGCATGATCGATATCGGCCGCGTGGTTGGCGGCAAATTCCCACAGGGACGCTATTTCGCCAACAATGTCGGCGTCGGGTTTGACGCTATTGGCACCATCGAAGTGGCCAAGCTACCGGAATGGGGCATGTTCAGTTTTCTGATAGCCATCCTTAAAACCATTTTCCTGTATTACAAAGGACCCACCGTCCGACTTGATTATGATGACCAGGCTCTCACCACCTCCACCCTGATGCTCCTGACCATGAACGGCAAACGGATGGGGACCGGATTCAAAATGGCCCCTGATTCAAAACCAGACGATGGACTGTTCGACCTGGTCATCGTCCGCCAGGTCAGTCGTCTGCGGATCTTCAGCCTGATCCCGCACTTCATGAAAGGTACGCAGGGCAGCCAGCCTGAGGTCCAGACGCTGCGCGCCGCCAAGGTTGCGATTACCGCCCTCGAAGGTGCCCTGCCGGCCCAAAGTGACGGCGAGATCATCTGCGTGGAAGGAAAGCGACTGGATATCGAGCTGCTGCCCCGCCAGGTTGAAGTGGTTTGTCCACAAGAGTAGCAGCATGAGCCTGCTCCGGTGGATTGTCGCCGCGTTTCTAAGGAGCCTGACCGGCCTGATGTTCCGGGTCGACGCCGCCCAACTGGCCATGGTCCCCAGGCACGGACCATTGATCATTGTCGCCAATCACGTCCATATCCCCGAGATCCCCACGTTATACACACGCCTGCTGCCGCGCAAGGTACGCGGCATGGCCCAGGCCGAACATGTCCTCAGCCGGAAACTTGTCGGGGGCATCCTGCGGCTTTTTGGTACCATTCCCGTCTGGCGTGGAGAGGCTGACCTGAATGCCTTGCGCACCGGGATCAAGGAATTGTCCGCAGGGAACATTATTCTGCTCGACCCGGAGGGGACGCGCAGCCATAACGGCTGCCTGCAGAAAGGCCGACCGGGGGCGATCCTGATGGCATTCCATAGTGGTGCTCCCTTGCTGCCGGTTGTGCATTATGGCAGTGAGAATTACCAGGAAAACCTGAAACATCTGCGCCGCACGGATCTGAAATACGTGGTCGGCAAGCCGTTCCGGGTGGATGCAGGCGGTCAACGGGTCACCAGTTCCATCCGCCAGGAAATGATCGATGAGGTGATGTTTCAAATGGCTGGCTTGTTGCCTCCACAATATCGGGGCGCATACGCAGCCATGAATCCCGCTTCCCATAAATATCTGGTTTTTGAAAAGTGACAGGCAAGATCTTTAAACCCGGGAAAGTGGGGCGTGCGCGTGATCTATCCACCTGCAATCTCACACCTCCTTTACTTATCGTGATGATGCAATCAAATCCTGAAAAAACGTGAGCATATAAGACTTGCTATCCAGCCTTTTTGGTCTACTCTCTGCGCTGACATGGGGCGCGGGCGATTTCGCCGGCGGCCTGGTCAGCCGCCGCGCCGGGGCTTACCGCGCCGCATTCTATGGAGAGTCCATCGGGCTGGTTTTCCTGGCTGCGATGCTGGTTGTCGTCCGGGAGCCAATCCCGGATCGGGCAAGTTGGGTTTGGAGTGCGGTTGCAGGTGCCAGTGGGTCCCTGGGATTGATATTACTCCTGCGCGCTCTGGCAGAGGGCCAGATGAGCGTGGCCGCCCCCGTTTCCGCCCTGATGGTGGCAATCCTACCCGTTATCGCCAGCGCATTGACCGAAGGCCTGCCTGGCCTGCTAAAGTACCTAGGCTTTGGCATGGCGCTGCTGGCGATCTGGCTGATATCGCGGGGAGATAGCCATTCGAAGGGACTGCACCTGCACCTGGCTGACTTGCGGCTGCCGCTGCTCTCGGGAGTATGTTTTGGGTTCTATTTCATCCTGATGCACCAGGGCAGCCGAACGGCGACCATCTGGCCGATGATAGCCGCACGCTTGGCCGGCTCGATCATCCTGTTATTCGTCGCGGCTGCCAAACACCAGTTGCATTGGCCAGGCAGACAGATTGCCCCGCTGGTATTCCTGAACGCGGCCGGAGATATCGCCGGAAATACGTTCTTCGTTTTGGCTGGACAGGTCGGGCGGCTGGATGTGGCAGCGGTGCTCTCTTCCCTCTATCCAGGAACGACCATCCTACTGGCAGGGATGTTTCTGAACGAACGCCTGAACCATTCACAATGGGTGGGCATCCTTGCCGCGCTGGGAGCAATGGTTCTGATGACGATCTAAATGGGCCGTAACTCGTCCCAGTTAAACCCCCAACGTGCCTCGGTAGTCAGCGGGATGGACAACGGGTAGGCCATTTCCAGTACATCTCCGGCCAGGCGGGCCGTTTCCTCCATCTCGTTGTGCGGACATTCGATCACCAATTCGTCGTGTACCTGCAATAGCATTTTGCCATGCAGACCGGCCTGTGCAATCGCGGGAGGGATTCTGATCATGGCAATTTTCATAATGTCGGCAGCCGTGCCCTGAATGGGGGCGTTGATGGCTTCACGTTCCTCGCGATTCCGCAAGACCTGATTGAGAGTGCTTTTAAGTGCCGGGAAGTAGCGCCGACGCCCCAGCAGGGTTTCCACGTAACCAGTCTCATGCGCCGAGCGGCGGATGCCATCCAGGTATTCCTTGACGCCTGGAAACTGCTTGAAATACGCTTCAACGAAGTCCTGGCTTTCGGCCAGGGTCAATCCGGTGGAACGCGTCAGGCCGAAGGCGGACATGCCGTAGATCAAGCCAAAGTTGATGGCTTTGGCATGGCGGCGCTGTTCCTTTGTTACCGCAGCCAAGGCGACATTGTAGATGGCTGCCGCGGTAGCGGCATGGATATCCTGGCCGAGGCGAAAGGCGTTCAACATGGCTTTATCATCCGCCATGTGCGCCACGATGCGCAATTCGATCTGCGAATAATCCAACGAGATGAATACGTTGCCCTTGTCGGCGATGAAGCCGCGCCGGACAAGCCGGCCCAGTTCCGTGCGGGTCGGGATGTTCTGCAGGTTCGGATCCGATGAAGAGAGCCTGCCGGTCACCGCGCCGGTCTGGCTGTAGGAAGTATGCACACGCCCGGTCTCCGGGTGGATCTGGGCCGGGAGGGCGTCCACGTAGGTGGATTTAAGCTTGGAGTATTCGCGGTACTCCAGGATCATATCCGCTACTGGATGCGTTCCGCTCAGTTCCTCCAATACATCTGCCGCAGTGGAATAATGGCCCGAAGCAGTCTTCCGGCCCCGGTCAGGCGGGGTCAGCCCCAGGGTGTCGAACAGCACTGATGATAGCTGTTGGGTGGAATTGATGTTAAAGGTCCTGCCAACCGCCTGATAGACATGTTTTTCTAATCCCGCCATGCGCTCGCTCAATTGCACTGAGAAAGCCGTGAAGAAGCTTTTATCGAGTGCCACCCCGGCCATTTCCATGTCAGCCAGCACACTGATGAGGGGCATTTCGATATTGACGAATAGATCGCATAGTTTCGGGAAGCGCTTGAGTTCAGACTCCAGGATCGGCTGTAAACGCAAAGTCGTTTCGGCGTCCGCGGCGGCATAAGGGGCTGCTTCAGAGATGCCGACTTCTGCCATGGTGCGCTGGTTCTTGCCTGTGCCGATCAGGTCTTCAATGTGCGTCATCGCCTCGCCCAGGCGGGTCGCGGCCATGTTCTTCAGACCAAGATTGCGCGAGCTGGGGTCGAGCACCCACTCGGCCAGCATGGTATCAAAAACCAGCGGAGTCACCCGCACGCCATGGCGCACCAGCATGATGAAATCATATTTCAGGTGATGCCCGATTTTCGGTATACCCGCGGTGGTCAGTGGGGTTCGTAAGGCCGAAATCACCTGTTCGAGGGGCAATTGCGTTCCGGCATTGTGCCCAACCGGGATGTAATACCCCTCTCCCGCCTGCACTGCCAGTGAAATGCCGACCAGGCTGGCTGTCATCTCATCGGTGGAGGTGGTCTCTGTGTCGAAAGAGATGAGCTCGGCTTTCGAAAGCAGCTCGGCCAATGCTGTCAGTCCCTTGGCGGTATCCACAATCGTCACCTTCAGATTTGTATTGCCAGCGGATGCCGGCAGCGGGACGGCAGCCGGGGCGGATTCTCCACCGAAGAGGTTCAGCTGCTGTGTCCCGGCAGGCGCGGAATCACCGGTCAGCTTTTTTAGCTTTTCAGATAGGGAGCGGAACTCCAGTTCGCGGAAGATGGCTTCCACCTTGGATAGCTCGAACACCTCGATACGGGCTTGCTCCAGGTCAAGAGTCACCGGCAGGTCGGTTCGGATGGTAGCCAGTTGTTGGCTCATGCTGGCAGAGGCCTTCCCGGCTTCAAGCTTGGACCGCCAGCGCGGCTCGATCTCATCCAGGTGGGCGTAGATGGCCTCCAGAGTATCGTATTTTGCCAGTAGGTTTTCGGCGGTCTTTTCCCCTACGCCGGCCACCCCGGGGATATTGTCGGACTTGTCGCCTACCAGGGCTTTGTAATCCACCACCTGCTCCGGGCGTACGTGCAGTTTTTTGAATACATCTTCCGAGGTAATATAGTTCTGGTCATCGCCGGCCAGGTAGACGATGACGCGCGGGGTTACCAGTTGGAGCAAGTCACGGTCACCGGTTACGATTTTGATACCCAGACCCTGTTTGGTCGCCCAGGATGCCACAGAACCGAGTACATCGTCAGCTTCAAAGCCTTCCATCTCCAGGCGCGGGATATTAAAGGCGTCCACCACCTGGCGGATCCGCTCGATCTGCGGACGCAAGTCATCCGGCATTTTGGCACGCGTGGCCTTGTATTCCGCATAAATGGCATCCCGGAAAGTTTTTCCTGTGTCAAAGGCAACCGCCAGGTAATCGGGCTTTTCCAGCTCGAAAATGCGCAATAGCTCGCGTGCAAAGCCATAGGTGCCGGCGGTTGGTTCGCCGGAAGAGGTTTGCCAGCGCTGACTGCCTCCGCCAGCCGTCAGGGCAAAATACATGCGATAGGCCAAGGCATGGCCGTCAATCAGATATAACGTAGGGGGCATGTGAACAACCGCGTGAAGGGGTTAGTGGAGTTGCTTGTTGATTCCCTGCCGCTGGCGCGTCTGGGCGATGAATTCTTTTATTACTTGGATCTGAGGCGGCTGCGATCCGCCCAAGATGAGGTAGCCCGGCGCCCAGAAATCACCGGAAGGATTCTCTTTTGTGAAGCGCGGGAATTCATCGAAGATTTTCTCGGAAGTACGCTGGCGTTTAATGCGCATCAGCTGGCCGGGCGAAGTAGTGGGAGGCACATTGACAATCCACTGCAAATATTCCGGCCGCACCGAGATATATTCCAGTCGCCAGCCGAAAGCAATGCAGGTCTCCTGCACCCACTCCGCAAGGCGATCCGACAGATCGCCAATCAGGAGATGCTGGGGAAAGCGTGGCAGTAGCAGACATGAATAATCAAGATTATAAACAGAAGAAGAGACCGATTCGAGTACGATCCTGCGCACTTCACTCTTTTTGGAATCGGTATGAGTCTCCTCCGTAGCATCCTGAACGGTCGTATTTTTCTTGAACCTGTTCTTCCATGTGATAGCTGGGGATTCAAATGCCTTCTCGGTGTCAATGTAAGAGTCAGTTTCTTCGGTTGATTCCATCTGATTGATGGGGGTCGCCGGGTTGGGCATTTTTTGGGGTTTTTGCAAAGCGGGATCGGAGAGATTGGCGGGGATGAGGGTTGATGCCGCTTCATCGTCGGTATGCAAAAAACCATTTTGTTTTTCAGCCGGTGAGTTCGATAGCGAATGCACCAATCTGTTGGCCTGTGTATGCATGGTGCTGAAGGGGGTCTCGGCATCGAAAATAAGCGCCAGCACCATATTTTGGGTCAGCCGTGTAGCGTAAAGCATGTGCTCAGCCCTGGTCGAATCCAGGTGAACGAAACGCACCAGGTCGTTTTCCTCCTGGCGGTCCCAGTAACGTGAAACAGTTTCGGTCAATTCGCGCGTGGCGGATTGAGGCAATTGCCCGGCGTAGGACCACAACTGGTCTTTGCGCGTGATGAGTGCTGCCTGGGCGGAAGATTCCAGGGTCAGACGGGTGAGATGCTGCGCAGCCCGTGTGACATCTGATAGCCAGGGAGGGTCACCAACTGATTCTCCCGCTTCAGGCGTGCCATCGAGACTTGGCGCAGAGGGAAGGAAATTATCTATCAATTGTATAAGGTCCGGCAGGTAGATGGGCTTGGAGAGGTTACCTTCAGGCGAAAGTTCTTCGAGAGACGATTGCCTCCCGGCTTCTGAAATGGTGACAAAACGTATCCAGGGATTGGCCTGACGGACAGAGGCAGCGATTTCAAACAGATCCTTCTCGCCCATGCAAGTGTCGAGAAAAGCCAGCGGACAATCTTCCTCTTTGACAAAGAAAAAAGCCGATTCCATTTCCCCCGCGATACGCACATGAAACCGCCCGGTCTTTTCCAGGTTCTGGCGGAGCTGTTCTCCGAAAGGAATATCAGAGGTAACCACCAGTAAGGTGATCATTATCATATAGTCTATCACGAGCATCGGTTACAAGCAAGCCATTTTCTTGGGGGGCCATCACCATATTAAGAGGGGTATGTATCAGGTTCCCAAAGATTGTGGATTATTTGGCTGGATTAATCCAAAATGCGCTGGCGGTACATTCAATCCAATTTGAAGCAAGGTCCGGTTGACTCAGTAATAAAATCATCCAAACCGGCGACGTTTGTCATTTGACACTTTGCCTCCTATAAAGTAATTTTAAGCACGTCATTACCAAACTTGGTTCAAGGAGTGTAAAACTATGGCAATGAAGATTACTGATGAGTGCATTGCTTGTGGCGCGTGTGTCCCGGAATGCCCGACCAACTCGATCACTGAAGGAACCCCCTATCTGATCGATGCTGCCACCTGCGTGGAGTGCGTAGGTTCCTTTGATGCTCCACAGTGTCTAGCCGTCTGCCCGGTCGCCGACACGGCCATTCTCAAGGCGTAACCATCTATATAGTTGTCACAAAGCCCCTGCATAAGGGGCTTTGTGATTTTAAATTCCCCCCATCACGCGTGAGACGGAACAGGGAGGACTCTTCGGACAGCTCGGATAGAACCATATTCGGCGATCATGTGTAATTTGACGGGTAAACCTAATAACGATATAATCCCTTTAATTGAATATTTGACCTTCGGGGCAGGGTGTGAATCCCTATCGGTGGTAAAGCCCACGAGCGCGCAAGCGTATGACCCGGTGTAATTCCGGGGCCGACGGTAATAGTCCGGATGGAAGAAGGTGCTGACTAGATCCGCTCGGGTCTGGTCGGTTATGGATGCCCCGGAAACGCCTTTGTTTTCGGGATATTTTTTGCCGAGCCGGCCCGGACCACTGTTTTATCCAGAATGGGCCGTGAGTCGGTCACTTCGCCCCGCAGGAACTTTTCTGTGAGGCGTTTTTATATGTTCCAATCTGGTGGAGTCTGAACAAGATGGATTTGAGATCTTTCAAAAAGCCCTCCCGGGCTGCGCGTACCTCCGTGTACGGTACGGCGCTGCTCTCGCTGGCAGCAGCGCTGCTGGTCTGGTGGATAATCGCCCGTATTGCCGGTCTTCCGGCATTTATCCTGCCATCCCCCGCTCAGGTTGCCGTCCGTTTCTGGAAGGCACTCATCGACGGCAGCTTGCTTGGCAATAGCCTGGTTACGTTGATGGAGGTGCTGCTTGGCCTGCTGGCGGGAACAGCCGCGGCGGTGGCGCTTGGCTATGCCATTGCGAAAAGTCGCCTGTTCGAACGGTTGATATCCCCTTTTCTGGTCGCCACGCAGGCGATCCCGATCGTTGCCATTGCACCACTGTTGGTCATCTGGTTCGGGCCGGGGACATTCTCAAAAGTGCTGATTTGTGCGCTGATCGTCTTTTTCCCGGTATTGGTCAACACAGTGGTCGGTGTGCGCGCAGTACCCAGGCCCCTGCATGACTTGATGGGTTCGCTGTATGCCACACCGGCCCAGACTTTACGCCATCTCGAGCTTCCCGCAGCCCTGCCGGTCCTGCTGGGTGGATTGCGGATTGGGGCGACTCTATCCGTGATCGGGGCAGTCGTTGGCGAACTGGTTGGATCGGACCGCGGCCTGGGTTTCCTGGTCAACGTGGCACGTGGACAATATGATACCGCCCTGGTCTTTGTGGCGGTCTTTACACTGATTGCATTGGCCCTGACTCTGTATGGTGCAGTGACCATCCTGGAGAGAAAATTCCTCGCCTGGCAGGAGGTAAATCCATGAAAAAAGGTGTTCTGGTCTTATTCAGTTTTATATTGCTGCTGTGTGCGTGTGGCGGAAAAAACATCGGAAACTTGACCCAGGAACGCCTCCCGTTGGGTTATATCCCTGACATCCAGTTCGCCCCGCTTTATATGGCGGTTCAGAGAGGCTATTTCCGTGATGCCGCCATCCAGGTGACCTTCGATTACTCGATGGAGACTGACATTACTGCCCTGGTTGGAGCAGACCAGATTCAATTCGGCGTAGTTTCAGGTGAACAGGTCCTGTTGGCGCGTGCCCAGGACCTTCCGATCGTCTATGTGGCGACCTGGTACCAGCAATACCCGGTCTCAGTGGTGGCCAAATCAGATCAAAATATTCACACTCCTTCCGATCTGCGCGGCAAGGCCATCGGCCTGCCCGGGTTGTATGGGGCCAACTACATTGGGCTGCGCGCCCTGCTGCATGCCGGGGGGTTGAGCGAATCTGATGTAAAACTCGATTCAATCCAATATACCCAGGTGGAAGTGCTGGCTACTGATCGCGACCAGGCAGTTTCGGTCTACACCAACAATGAACCGATCCAATTGCGCAGCCAGGGCTACGACCTGACTGAACTCCGTTTGGCCGATTATGTCCAGCTGGCCTCGAACGGATTGATTACGAATGAGAAAACCATCTCCGAGAACCCCGACCTCGTCCGTCGCATGGTCAAGGCATTTTTGCAGGGCCTGGCGGATTGCATTGCGGATCCGGCGGCTGCCTATGAAACTTCCAAGGCATATGTTGAAAACCTGGCGCAACTCGATCCGGCTGTGCAGAAGCAAAAACTGGCTACCTCCATCGAATTATGGAAAGCTGACAGGCTGGGTTACTCGCAACTGAAATCATGGGAGAGTATGCAGTCAGTTTTGCTGGATATGGGCTTGTTGACCAAGCCGTTGGATCTGTCAAAAGCCTTCACAAACGATTTTCTACCATGAGAGGCGATCAATGACGGCCCCCATCCTGGTGGTACAGGATCTGAGTGTAACGTTCCCTGGCGAAAATGGTGGGCTGGATGCCCTTGACTCACTTTCATTTTCCATCCAGCCACAGGAATTCGTATGTGTGCTGGGACCTTCCGGAAGCGGCAAATCCACCTTGCTACGGATCCTGGCAGGCCTGCTGCAGCCTACTCACGGTACATTCGCTTTTTCAACCGGCCAGCCCCGCATTGGTATGGTGTTCCAGGATGCCAACCTAATGCCCTGGCGGACCGCCATTGAAAATGTCATCCTGCCACTTGAATTGCAGGGCATCCCGGTGAACGAAGCCTGTGCACGTGCCCAGGATCTGATCGACCTGGTTGGCCTGCAGGGATTTGAATCCTCCTGGCCACGCGACCTTTCCGGGGGGATGGCCCAGCGCGTTGCAATCGCGCGCGCCCTGGTCCACGATCCGGATATCCTGCTGCTGGATGAGCCATTCGGATCGCTGGATGCTCTCACGCGTGAGCGCATGTGGATAGAGCTCAGCCGCATCTGGCAGGCACGCCGGAAGACCGTTTTGATGGTGACACATTCCATCAGTGAGGCGCTTTTTCTGGCTGATCGCGTAATGGTGTTAACGCAGCGGCCTGGCAGCATCAAGCTTGATCTGGAGGCGGATTTGCCCCGCCCAAGGCTGGAAGAGATTCGTTACACAGCCCACTTCGGGAAACAGGCGCGCCGGCTGAAAGAGGCAATCGGGTAATTGACATTTTCCATTGTTGGGGGTATTATTACGTTATACGATATAGCGTAATACGTAGTATATACGAGGATATATGAATATCAATGATCTCGACCATTTTTCCAATCCTTCCCTGCTGATTCTGGTCAGTCTTGCGGGTGCAGAAAAACATGGCTATGCCATGATAGAGGATATTCAGGCCATGACGGGTGTTCGCCTGGGGGCCGGGACGCTCTACGGTGCCATCACCCGCCTCGAACAGACCGGTTTGATCGAGTCCCTGCCGGCAGACGAGCGCCGCCGCCCCTATCGTCTGACCCTGCGGGGCGCAGCTCTGCTGCGCCAGACCCTGTCGGACCTGGAAAAATTTACCGGCCTCGGTTTGAAAAGGCTGGCGATGGCATGATCCATTCCCTGCGTCCCTGGTTGACGTGCTTGTATCCACGTGCCCGGCGCATCCACTATGGGGAGGAATTTACCGCCCTGCTCGCGCAATAGTGGCCACATTGGCCATGTTCATTATGCTGGTGGCTACATTCAATCAGGAGTGGCTGGCCTTCTCCGCCCTGCCGGGTGCTTTTGCCGGGAATTATGGGCCATGGGGGATCCGCACACAGGCCTGGTACTCCGGCATCCTTGTGGTGATGAGTCTGGCTAGCTTGGTGGCATTCCTGGGAGTCAACGAGCCCGGGCCGGGCAGAAGCTCCATTAATCCGATATCTGTTCTTATATCTGGACATCGCGCCACCAAAGAGCGGTGCATTCGGGCAGGATCCAGCCTGCCTCGCTCTCTACCAGTCGGTCAAGCATCTCCTGACCAAAGAGCGGGACTACCACCTGCTGGATCTGCTTCTTCGTTTCGAAGCAGTAATCGGTGCGGATATTGAAAGAGGTGAAACCGCGTTCCTTTTCCAGGAAATCATAGACCTCCCGGAAGAACGGGGCGACCTTGGGAGTGGACTCGCCGGTGCCCATTGTCTCGATCAGGATCAACCTGCCACCCGGGCGGACCAGGCGCTGCATCTCGTCCAACGCCAGGCACAACTGGCTTTGCCACTCTTGTGGATGCCAGACCGCAATCTGCAGGAAAGCCCAACCTTCAATGGCGAAATCCGCCCATTCTGGAAGGGCTGGCATCCGGCGGGAATCAGCCAGTACCAGCGAGACGTTTTTCCAACCTTGCCTGCGCAACTTGCCCTGGGCCACCCGCAGCATCGCCGGGGTCAGATCGAAAGCGTGCAGCCGGCGGACGTGGCCGGCCAGCAGGCCGGTCAGCCGCCCGGTCCCGGCGCCGAACTCGGCCGCGACTTTCCGATCCAGGGACTGGATGGCTTGAATGGCACGCAGAAGGTTACCCTGATGGTCTTCGTGCGAGACCAACAGCTCATACGCATCGGCGTGGTCGCAATAAAGCGTATCCCAGCCAAACTCGCTCATACGGTCGATTCTACCGGCTGTTCTTCCCGGGCTTTTTTGGCAAAACGTGGTTGTGAACCGAGCCGCAGGTGCAGGACCAGAAAGCTCAAGGCGGAAACAATGCACAGGAGACCGCCACCGTACCAAAGCAGGTTAGGGTTGAAATTATCCAGGATCCATCCGCCAGCACCAGGTCCAAACATCGAGGGGATGGCCCAAGACAGGCCAAAGACCGCCATGTAGCGGCCGCGCATATCCACCGGGGCGAAATTGGCCGCCAATGCCTGGCTGGTTGGCATCATGATCATCTCGCCAATTGTGATAATGACACTTACGAGCAGGAAAAGCAGATAAGCCGAGATAAAACCGATCATGCCGAAACCAAGCGCATAAAAGACCGTTCCCAGCGCCATCATCAAGAACGGCGAGCGATTCTTGATCACCCGGCTCACCCAGAATTGGAACAACACCACGGTAATGGCACTGGTGGTCAGGAAGAAACCGTATGCCGACGGAGTAAAACCGTGGTTGTCCCGCAGATAAACGGGTAGCGTGTTGTACATCTGCTGATAGACCAACAGCATGATCATCGATGCCAGCAGGAATGCCATGAAGGCAAAGTCACGCAGCACGTGCCGGTAGCCTGCCACGGTCTGCCAGATGCTTTCATGGCTTTTCTCCGCCGGTGCTGAGGGCTTGGTCTCGGGGATGAGCTTATAGAAAATGAATGCCACGACACAGCTCAATACGGCGTCGATCACGAACAGCATAAAGAAGGACCGGGCAGCCACCACCCCGCCGATGGTGGGACCGATGATCCAGGCCAGGTTGCCGGCCACGCGCAGGATCCCAAATCCCTCGGAGCGCTTTTCTTCAGGCAGTAAGTCCGCCACCATGGCGTCATGGGCCGGCCCGGCAATGTTGGAGAGCAGGCCAATCACGACTATGAGCGGATACAGGATAGCCAGCGTGGACACAAATCCCAGTGTCAGGGTGCTGATGGCGCTGAAAATCAGACCGAACAGGATCAGCCGGCGCCGCCCGAACCGATCGGTCAGTGCGCCGCCGACCATGCTGCCAACCAGCCCAAAGGCCGATAATATTCCCAGAATGATCCCGGCCTGAGTCATGCTGATGCCGAATTTCTGGGTGATGTAGAGCGAGAAAAATGGGAAGAGCAGCGTCCCGCCGATCCTGTCGATGAATGAGACCAGCACCACGAGCCAGAACTTGCCTGGAAATTCGTGATAGATCTTTTCAAGCCGCTTGAACATGGGGATTATTATACAATGCTCTGGCTAAGTGTCGAAAAGGAAAGCCCTGCCAATGCTGTGGTTGTTCCAGTATGCAATTATGCTGGGTCAGGTTTCAATTACGGAGTGTTCGAGTCTAAAACCAGATACTGCCTTGCTACCACCCTGTACGCTGGCTGGTAGGCTCTCTTGTACACCTCCGAGTGATGCACCGTGGGGAAGCCGTGCGCCTCCATCTCCTCGAAAAAACTCTTCAACTCGTTAGCTGCCAATCCGAGAGCCCCTTCCTCCGCCATCCGCTCCGTGTAGCACCAATATCGCCTTAACTGCCCTTCCGTTCCCTTATATTCCTTCGCAGTCCGCGTAAACCCCTCCAGCAAGGCGCTCAGATCGCCCCTTTCCGCCACGTACGGTCGCAGATTGACCCGCACAACCTGCCTGTCCGCCGATATTGGCTCGATGACTGGCTCCTCCGGCCCATCAGTCAACCCGTCCACTTCCTGCTCAAGCCACGCACACGCCTGTGAGGCATCGGTTACGGCGTGCTCGCTCCCCAAGGCCCCCTGGTAAACAAGTTTATAAAGGTCCTGAACCTGTAATCCGGGGTATCGGGTGGCATGCCGCGCCAGGATTTGGCGATAGGCCTTTTCCTGCGAGGGTGACGGGTCTGCACGTCCGGAAGATGTCATGGATTACACTTCAACCTGAATATCGACCACGCATCATTGCCGGGCTGGTCAAGATCGGGAGTGATGAAGTTTCCACAGCCCGACGAACGCTAAAATCGAAGACAGCCCGCTGGAGATAAACCTGATCCATGTACCAATGTTCAGGCCCAGGTTGGTTTGCAGCTTCTGAATCAACCAGGAAAACAAGTTCGGCACGAGAAATTCAATCGATATTCATCACCATACATTTTCTGCAAGTGCGATTCCTCGCCCTGCACCATCAAGTGTGTAATCACCAACCACAGACCTGCCTATAAGGCACCCTGCCAGGAAGGCCACAGCAGTGCATAACCTACGATAAAAAAGAAAGCTCCAACCAACTGGGGATTGCGGCTATAGCGCTACAGGCCACTCGTCCGAAGACGTACGATTCTGGGGACGGGCTATGCCGGGCGGCTGCCTGCGGCCTCAACTCAGCGGACGCCACGACCTCGGCAGCACCTGTGCAAGGATCTTCGCGATCGGCTGCCTGCCCTGTCCGGCTGCACCCTCCGGGACTGGCACGAGACTGCGATACAGGCTGTAGGCAATCAGCAGACTGACCAGGCAGATGAGCATTTGCGCCACGAGCATGGCATTGGTGAAACGTCCCAATCCCTCGCTCCGGTATAAAAGCGCGGTCACCAAAGCGCCGATGGCTCCAATCACGAGCAACCCCAGACCGATCTGCCGGTTGAATACAGGTGTCATGGTACGAAGAAAAAGAATCTCGATCACCACTGCAGACAGGAGGCTCAGCACCAGTGCCAGCCAGCTCAGACTGGACAGCCAGACCGGCGGGCGAACCTTGGACAGCAGGACGCGCAAGCAAATGTTGGCCACCAGGGTGAAGATCAAAACCAGGCCTAGAAGGAAATTGAGCAGCGGATAGTCCATGACTCTCCTTTTCCACAAGGTTTTTTAGGCCCAACGGCCCGCCTCTCGTCCTCGTACTCCTGCCCGTGACCTTTGGGGGCTTGGGATACCCACGCCTGAGTGGGAGGTGAAACGGCTTGGGAGCAGTATAAACCCAAATCCAGGAAAATGTTGGGAAACGTGGCACATAC
>Ga0209253_10001949_pt1 | contig 18191 bp, 18 predicted proteins | sample FrelakmetBRP12BR_FD_187145 | JGI IMG/M metagenome (GOLD analysis project Ga0209253, IMG submission 187145) | Freshwater lake sediment microbial communities from the University of Notre Dame, USA, for methane emissions studies - BRP12 BR (SPAdes)... | ecosystem: Environmental > Aquatic >... | reverse complement strand
GAGGCAAAGAGGTTAAGAGGTTAAAAGGTTAAAAGGTAAAACCTTTCTGCCTCTTTGCCCCTTCACCTTTTCACTTTTTCATTACGGTCATGCTTTTTGATGGGTTTCTATGCCTTAATTGTCCGGGGGATTTTTAGTCTTGATAAAGCAGATGGATTTTTGTATAGTCTTATGATGAAGGCAAAAAGACCACGTCAGGTACTAATTGGGAATATCTGCATCGGGGGGGGGAACCCTGTCGTCCTTATAGCCGGCCCCTGTGTTATCGAAGGATGGAAGCAGACGTACACCGTGGCAAAAGCACTGAAAAAAATTGCCGCTGCTGCTTCAATCCCGCTCATATTTAAAGCATCCTATGACAAGGCAAACAGAACGTCGCTCCATTCATTCAGGGGGCCGGGACTCAAGCGGGGTCTGGAAATTTTAGCTGAGATCAGGCGGAGCCTTGACCTGCCGGTGCTCTCCGATGTGCACCGGTTTGAGGAAATTGGCCCTGCTGCAGAGGTCCTGGATGTTCTGCAGATACCCGCTTTTTTGTGCCGGCAGACAGATTTCATTGTGGAGGTGGCGCGCTCCGGCAAGCCGGTCAATGTAAAAAAAGGTCAGTTTCTCGCACCTGCCGATGTTGTCCGGGTGATAGAAAAAGTGACCAGCACCGGAAATACCAGGCTGCTGATTACTGAAAGGGGTACGACCTTCGGTTATCACAACCTGGTTGTTGACATGCGCTCCCTTGTTATTCTGCGGGAAATGGGCTTCCCGGTAATATTTGATGCGACGCACAGCGTTCAGCTTCCCGGAGGAACCGGCAGCGCCTCGGGCGGGGAGAGGGAGTTTGTGGCACCTCTGGCGCGGGCAGCAGTGGCCACGGGGATAGATGCACTATTTCTGGAAGTACATGGGCAGCCTGAAAAAGCGCTCTGTGACGGGCCAAACGCATTAAAGCTTGCAGGGCTTCCCCGGCTGCTCAAAGAGATAACAGGCATTGACCGGCTCTCGCGATCCTGGTGAGGAGCGCATATTTTCCCTGGGGCCGTGAAGTATAGATACCAGGTGATGGAGGGTTCTTGACCGTTCTTGATCAGGCCAAAGATGTTTTTCGCAAAGAAGCCAATGCCATCCTGTCCCTCATTGACCGGGTAAATGAGGATTTCATCAGGGCGGTCACCCTGCTGCAGTCGTGCACCGGGAAAGTCATTGTCACCGGCATCGGAAAATCAGGCATCATCTCCCAGAAGATTGCTTCAACCCTATCCTGCTCCGGAACGCCAGCACTGTTCCTCCATCCGGCAGAAGGCATTCATGGCGACATTGGCATGGTGTCAAAAAATGATGTGGTGATCGCTGTTTCCAACAGCGGGGAGACTGACGAGCTGCTGAAAATACTGCCGGTCATTAAGCGCCTGGGCATTAAACTGATCGTGGTAACGGGCAACCCCGAATCGCTATTGTCAAAAAGCGGCGATGCCGTGCTTGACCTTGGTGTGCAGGAAGAGGCATGTCCGCTGGGGCTGATCCCCACGACCAGCACTGCCGCAGCTATGGCGATGGGGGATGCGCTGGCGCTGGCGCTTCTTGAGCGCCGGGGGTTTAAGGAGGAAGATTTTGCCGCACTGCACCCGGGGGGTGCGCTGGGCCGCAAGCTGCTGCTGCGGGTAGAAGACGTGATGCATGCACGGGAAGCGCTGCCGCTGGTTTCCGAGCATGACCCGATGAAGGTGGCGCTCATCGAGATGACCTCCAAGAGGCTTGGTGTCACCGGGGTTGTTACTGAGCAGGGGGAACTGGCGGGCATTATTACCGACGGCGATCTGCGACGGGGGCTGGAGCGGGAAAAAAACCTGCTCTCGCTGACAGTTCGAGACGTTATGACGCGCAACCCCAGGACTATTGAGAAAGAAGCACTTGCAGCGCAGGCACTGCAGATGATGGAGCAGTACTCCATTACGTCGCTTTTTATTGTTGCCGCGAGCGGGCTGAAAAAACCGGAAGGGATTATTCATCTCCACGACCTTCTCAAAGCAGGCATGGTGTAGGTTCACCGGAGGCAGGATGGGACGAGAAAAAGTCCGGGATATCAAGCTGCTCATTCTGGATGTGGACGGGGTATTAACTGACGGGAAGATTGTCTATACTGACCGGGGAGAGGAAGCAAAAGCTTTTGATGTTAAGGACGGGCACGGGCTGAAGCTTCTCATGAGAGCGGGCGTCCTGGTGGCACTCATTACCGGCCGCAGTTCTCCTGCAGTAGAACACCGGGCCCGGGATCTGGGGATTACCCGGGTTTATCAGAAAGCGATCAATAAAATTGAGGCCTACGAAGAGCTGCGCCGGGCTGAGAATCTCCGTGATGCGGAGATATGCGTTGTGGGGGATGACCTGCCTGACCTTCCGATCCTGAGAATATGCGGATTTTCTGTTGCCGTTGCCGACAGCGCGGAAGAAGTCAAGAGGGAGGTAGATTATGTAACCAACAAGGAGGCAGGAAAGGGTGCAGTCCGGGAAGTATGCGACATTATTCTTAAAGCTCGGGGCCTATGGGGAGCAGTTACTGACCGCTATTTTTAGAGGTATCTCCCCACGCGGCACCTATAGAAAAACGCGCAGGCTCCAGATCGCCCTGCTGGGCGTGGCGCTGATAATTATCTTCATCGTGTTAGGGACGGCGTTTAAAGAGAAGCGCAAGCCGTTTATTACCAGACCGGAGGAAGTCCAGCAGCCTCCCGGGGATGCGAACCTTGAAGTAAAGGATGTTTCTTACAGCTACACCAACAAGGACAATGTCAAGGAATGGGATCTGCGCGCTGACAAAGCGCAATACTTCAAGGATAAAAGGCTGGTCATGCTTGAACATATGGATGTAACGTTATACCGGGCGAACGGCGGTGTGTACCACCTGACGGGAAAACAGGGTCAGCTCAATATTGAGACACAGAACATTGTAGTCCAGGGAGACGTGCAGGGCGTTATGCCGGATAACACCCGCTTCGCCACCAACTCCTTTTCTTACGATAACAATAAACGTATCGTAACCACCAAAGATGCGGTTTTCGTTACGCGCGATACGTTCTCTATGGAAGGGGTGGGAATGGTGATAGATGTAAAGGAAGAAAAACTAACTTTGCTTGATAAGGTGAAGGCTACGGAGAACAGATGAGAAACATACGCATTAGTGTACTGGTACTGCTTGCTATCCTGTGGCCCCGGCTGCTTATGGCGCAGGAAGATATCACGGTCAGGGTTGCCGTGCTGCCCTTTGAAATTTTCAGCATGGAAGAAGCGCCCAACCTGGGCCGGGAGCTCTCCATCCAGCTGTCCCAGCAGATCGCCCTGAACCCGCGCATTTTGACCTGCACCCAGGGACTCATAGCCTCGGTCCTCAGCAGCAGGAAGGGGGCTGCTTTAGATCAGGCACAGCTGGCAAAAATGGCGCAGTCCCTTGATGCTCATTTTATTGTGTCCGGCAGCCTGACCAAAATACAAAATGACATGAGCATGGATGTGCAGCTGTATAATAATTTTGATAAAGAGGCTTATTTTAAGACCTTTGCTGAAGGGACCGGCCTTGAAGCTCTGGTCAGGGACATAGCGCAAAAACTGGAGCAGGAAATCATAAAAAAGGCCGCGCTCATTCCGCTGTCTCAGCGCATTAAAACAGCTGCTGCTCCGGCAGCAGAAAAACCCGAGGAGCTGATACCGGAAATGAGAGAGGAGCCCCAAGAAGCAGCGCCTGCGATCAAGCCCCCGGAAGAGAAACAGCAGGAGGCTTCAGTAAAGCCGTCTCCTCCGGTGAAGGAGCAGGAAGCCTCTGAGGAGGAGGAAGCTGCAGAGCAGCCCCCTGCAGGGCGAGAGCCGGAGAAAAAACCGGAGCCGCCGCCGGCAGCGGAGAAGACCGGGAAGTCCGCCAAACAGAAAGAAGCTGCCCGGGAAAAGCCGGCGGGGCCCTCGTTTGGCGCTACCAGCCTGCCGGTCAATATTCACGCCGACACCCTGGAGTATGACAATAAACAGAACCAGGTTGCCTTTAAAGGGCATGTGGTTGCCCGCCAGGGCGATATGGTAATTTTTGCCGACGCCATGAAGGTGGAATATGAGTCAAAGGGAAAGCTTAAGGAGATCCAGGCACAGGGTGGTGTGAAAATTATCCAGGGTGACCGCATTGCCACCGGCGACCTTATTACCTTTTACAATGAACAGCAAAAAATCGTCCTCACGGGAAACCCACGGGTGTGGCAGGGTGATAACGTCATTACCGGGGAAAAAATAACGGTCTATATTAAGGAAGAGCGCAGCGTGGTTGAAGGAAGCCAGGCGGGCCGGGTCAGTGCCACGATTGTTCCCAGGAAAAAAGAACAGAAAAACGTTCCGGAACGGCAGGCCCGATAGCGCGTGCCCCGCACCTGCGAGAAAAATATTTCTTTCTTCAATTTGAAATGTGCTACACTTCTTGAATTATTGATTGCATCCTGACACGAACGGGCACCATGACGCATCTCAGAGCAGAATCGCTGGTTAAATGTTTCGGTGAGAAAAAGGTTGTCGATACTATTTCCCTGGATGTGCAGCGCGGTGAAATTGTGGGCCTGCTGGGGCCCAATGGCGCCGGTAAAACCACCACCTTTTATATGATGGTCGGCCTCTATCAGCCTGAAGGCGGGAAGGTTTATCTTGACGGCACGGATATTACCGATTATCCGATGTACCTGCGGGCGCGCATGGGCATCACCTATCTGCCCCAGGAAACCTCCATCTTCAGGAAGCTCACCGTTGAAGAGAATATCCTGGCTATTCTGGAAACACTTCCGATCACCAGGGACGAGATGCTGGAGCGACTGGAAGAGCACCTCAAGGAACTTAACATAACCGGCATTGCCAAACGCAAGGCATTTCTGCTTTCAGGGGGGGAGCGGCGCCGGGTTGAGATAACCAGAGCGCTGGTAACATCGCCCTCCTTCATTCTCTTTGATGAACCGTTTACCGGGGTTGACCCGATCGCGGTTCACGAAATACAGAATATCATCCTGCGTCTTACGTCCAGGGGTATCGGGGTTATCATCTCTGACCATAACGTCAGGGAAACCCTGGGCATATGTCAGCGGGCCTATATTATTCATGATGGTAAAGTTCTTGAGGAAGGCGAACCGCAGAAAATTGTGGAAAGCAGAAAGGCGCGCAGCATTTATCTCGGGGAAAAATTCAGCATGTAACAAAAAAGAGGGTCCCAGGAGCCAAGGGTTCAAGTGAATACAGGCACCGTAATCACAGGAACCCTGGACCCCTCGACCCCTTGAACCCTTAATGTTATGGCATACGAACTCAAACAGCAACTCAAACTAACCCAGCAATTAATAATGACGCCGCAGTTGCAGCAGGCTATAAAACTGCTGCAGCTTTCAACGCTTGAGCTGTCAGACCTGCTGCAGCAGGAAATAAATGAGAATCCGGTGCTTGATGAAATACTCGGAGACAGTGAGAAAGATCGGGAGCTTGCAGAGGACGGAGCGCCGGTTGACAGTGCGCCCGACCCTCTCCCTGAGTTAGACGGCAAGCCGGAGTTTGACTGGAGAGACTACGTTGACAAGTCAGCCATGCCCCGGAGCAGCACTTCCTATCAAAGCGAGGACCGGGACGAATTTGAACCAATAATAACCAAGCGGAACTCGCTCGTTGATCACCTGATGTGGCAGCTGCATCTTCACCTTTTGAGCGAGGTTGAGCAGACGATCGGTGAATATATCATCGGCAACCTGAATAAGGATGGATACCTGCAGACCACGGTTGACGAGATTGCCCGGGACTGCGGCGCGGACGAAGAGACCATAGAAACGGTCCTGGAAAAGATCAAAAAACTTGATCCGGTCGGCGTTGCCTCGCGGACGCTGCAGGAATGCCTTCTGGCGCAGGTGGAGCTTCTTCCCGGCGATCAAACCCTGGTTAAGCGTATCCTCCAGCAGCAGATGTCAAACCTGGAGGGACGGCGCTATCAGCTCATGGCCAAGGATTTAAAAGTGTCTCTGGAGGAGATCGTGCATGCCTCCCAAATCATATCCAATATGGAGCCCCGGCCGGGACGCGGCTTTAGTGAAAATGAGACCCAGTATGTTGTGCCGGACATCTATGTATATAAGCTGAATGATGACTATGTGGTGGTTTTGAACGAGGATGGACAGCCCAAGCTGCGCATCAACTCGTTCTATAAAAAAGCCCTGGCTGACCCGGAACTGTATTCACCGAAGACCAGGGACTACATCCAGGAAAAGCTGCGCGCGGCCGTGTGGCTGATCAAGAGCATTTACCACCGCCAGGGGACCATCGTCAATGTTATGAAGAGCATTATAAAATTCCAGCGGGATTTTTTTGACCACGGCGTCGGCAACCTCAAGCCGCTGGTATTGCGGGATGTGGCAGAGGACATCAGCATGCATGAATCCAATATCAGCCGGGTCACCACCAATAAGTATGTCCATACCCAGCACGGGGTGTTTGAGCTGAAATATTTTTTTAACAGCGGCCTCACTTCTGACAGTGGTGAAAACATTGCCTCGGAGAGCGTGAAAAACAAGATCAAGGAGCTGCTGCAGACTGAAGACCCGCACAAACCCCTCAGTGATCAGGATTTTGCAGACACCTTCAAGCTCCAGGGTATTAATATTGCCCGCAGAACTGTTACCAAGTACCGGGAGATGTTAGGCATTCTCTCTTCGTCAAAGCGCAAAAAACTGTTTTAACCGTATTGCGTTACTGTCAAAAATTTTATGAAAAAAAGGAGTATGTTTTAACCACAGAGGTCACAGAGGTTTTCTCTGTGTTCTCAACAAAACAATAAATGGTACTATAATAATAAAAAAAATAAATGCATCATACCCTGTTTTACAGCATAGAAGGGTAGCGCTACTGATATCCTTTGCCGGGCTGATAAAAAAGTCAGCGCTCAGATACCTTGTTCCGGAGCAAAAATTAAAAGAAGAGGAAAAAGAGAATAAGCAATGTAGAGAACACAGAGGGGAGGGTAATAAAATTGCTGCTACCTCCTTGCAATATACTATTTTCTCTGTGCGCTCCGTGGTTAGTTTTTAACAATACAGAATATTGCCAAGAGGAGCTATTATGGAAATTACCGTCACCTTTCGCCACTTAGAATCAACCGATGCACTCAGGGACTATGCCAGGGAAAAAGTGTCGAGAATAAAGAAGTATGTGGGCACACCTGCCGAAGCGGCGGTGATTCTGTCACTGGAAAAGCGCCGCCACCAGGCAGAAATCACCTTAAACACCGATGGTATAACCATTAACGCCAAAGAGGTCACCGAAGACATGTATTCATCCATTGACCTTGCGGTGGATAAGCTGGAGCGCCAGGCAAAAAAACACAAAGAGAAGATAAAAGACCACAAACCCGGCGCTGCAAGAGAAAGCACGGCACGCTATAATATTCTCTCTTCTCAGCAGGAGGAACAGGCTCTGCGGGGACGGATCATCAAGACCGAAAGCGTTTTTATAAAACCCATGTCTATCGATGAGGCCATAATGCAAATCGACGTTATGAACAGTGACTTTATGGTATTTACCAATGCTGAAACGCAGAAGGTAAATGTCCTCTATCGCAGACGGGATGGCAACCTGGGGCTTATAGAGCCGGAAAATGTATAAATCTGCAGCAGCAAACAATAAGATGCCGCATATGCTGGTATGAAATTTTGTGACATTCTCAGCGAAGAGTTGATAATTCCTGATCTTCAGCAGACAGAAAAAACCAGGGTCCTGGAAGAGCTGGTCAGCCATCTGTCAGCTGCCGTGGAAGGGATTAATGCCGGCGAGCTGCTGGCAGTTCTCCAGGAGCGGGAAAAGCTCGGCAGCACCGGCATTGGCGACGGGGTTGCCATTCCTCACGGGAAATTAAAGGAGCTGAAGAAACTGCTTGCGGTGTTCGGAAAAAGCACGCGCGGGGTTGCATTCAATTCTATTGATGGCAGACCGGTGCATCTCTTTTTTTTACTGGTCGCGCCGGAAAATTCCGCAGGGGTGCATCTGAAAGCCCTTGCACGCCTGTCCCGGCTGCTTAAAAACAATGGCTTTCGGCAGAAACTGATGGATGGTGCAGATGCCCGGAGCCTTTACCAGGTGATTGTTCAGGAAGATGAGCAGTATGTTGTTTGAACAGTGATTGCACAGCCCGTTCACCATCCCCGCTCCCATGGTTATTACCGGTAGCCGCCGTGCACCAGGGCTGGATAATCCCCCCTGAACGGAAGCTCTTACTCCCGGTCCTCCTTTTTCTTCCACCAAGCGTAATACAAAAGAAGCGTGTATGAGAGAGCTTAGAATCACCATCATTAGCGGACTTTCCGGTACCGGAAAAAGTACCGCGCTGAAGACCCTGGAGGATCTCGGGTTTTTTTGCGTTGATAATCTGCCGGTGCTGCTGCTGCCTAAATTTATTGAGCTCTTTCAGCTCTCAACCCTTGATGTGTCAAAAATCGGGCTGGTGATGGATGTGCGCGAGCGCGAATTCCTTAAAGAATATCCGCACATGTGTGACCTGCTGCAAGGCTTGGGCTACCATATCGAGCTGCTGTTTTTGGAATCATCGGATGAGGTGCTCATCCAGCGGTTCAGTGAAACCCGGCGGCAGCATCCCTTAAGCGACGAAGGTTCAGTAGCCGAAGGCATCCAGATAGAGCGGGAAAAGCTCGGGGAGCTGAAGTCCCGGGCGGATAAAATTATCGACACCTCAGAATTAACGGTGCATCAGCTGCGCATGCTCCTGGAGGAGTTTTTTCAGCAATCGTCAACCCGCGGCATGCACATAACGTTCATGTCCTTCGGTTTTAAATACGGGGTGCCCCACGATATTGATATGCTGTTTGATGTGCGGTTTTTACCAAACCCGTATTTTGTGAGCGAGTTGAAGGACCTCGATGGCACTGACCCGCGGGTAGCAGACTATGTGTTTCGCTGGCAGGAGACGCAAGGGTATCTGCAGAAGCTGCAGGACTTTATCTCCTTTCAGCTGCCGCTCTTTGAGCGCGAGGGCAAAACCTATCTCACCCTCGCCATTGGCTGTACCGGGGGCCGTCACCGTTCAGTGGTTATTGCCGAGCATCTCAAGGAACTGTTTTCCCGGGGCAAATCTGACGTGTATATAAACCACCGTGATTTAAAGAAGCAATAGGCGGTGTTGCCACAGTCCTGCCGAAAAAGCTTCCGTCCCGTTCAGGCGGGAATGAAAAAGACAGACAGCAAAAAACGTAAACACTCATTACCGAAAGGCCCGCTCCGCGCTTACGAATCTTTTTATCGATTCGGGGAGCGCGGAAATCACACAAGCAAGGAGAAATTATATAATGGTTGGTATTGTTCTTGTCGCCCACTGCAATTTAGCAGAGGAATTTTTGCAGGTGTTGAGGCTGATTGGCGGAGAAGTTGATAATTTCTACCCGGTCCGCTTTAACCCTGATGACTCTCCGGAAGATTCGCTCCGGAAGATTGCTGCTGCGGTTAAAAAAACTGACCGCGGCAAAGGGGTTATCATTTTGACGGACATGTTCGGCGGTACACCCTCTAATCTGAGCCTGACACTGCTGGAAGAGGGGAAGGTGGAGGTGGTCACCGGCGTTAATCTCCCGATGCTCATTAAACTGACGCAGAGCCGGGAAAAAAATATCAGACTGTTTGACCTGGCCCAGGAGATAAAATCATGCGGTCAAAAAAATATCTCTGTGGCAAGTGATATACTGAAAAAGTAGACCGTATAGCGGGTACCAGGTGAACAGGTAAAAAAAGGCCAAAAGGTAACCGTTAACTACACCTTTTAACCTCTTCACCTCTTTGCCTTTTTACCTTAAGGGCACTACCGGCAGCGCATAGAGCAGCTATGGACATTACCGTCACCGAGATGAACGAACAGCACCTTGAAGCGGTGCAGGCAATCGAGCAGAGTTCCTTTATCGCGCCGTGGTCAACGCAGCTCTTTAAGCAGGAACTGCAGCTGGCGGTTGCCCTGTCACTCATTGCAGCCATCCGGGAAGACGGCAGGGAAAAGGTTATAGGCTATTTTTGTGCATGGATAGTGGAGGATGACTGCACCGTGTTAAGAATTGCCTGCCATCCGCAGCACCGCCGCCGTGGCATCGGCAGCATACTGCTGCAGCAGGGGCTTACCAAGGCAGGGGAGCGCGGTGCCCGCAGGGCATCCCTGGAGGTGCGTCCCTCCAATGAGTCGGCGCTGGCGTTTTATCGCGCCTGCGGATTTACCATCGCCGGCGTGCGCAAGGGCTATTACCCGGAGACCGGCGAAGATGCGCTGGTTATGCAGCTGACGTTAGCCATACCTCCGCACGGCAGCGGTAAACAATCAGCAGGCAGCGTTACCATACCTTCCTGATCGGGTTTCATGGTGATGAAAGAGGAAACAGTACTTCCCCGGATACATGACGCAGAGCTTCTGTATAACAGAGCTGTTGCTCCCGGCCTTTTTCGGATGCGCGTGCACTGCGCGGCTGTTGCCCGGCAGGCATGGCCCGGGCAGTTTATCATGCTGCAGGTAAGCGACCACACCGACCCGCTCCTCAGGCGTCCGTTCAGCCTCTGCGGAACAGATGGCGAGACCCTTGAGATACTCTACCGGGTAGCAGGCCGGGGAACATCCATCATGGCAGCCTGGAAAGCGCAGCAGGCGGTACATCTTATCGGGCCCCTGGGAAAGGGGTTTTCCATCCCGGATGGCATGAAAACAGCGTTTTTAGTGGCGGGCGGTATTGGCATCGCGCCCCTGTTGTTTCTGCTCCAGCACCTTGATACGCAGCAGCAGGTGACCGGCAAAAATATTTTTCTGGGCGGCAAAACCGGGGATGATATCAGGGTGCTTGAAGATTTTAGACCGCTCCCTGCCGATATTTTTATTGCTGCCGAAGACGGGGCAGCCGGGTTCCACGGCCTTGTCACCGATCTTTTCACCGGACATATTGAGCAACACGCGCACCAGTATCTGCACCAGGCCGCTATTTTCAGCTGCGGCCCCCTGGCCATGGCACAGGCAGTGACTGCCATAGCAGCGCGCTACGGACTTGCCTGCCAGTTGTCGCTCGAAGCGACTATGGCATGCGGCATCGGCGCGTGTCTTGGCTGTGCAGTTAAAACCAGGCCTTGTGCCGCAGATGACCATGCCGGTGCTCATGAGCGCGGCAGCCTGGCATTTCAGTATAAGCGGGTATGCGCGGAGGGCCCGGTCTTTAACAGCAGAGAACTGGTGTGGGAGCAGGAATAGGGTTCCAGGATTCAAGGGTTCTAGGGTTCAAGTGTTATTGTACATTTCACTTGACCCCTTGGACCCAGGACCCCTCGAACCCTGTATAAATATTATGAACAAACATGCACAGCAGACAGACATAGATCTCTCCGTCACCATCGCCGGCATTCGGCTCAAGAATCCGGTCATGGCGGCATCCGGCACCTGCGGGTACGGAGAAGAACTGGCATTGTTTCTGGACCTGAACTGCCTCGGTGCGCTCGTTACCAAGGGAGTATCGCTTCACCCCAGCCAGGGAAACCCGCCTCCCCGGATTGTGGAAACCCCGTCAGGGATGCTCAATGCGATCGGCCTGCAGAATGTCGGGCTGGAGGAGTTTGCCACAAAAAAACTCCCCTTTCTGAGACAGTTTCAGACCCCGGTCATCGTCAACTGTTATGGAAAATCAACTGAAGAATACACTGAACTGTGCAGCAGGCTGAGTGCAATAGAGGGGATTACAGGGCTTGAAGTGAACATTTCCTGCCCCAATGTGAAAGAGGGGGGGATATGCTTTGGCACTGACCCGGCGCGAGCGCATGCGCTGGTCCGAGCGGTGCGCCGGGTGACCGGCCTGCCCCTGATTGTGAAACTTTCACCCAATGTGACCGACATTGCACTGATTGCCCGGAGCGTGGAAGATGCGGGGGCTGATGCACTGTCAGTGACCAACACCTTTACCGGTATGGCGGTAGATATTCAAACCTGCCGGCCGAAGCTCGCTAATATTACCGGTGGCCTCTCCGGGCCTGCTATCAGGCCCCTGTCCCTGAGGATGGTCTGGGAAACGGTGAAGGCTGTCTCCATCCCGGTGATAGGGCTTGGCGGGATCATGGCAGCAGAAGATGCCCTGCAATATCTCATCACCGGCGCTCGTGCAGTCCAGATAGGCACTGCCCTGCTGGTACATCCCGATGCGCCGCTAAACATCATTGCCGGGATAGAAGAATATATGAGGGCGCGCCGCTGCTCTTCAATAAACGATATTATCGGCTGTCTGAAACTTCCCTGAATAGAAAAGCATGGTGAAGAAAAGAAAGAAGACCTGTCAAATCCATGTTGGCCCGGTCTGCATCGGCGGCGCTGCTCCCGTGAGCGTCCAGTCGATGACCAAGACCGATACCCGGAATGCGCGGGCAACGCTGGCCCAGATTCGCCGGCTTGAGAAGGCCGGGTGCGAGATTATCCGGGTAGCTGTCCCTGATGAGGCTGCGGCAGCCAGTCTGCCTGCGATCGTGAAAAATTCGCGCATACCGGTGATTGCTGACATTCATTTTCACCACCGGCTGGCTCTTAAGGCGATAGCTGCAGGTGTTGCAGGACTGCGGCTCAACCCGGGCAATATCGGCAGCCGGCAGAAGATAGCAGCAGTGCTTGAGCAGGCGCGCGATCGCGGCATATCCATCCGTATCGGGGTCAATTCCGGGTCGCTGGAAAAGGACATCCGCAAACAGTACGGGGGCCCGACGCCTGAGGCACTGGTGGAGAGTGCGCTGCGCAGCATCGAACTGTTTGAACACCTTGCCTTTACCAGTATAAAAGTCTCAATAAAATCTCCTGACGTTGTGACCACGGTTGATGCATACCGGCTCCTTTCGCGCAAAACCCGCTACCCGCTGCACATCGGCATTACCGAGGCCGGGACCCTGTTCTCCGGCACGATAAAATCTGCCGTGGGCCTGGGAATACTCCTGTCTGAAGGGATCGGCGACACCCTGCGGGTTTCCCTGTCAGCCGACCCGGTTGAAGAAGTGCGCGCCGGGTTTGCCATACTTAAAGCACTGGGGCTCAGGCAGCACGGGCCTGAGATTATCTCCTGTCCGACCTGCGGCAGATGCCAGATTGATGTAATCTCTCTGGCGCGTACCATTGAGGCAAAACTCTCATCCATGAAACTTCCCGTAAAAATAGCCGTGATGGGCTGCGAGGTGAACGGGCCGGGAGAAGCCCGGGAAGCTGACATCGGCATCGCCGGCAGCCGCAGCAAAGGCGTTCTGTTTAAACGGGGAGTCATCATACGGCGGTGTGATAAGAGCGATCTGCTCGAAGAATTTTACCGGGAACTTGCAACGCTCACTGAAGAATAAAAAAGCTAACAGCTGATAGCTGTCAGCTGACAGCCGGTACTAATTTTCTCCCTGGCTATACATTTTGAAAATCATGTGGACATGGAAAGGAAGTTGTTATGCGCTACACACAGATGCTGATTCCAACGCTGCGGGAAGATCCTGCTGAAGCAGAAGTAATAAGCCACCGGCTGATGCTGCGCGCCGGTATGATCAGAAAGCTTGCTGCCGGCATTTACTCGACGCTGCCCCTGGGGGAGCGGGTCATGCAGAAAACCAGGCGCATCATTCAGGAGGAGATGAACCGGGCCGGGGCCCAGGAACTGACCCTGCCGTTTGTACAGCCGGCAGAGATCTGGAAGGAAAGCGGGCGCTGGCAGGTGTACGGCAAGGAGCTGCTCAGGTTCAAGGACCGGGGCAACCGGGAGTTCTGCCTGGGGCCAACGCATGAGGAGGTCATTACCGACCTGGTGAAGGGCGTTGTCACCTCCTACCGCCAGCTGCCCGTCACCCTGTATCAGATCCACCTTAAATTCAGGGATGAAATCAGGCCCCGGTTTGGCGTTATGCGGGCGCGGGAATTTCTGATGAAGGATGCCTACAGCTTTGATGCCGATGAGCAGGGCGCAGAGCAGAGCTACCAGAAGATGCATGATGCCTACCGCCGCATCTTCACCCGTCTGGGCCTTACGTTCAGGGCGGTTGAGGCTGACAGCGGCCCCATCGGCGGCAGCTTTTCCCATGAATTCATGGTGCTTGCCGAAACCGGTGAAGACCTGATTGTGAGCTGCACCGCGTGCGGCTACGGAGCAAATACGGAAAAGGCAGAGATCCGCAGGCCGGCAGATTGTGAGGTTTCTGCCGCACGGGAGGAAGCGCTGCAAAAGGTTGAGACACCCGGGATGAGGACGGTTGAGGAAGTGACCGGATTTTTGGGCGTGCCGCCGGCGCGCCTGATCAAGACCCTTATTTTTACCGGCCCGGAAGGCCCGTTTGCAGCTCTGGTGGGAGGAGAGCATGACATAAACGAAGTGAAGCTCAGGAATGCCCTGGGCTATGATCACATCGAGCTGGCGGATGAAGGGGTGATTGAGCAGCTGACCCGCGCACCGCGGGGATTTGCCGGCCCCATCGGGCTGAACGTCACCATGATTGCCGATTACAGCCTTATGGGAGGCGCTAATTTTGTGACCGGCGGCAATGAAAAAGATATGCACCTGCTCAACGTGAATCCCGGCAGGGACTTTACTATCACCCGCTACGCGGACATCCGCATGGCTCAAAGCGGCGATGCGTGCCCGCGCTGCGAGAGCACGCTGCAGATAAGCCGCGGCATTGAAGTGGGGCATATATTCAAGCTCGGCATTAAATACAGTAAAACCATGGCTGCCACCTATCTTGACCAGCAGGGCCGGGAACAGTACTTTGTCATGGGGTGCTACGGAATTGGTGTCGGCAGAACCGTTGCTGCTGCCATTGAGCAGTCTCACGATGAAAACGGCATTATTTTTCCTCCCGCCATTGCGCCCTTCAGCGTCGTCGTGGTGCCGGTGAATACCAGGGACGGGCAGCAGATGACGATTGCGGAAACGCTTTATGCGGGTCTTCTGGAGCGGGGCATCGAGGTGCTGCTTGATGACCGGGACGAGCGGCCGGGCATTAAATTTAAGGATACGGATCTTATCGGCATACCGCTGCGCGTTACCGTGGGAACAAAAGCGGTCAAAGAACAGAGCGTGGATATAAAATTGAGACAGGGCGGGGACGTAGCGCTCGCAGCCATTGATGACGCCGTAAACACCGTTGAGAACATGCTGAAAACTATCGGTCTATGATCAGACAGCGGATTGTTCGCATCAACGATATCCTTGACCAGGTCAGCACCTATTATAAGGAGGCTGACCTCGGTCTCATTGAAAAGGCCTATGTCTATTCGGCCAAGGTCCATCACGGTCAGACCCGTCTTTCCGGAGAACCCTACCTGAACCATCCCATGTCGGTGGCGAAAATACTCTCCGATTTGCGGCTCGATGAATACAGCATCGCCACCGGGCTGCTGCATGATACGGTGGAGGATACCTACGCAACACTCGAGGAGATTGAGTCCCTGTTTGGCAAAGAAGTATGCTCCCTGGTTGACGGGGTTACCAAGATCAGTAAAATTGCCTTTGACAGCCATGTTGACCAGCGGGCAGATAATTTCCGCAAAATAATTCTTGCCATGTCACGGGATATCAGGGTCATCCTGGTGAAGCTTGCTGACCGGCTGCACAACATGAGGACGCTGAATTTCCTTCCTGCCGAGAGGCAGCGCCAGCTGTCTGAGGAGACCAGGGATATTTATGCTCCCCTGGCCGGCCGCCTGGGAATCTTTTTAATCAAGAGTGAGCTTGAGGACCTGTGCCTGAGCTACCTGCAGCCCGAGGCATCCCGGGAGATCGAGGAAAAGCTTGTCATCACGGCTGCAGACCGGGAAAAGTATGTGGGTGAAGTGGTGCAGATACTGGATGAAAAGCTGCGGCAGTTCGGCATCCAGGCGCGGGTGCTGGGGCGGCCCAAGCATGTGTACAGCATCTATAACAAGATGTTTCTGCAGAATCTTGACTTCAGCCAGATTTATGACCTCATCGCGTTCCGGGTGATCGTGCCAGCGCGGCGCGACTGCTATGAAGTGCTGGGCATCATTCACTCCATCTGGACACCGGTGCCGGGACGGTTTAAAGACTACATCTCCATGCCCAAGGCCAACCGGTACCAGTCGCTGCACACCACGGTCATCGGGCCGTACGGGCAGCGTATTGAGATACAGATCAGGACCGAGGAGATGAACAGCATTGCTGAAGAGGGCATTGCCGCGCACTGGAAGTACAAAGAGGGCAGACGCATCGAGCAGAAGGATGATCAGCGCTTTGCCTGGCTGCACCAGCTCATGGAATGGCAGAAGGAGCTGAAAGACCCGCGCGAGTTTCTGGAGACGGTGCGCATCGACCTGTTTCCCAATGAGGTATATGTGTTTACCCCCAAGGGTGCGGTGTTTGAATTTCCTGCCGGCTCAACACCGGTTGATTTTGCCTATCGCATTCACTCGGAAATCGGCCACCGCTGCGTCGGCGCAAAAGTGAACGGCAAGCTGGTGCCCCTGAAATACCAGCTTAAAAGCGGGGATGTCATGGAGATACTGACCCTGCCCAGTCATCACCCCAGCAAGGACTGGCTCAAGTTTGTCAAAACCTCCCGCGCCAAAACAAAAATCAACCAGTGGATACGTTCTCAGGAGCGTGAGTCAAGCGTTGCCCTGGGCCGGGAGATCTGTGAACGGGAGCTTGCCCGGCATGAGATCAGCTTCGCAAAAATAGTGCGCGCGGGGGAATTGCTTAAAATTGCGCGGCGCGAAAACATCCGGTCTGTTGATGATTTGCTGGAAGCGATTGGCCGCGGCGGGATAAAGGCAAAGCACATCCTCAATAAGCTGCTGCCAAAGGAGCTGCAGGAGGAAAAAGCCCGGGACGTAAAAACACAGAAACCGGCAAAAACAGGCGCGCAGCAGGGAAATGCCGGCGTGCGCATTCGCGGCGTGGATGACATTATGGTGCGTTTCGGGAAATGCTGCACCCCGCTGCCCGGCGAGAAAATAATGGGCTACATTACCCGGGGCCGGGGCATGACGGTGCATGCGGTTAACTGCCCGTACATTGAATCTGCAGATGCCGAGAGAAAGATTGAAGCAGAATGGGACCCCTCATGCCGTATCATCACCCCGGTGAGCATCGAGGTGATGTGCGTTGATCATAAAGGGCTGCTGGCGGATATTACCTCATCGATCGCGGCTGCGGAAGCCAATATCCGCAATGCGCGGGTCGTCACCACCACCGATAAGAAAGGCATCAATATTTTTGAGATTGAAGTAAGCGACCTCAAACACTTAAACGCGGTGATGAGGTCGATTGAGAATATAAAAGGGGTGCTGAGTGTTGCGCGGCTCAGGCTTTGATTATATTTCAGCAGACACGGCTGCCTTTATCTGTACCGGCTTTACCACACAGCCTGACCTGATGCACCGGGTGCACACGGTGATGCGTTTTATCATGCCGCTCGGGCTGATGCTTCTCACTTTCTGAACATTCGGTTTCCAGACTTTTTTGCTCTTGTTATGGGCGTGGCTGATGCTGTAGCCGACCTGTCTTCCCTTGCCACAGATACTGCATACGTTGCTCATGTATTACTACCTCCTGTTACCAAAGAGTTTTCTTCGGACTTGTTTCTCTCATTAACCTGTGATATTGACTAAACCAAAAAAATAATTTTTATATTTAACATAATAGACAGCCTTAATCAATATAAAAATTAACAGAACTTTCCCCAAAATTAAGGCATAGAAAACCAACAAACGGCATGACCGAAGTAAAAAAGTGCATAGGGTAAGAGGCTAAAAGGCGAATAGGTTAAAGGGTGGTACTAAACCCGAGTCACTGGTCACGAGTCACTAACCCCGAGTCCCTACTCCCTGCGCTCCAGCAATTACAGCACTATAAATTTTGGGGAAAGTTCTGAAAAATTAAAAGGGCTTTATAAGCGTCTTTATCATAGCGGAGAGATCAACATGTACTGTGTAATCATGGCCGGCGGAAAAGGCTCCCGGTTCTGGCCCCGGAGCAGGTCAGCACTGCCAAAACAGCTCCTTGATATTTTCAGCGACAGGACCATGCTCCAGGAGACCGTGCAGCGCATCGGGGGCCTGGTTCCTGCCGAGCGAATTGTTATTGTTACCGGCAGGGAGCATGCTGAAGCAATATACCAGCAGCTGCCGGAAATTCCCCGTGAAAATATTCTTATTGAAC
>Ga0209253_10001948_pt1 | contig 18192 bp, 14 predicted proteins | sample FrelakmetBRP12BR_FD_187145 | JGI IMG/M metagenome (GOLD analysis project Ga0209253, IMG submission 187145) | Freshwater lake sediment microbial communities from the University of Notre Dame, USA, for methane emissions studies - BRP12 BR (SPAdes)... | ecosystem: Environmental > Aquatic >... | reverse complement strand
CGGGCCGAAGCGGACGAGAACCCGGCGACCGGGGCGTTGGCCCAGCGCGCGACCCACGCGCTCTTGAGCAGGCCCTGGGCATCGAGCACCAGGTCATAGCGCGCCGCGCGCAACTCTCGCTTCAGGCGGGCGATCTCGCTTCGATGAGCGGTCGCCAGCGGCGCGTGCCGCCACCGTCTCAACGCGACCCGGTGCACGGTCGACACGTGGCGACTCATGGCCGGGATCGCGGCAAAGCCCTCCTCCACCAGCCAATCGAGAGTCGCCTGCGGAAACGCCCGCGCGAGGTCAGCCGCGAGCGGCAACGCGTGAATGACATCGCCCATGGAAGACGTCTTGACGATCAGGAGGCGCACGGGGCGGGATTGTGCCCTAGGGTCAGCCAGCGCCAGTGCTGGCGACGGGCACCGTCAGCGACGGCGAGTGATCGAAGCGACGACCCCGATCACCTCAGTGCCGATACCCGTCCGGATTCCGCTGCTGCCAGCGCCACCCGTCCCCACACGCCCGCTCGATCGAGAGTTGCGCCTGCCAGCCGAGCAGCCGCTTCGCCAGCGAGGCATCCGCGTAGCACTCGGCGATGTCGCCGTCGCGGCGCGGGCCGAGCACATAGGGGATCGGCTTCCCGGACGCGTGCTCGAACGCCTTCACCATCTCCAGCACGCTCGTGCCGCGGCCGGTGCCGAGGTTGATCGCGACGAAACCGGTCTCGTTGCGCGCGTACTCCAGCGCCGCGACGTGGCCGCGCGCGAGGTCGGTCACGTGCAGGTAGTCGCGCACGCCGGTGCCGTCGCGCGTGGGCCAGTCGTTGCCCCACACGTTCAGGTGCTCGCGCTTGCCGACCGCCACCTGCGTGATGAACGGGAACAGGTTGTTCGGGATGTCCTGCGGGTCCTCGCCGATCGTGCCGCTCTCGTGCGCGCCGATCGGGTTGAAGTAGCGCAACGCGACCGCGGTGTGCGCCGCGTCCGCCCTGCACCAGTCGCGCAGGATCTGTTCGACCATCGCCTTGGTCTGGCCGTACGGATTGGCGGGCCGGATCGGCGCGTCTTCCGTGAGCGGCAGCGCGTCCGGCGCGCCGTAAACCGTGGCCGACGAACTGAAGATGAAGCGATGCACGCCCTTGGTGTCCATCGCGTCGAGCAAGGCGAGGGCGCTGCCGACGTTGTTGTCGTAATAGTCGACCGGACGCTCGACCGACTCACCCACCGCCTTCAGCGCGGCGAAGTGGATGACGCCGTCGACCGGCCGCTGGAACACGCGCGACAGCACCAGCCGGTCGCGTACGTCGCCGTTCACCAGCGTCACTTTCTTGCCGGCGATCTTCTCGACGCGCTTCACGGCCTCCGGCGAGCTGTTGCTGAAATTGTCGACGCAGATGACGTCGTACCCGCTCGCCAGCAGTTCGACCATCGTGTGCGAGCCGATGTAGCCGGCGCCGCCGGTCACCAGGATCGTAGGGATGTGCGTGGTCGTCATCTAGAACGGCAGCTGCACGTCGGGCTCGAGCTTGCGGATCTCGGCGCCGAACGCGGCCTGGATGCGCTTCATGGCCGCCTCGTTGTCGCCCTCGAAGCGCATCACAACGACCGGCGTGGTGTTGGACGGCCGCGCGAGTCCGAACCCGTCAGGGTATTCGACGCGCACGCCGTCGATCGTGATCACTTCCGACGCGCCTTCGAACCGTCCCTCCAGTTTCAGTCGATCGACCAGGCTGAAGTTCTCGCCTTCGGCCGTCTTGAGCTGGAGCTCGGGCGTGTTCACCGCCGACGGCAGCGCGTTCAGCACCGCGGATGGGTCCGGGTGGCGACTCAGGATCTCGAGCAGGCGCGCACCAGCGTACATGCCGTCGTCGAAGCCAGGCCAGCGGTCGTTGAAGAACAGGTGCCCGCTCATCTCGCCGGCAAAGGGCGCCTTCGATTCCTTCAACTTGGCCTTGATCAGAGAGTGGCCCGTGCGCCACATCGTCGGCGTGCCGCCGTGCTGGCGGATCCAAGGCGCCAGCTGACGCGTGCACTTCACGTCGAAGATGATCTCGCCGCCCTTGCGGTGCGCCAGGATGTCCTGCGCGAACAGCATGATCTGCCGGTCGGGATAGATGATCTGGCCATCCTTGGTCACGGCCCCGAGGCGGTCGCCGTCGCCGTCGAACGCCAGGCCGAGTTCGGCATCGGTCTCGCGCAGGCAGCGAATCAGGTCCTGCAGATTCTCGGGGTGCGCGGGGTCCGGGTGGTGGTTCGGGAACGTGCCGTCGACGTCGCAGAACAGTTCGATCACGTCGCAGCCGAGCAAGCGGTACAGCCGCGGCGCGACCGCGCCACCGACGCCATTGCCGCAGTCGATCGCGATCTTCATCGGCCGGGCCAGCTTCACGTCGCCGACGATGCGCGCCAGGTACTCGTCGACGACGTCGGCCTGCTTCAGTTCGCCCGGCTGATCGGCGCGCTCGAGCCGGCCGTCCTCGATCCGCTGCCGCAGCGCCTGGATGCCGTCGCCGTGCAGCGTGTCGCCGGCGATCATCATCTTCAGGCCGTTGTATTCAGGGGGGTTGTGGCTGCCGGTGATCTCGACGCCGGTGCCGGTGCCGAGGGAGTGCGTCGCGAAGTACAGGACCGGCGTGGGGACCATGCCGATGTCGATCACGCCGACACCCGCCGAACGAATGCCCTCGATCAGCGCGGCCGAGAGCTTGGGGCCGGACAGCCTGCCGTCGCGGCCCACGACCACGTGCTGCACTCCCCGCTCGGCGGCCGTGGCGCCGACGGCGGCGCCGATCGCCCGCACCGCTTCGATGGTCAGCGTGGAGTCGACCACGCCGCGAATGTCGTATGCCTTGAAGATGCCGGGTGAAATCATGTTCGCGATGTGTGTCCCGTTGCCTGCGCAAGCCGCTCCCGTTGGCAAGTCGCGCGCGAGGTTGGCCAAAGGGTGAGCGGGCAACGAAGTCTAGCCGCTCGTCAAGCCATTCAGCGCCGGCAAAGGAAGGATAGGCACCGGCCTTGCCTCACTTATCCGCCGAAGAACACCCATGCCCGATGATGGCCCGCCGCTAGAATGCCGCGAGTGTCTCGAACCTATTGGTCCCACCCTCCCAAACCCTAGACGCCCCGCCCGGCATGTCCTCCATCTGCCTTCCCCTGCCGAGCGAAAGCGCCACCTGGCGCAGGCTCGCCGCGCTTGCATGCGACAGCGCTGCTCGCATGACGCGTGGCGACGGCACGTGGCCGGGGTCGCAGCGACCTCTGTCCGCGTGCGGCATCGAGATCGACGACAGCCGGCGTGTTCTGACCGCCGAGGCGCTCGAGCTGCTTCATGCCCTTGCTGGCGAACGGCAACTTGCGAAGCATCGAGACGCCATGCTCGCCGGCGAGGTCGTGAACCGATCCGAAAGCCGCGCTGCCCTCCACCCGTTGCTGCGCGACTTCGGCGGCTCGGCGTGCCGGCAGGCACCGGAAGCCGCCAGGCAGTCCGTGCAGCAGACGCGCACGCGGATGCGCGCGATGGCCGAGCAGTTGCACGCGGGCACGCTGCGTGGAAGCACTGGAGCGCGCTTCACGGACATCGTCAACATCGGCATCGGCGGATCCGAGTTCGGCGCGCGCCTGCTGTGCGACGCGCTGCAGGACCTGGCCCCCACAACCCTGCACGTTCACTTCGTTTCCAACCTCGACGCGCTGCAGATCACGCGGCTGCTCGGGAAGCTGAAAGCCGAGTCGACGCTGTTCGTCGTGTCGAGCAAGAGCTTCAGCACCGTCGAGACCCTGCTGAACGCGCGCACGCTGCGGCGGTGGTTCGACGGCTTCGGCCTGAGAGTCGAGGACCACTGGTTCGCGGTCACCGCCAACGCCACGGCCGCCGAGTCGATCGGCATCCCCGCGGCCAATGTGTTCGACGTTCCCCAGTGGGTCGGCGGGCGCTTCAGCGCCTGGGGCGCAGTCGGGCTGCCGGCAGCCCTCTACCTCGGGTGGCCGGTGTTCGAGCACTGGTTGCGCGGCGGCGCCGCCGCCGACGAGCACTTCGCCACGACGCCGGCGCGCGAGAACCTGCCCATGCGGCTCGCGCTCGACAACGCATGGAACTCGACGTTCCTCGGTTGCCAGACGCACTGCATCGCCGCCTACGACGACCGCCTTGCGGAGTTCATCACCTGGGCGCAGCAACTCGAAATGGAGAGCAACGGCAAGTCGGTCAGCGAGAACGGCGTCGCTCTCGACTACGACACCGCGCCGGTTGTGTGGGGCGGGCTCGGCAACAACGGGCAGCACACGTACTTCCAGTTGCTGCGCGAAGGCACGATGCCCAAGGCCGTCACCTTGATCGGCTGCAGGACCGCGTCCAGCGGATACGCGGACCATGCGGACGAGCTGAACGCCCATCTCATCGCGCAGGCAGACGCGCTGAGCCGGCCCGGGTCGACGCGAGGATTCAACTCGGTCGGCTTGCTGATGCTCGACGACCTCGACCCCTTCCACCTCGGCGCGCTGATGGCGACGTTCGAGCACGCGACCGCGTGCTCAGGGTGGCTGTGGGGCATCAACTCGTTCGACCAGCCGGGGGTCGAACTGGGCAAGAAGCTCGCCGCGCAGCTTCAGCGAAAGGCTGGTTAGCCTTCGCCTCGGCGGGCCGCAAGCATCCAGGCCAGCGTCGCGCGGAAGTCCTGGTAGGGCAGATCGCCGAGCGAATCCCGCAGGGTCGCCGCGCTGCCGACCAGCCGGTGCACTTCGCTCGCGCGCACGAAGGCAGGATTGACGCGAACCTCGATGCGATGGCCGGACAACTCCGTCAGGTCTTCCATGACCTGCCTGAGGGATCGGCCAACGCCCGAGCACAGGTTCACCACCGATGGGGGCCTCTCCACGGACAGCAGTCGGACATAGGCTTCGACGACCGCGCGCACATCGGAAAAGTCGCGCACGACGTCGAGGTTGCCCAGTTCGATGGTCGGACGGCGGTCCGCGAAGTGCTCCACCAGCTTGGGGACGAGGAACCGCGCAGACTGCCCCGGGCCTGTGTAGTTGAACGGCCGCGTGATGGCGATCGGCAGGCGGTCCGCGTACGTCGCGGCGAGCAATTCCATCGCGACCTTGCTCGCGGCGTAGTGATTCACCGGCGCGGCAGGCGTGGCCTCCGTGATCGGGTCGGCGGCCGTATTGCCGTAGACGTTCGCGCTGCTTGCAAGAACGATTCGACGCAAGCGCGTGCCGCACGCGAGCAGCGCGTCCAGCAGATGAGTGGTGCCGACCGTGTTGACCCGGTAGAACGCGCTCGCGTCTTCGTGCGCAACGAAGCTCTGCGCGGCCAGGTGGATGACGCAGTCGGGCCGCGCCTCCGCGATCACCGGCGTCAGCGTTTCCGGGCGGGTCAGGTCGAAGGTCCGCCCGTCCGCCTCGGGATCGAACACCTCGTGTCCCGAAGCCTTCAATCGTTGCGCAAGATGCTGTCCGGTGAAACCGGAACACCCCGTGACGAGGACCCGACTCATCTCAGAACGAGGTGCCTGCCTTGCAACGCCTCAGGTCGGCTTCCACCATCATGCGGCAGAGCTCTTCGAGGGTGGTCCGGGGCTCCCAGCCCAGGACCGCCCTGGCCTTCGCCGGGTTGCCGATAAGCAGGTCGACTTCGGCCGGCCGATAGAACTTCGGGTTCACTCGAACGACCACCTTATCCGTGCGCGTGTCCTGTCCGACCTCGTCGACACCCGAGCCGCGGAAGTCCAGTTCCATCCCCACGGCCCGGAATGCCATGCGGACGAAGTCACGAACGCTTTCGGTCCGGTTCGTCGCCAGGACGAACGTGTCGGGCTGCGGCACCTGCAGCATCCGGTACATCCCGTCGACGTACTCCTTCGCGTAGCCCCAGTCGCGCTTGGCGTCGAGATTGCCGAGCTCGAGCACATCCTGCTGCCCAAGTTCGATGCGCGCCACCCCGTGCGTGATCTTGCGCGTCACGAACTCGCGCCCCCGCAGCGGCGACTCGTGGTTGAAGAGGATGCCGCTCGCGCCGAAGATCCCGTAACTCTCGCGATAGTTCACCGTCATCCAGTGCGCGAAGAGTTTCGCGACGCCGTACGGGCTCCGGGGATAGAAGGGCGTGGACTCGACTTGCGGCACCGCCTGAACCTTGCCGAACATCTCCGACGTCGACGCCTGGTAGAAGCGGATCTTCGGGTTGACCAGACGGATGGCCTCGAGCAGGTTCAGCGCACCGAGCCCCGTGATGTACGCGGTCGTCGTCGGCTGCTCGAAGGACACGCCGACGAAGCTCTGCGCCGCCAGGTTGTAGATCTCGTCCGGCTGGGCTCGCTGCACTAGGGCAATGCTCGTGCCGACATCCGTGAGGTCGTACTCCACCAACTCCAGGTTGGGATGCGCTTCGATGCCCAGTTCCTCCATGCGCCAGAAATTGACGGAACTGGTCCTACGGTAGGTCCCGAAGACCTTGTAATTGCGCTCGAGGAGCAACTGGGCGAGATACGCGCCGTCCTGTCCGGTGACTCCCGTAACGATGGCTGACTTGACGCTGTTCATGATCGGCGGCGGGCCTGCAAGCGGCCTTCTACAGGTTGTGATCCGTCGGAAAAGACGGCGGCTGACTTCGGTTTTCCATCGAGGATGCCCCCGGTGGGTGCCGATAGAATGCAGCCGGATTGTATCGATCGGGCAAGGTCGGCCCATCAGGCCGCCTTCCGCCTCGCCGTGGCCTCGAGCCACTGAACGTTCCGAAAGAACCAAAGATGCTCGCGGTGATCCTTTGCGGTGGCTCCGGGACCCGGCTGTGGCCGGTGTCGCGGGAAGCGATGCCAAAACCCTTCATGAAGATCGGCGCCGGCGCTTCCCTGCTGCAGCGGACAGCGACTCGCGCACGGACGCTTGGAGCGGACGACTGCCTCGTCGTCACCAATGCCGAGTACACGTTCAAGACCACGGAAGAATTCGCGGCGCTCGGCAGGCAGGGGCCCACGCACGTTCAGCTTCTGCTGGAACCCTTGGGACGCAACACGGCGCCCGCCATCGCCGCGGCTTGCGTGCTGATCGCCCGGCAGGGCCGGGAGAACGAACCTCTTATCATCCTGCCCGCCGATCACCTGATCCAGGACGAGCAACGGTTCGCAGCGGTTGCTAAGAATGCCGCGCAGCTGGCGGCCAGCGGCCAGATCGTTCTCTTCGGCATCCAGCCGACCCTGCCGGAAACCGGGTTCGGATACATCGAGTGCCCCGCCATCCCGAAGGGCGACCAGGCGCAGGCGGTACGCCGCTTCGTCGAGAAGCCGACGCCCGAGAAGGCGGCCGAATACCTGATGGCCGGCAACTACCTGTGGAACAGCGGGATGTTCTGTTTCACGGCCAGGACGATGCTCGCCGCCCTCGCGCAGCACGCTCCGGCAGTGCTGGAGGCGGCCCGCAACGCGGTCGAGAGCGGCAAGGAAACCGGCGGTGAGCCGCGCCGGCTGAACCTGGACCTCGATGCCTTCAAGGCCGCGCCGGACATCTCGATCGACTATGCCGTGATGGAGAGCGCCTCCGGCGTGGTCGTGCTGTCCGGCGATTTCGGCTGGAGCGACATCGGGTCGTGGAAGGCCGTGGCGGAAGAGTTCGAGCACGACGCGCACGGCAACACGACCAGCGGCGACGTCGTCCTGTCCGACTGCACCAACGTCCACGTGCAGACCGAGGATCGTCTGGTGGCCGCGGTCGGCCTGAACGACGTGGTGATCGTCGATACGCCCGACGCGGTGCTGGTCTGCGATCGGCATGCGTCGCAGAAGGTGAAGGACGTCGTCAACGAATTGAAGCGGCGCGGGCACGATGCGCACAAGCTGCATCGGACCGTCGCACGGCCGTGGGGCACCTACACGACGCTGCAGGAAGGCCCGAACTTCAAGATCAAGCGCATCGAGGTGAAGCCGGGCGCGTCGCTGTCGCTGCAGATGCATCACCACCGCAGCGAACACTGGGTGGTCGTCAGCGGCACCGGCAAGGTCACGGTCGAAGACAAGGTCGTGCTGCTGGCGCCGAACGAATCCACTTACGTGCCGCTCGGCGCGAGGCACCGGCTCGAGAACCCCGGACAGGTGGCGCTGATCCTGATCGAGGTCCAATGCGGCCAATACGTGGGCGAGGACGACATCGTGCGCTTCGACGACGTCTACGGTCGCGTGCCGGTCGCCAGCGACAAGCCGCGCGCGGCCTGATCGCCGCGATGAAGACGCCGATACCCGTCGAACTCGCGTCCGGCCAGGTGCTGGTCGTGGGTGATGCGATGCTGGACCAGTACTGGTTCGGCGACGTCGAGCGCATCTCTCCCGAAGCCCCCGTTCCCGTCGTCCATGTCCAAAAGCGCGAGGAGAGACTCGGCGGCGCAGCGAACGTAGCACGCAACGTGGCGTCGCTCGGGCCTCGCACCGCGCTGCTGTCCGCCACCGGGCAGGACGAGCCGGGCCGTACCCTGATGCGGCTGCTCGGCGAAGCGCACATCGAGCCACTCGTGCAGGCGGACGCGCGCCCGGATTTCTTGCGTCAAGGGCGGCGACTACGACATGGCAGCCATCCCCGAAAGCGCGCTGGTCAGTTCCTGGGGCGGGGCGTGTGTCGCGATTCCGTTCGAGCATGAACGGTCGACGACGGCGCTGCTTGACCGCGTCCGCTCGGGCCGCTGATCTGACCTCCCACACCGTCCTGCCCCATCGACCATGACCATCTACCAGCACCTGAAGAATGCAGTCGCAGCTGCCTACGCGGTGCCCGCCGCCGCCGCAAGCCTGGACACGCTGCTGCAGATCGAACTGTCGCGTGAACTGGAACGCCTCCAGGCCAAGGCGGCAAGGGAAAGCCCAGGCAATCCCGCCGCCGAGGGGTTCAAGGTGTACTCGCAGGCCGACGAAGACGGGATTCTCCAGGCCATCTTCGAGCGTCTCGGAACCCGGCTCGGCAGCTTCGTCGAGATCGGATGTGGAAGCGGCATCGAGAACAACACGCACTTCCTGTTGCTGAAGGGCTGGCGCGGCGTCTGGGTAGATGGCGATCCCGCCAACATCGCCGCCATCCGCGCCGCGTTACCACCAAGCGAGCGGCTGCGGGTGATCGAAGCGATGATCGATCGGGAAACGGCGCCATCGCTGATGGATGAGCAAGCGCTGAGTGCGCTCGGCGGGTTGGACCTGCTGTCCGTCGACATTGACGGCAACGATCTCGACGTGGCGGTTGCGTGTGCCAAGGCGTGGCAGCCGAAAGTGGTGATCGTCGAATACAACGCGAAGTTTCCGCCGCCGGCTGTTGTCCACATCACGTACGACCCGGCGCACCGGTGGAACCGGGATGACTATCACGGCGCCTCGCTCGGCGCGTTCATCGCCGGTCTTTCGAGCGACTATCGGCTGGTCAGTTGCAATCTCGCCGGCACCAACGCGTTCTTCGTCCGTCTGGACCTGGCGTCGGCCTTTGCCGACCATCCGGCCGAATGCCTGTACCAGCCCGCGCGCTTCCACCTGACCGCCCTGCGCAGCGGTCATGCGCCAACGATGTCCTATCTGCGAAACGACCTGGAAGTTCCGCGCTGAGGTGGTCGCCGGCACGCCTCACGAGGACGCCGGCATGAACTGCAACTTCGGAACGCGAACGCCAAGATGACGCCCGTCATGGCCTCGCCCGACGTTGAGCGGCACGTAGCAGTGAGACGACTTGACCTCCAGGAAGAGCTTGCCGCTCGCTGACGCCGACAACGGTACCGATACGTCGCGCGGGCCTTCGTTCGGTCGAGCGAAACGGACGACTTGAGTCCGCAGGACGGTCGCTTCCTCGTCCACGTCGGCGACGCCGACCTCGAGCGGACGCCCGCGCGAGATCCCGGCGATCGGCGAGCAGCGTCAAGTTCACCGCCGAGCTGCCTGCGGGAACTTCAACCCGAAGCGTGCCCTGCGTCCACCTGTCCCATGCGAGCGGGCGCGCCTCATGGCGCCTCAGTCCGCAAATGAACGGGTACCAGTCACGCCCCCAGTCGATGCGCCCCTTCTTGAAGCAGCGGAGGCGGCGCACGCCTGACCGCGGCATCGTCCTCCGGAAAGGCAACGTGTTCAGCGTTGTCCGCTCGCGCGTGCTCCAGCAAAACATGCCAATGAAAACCTCGAATGTCGGGCGGCTGGACGCGGCATATCCGCAACCCCGCCTCTTGCGTCACGCGCTTCAGCCACTCCCGGTCGAAGAGCACCGCGTTGGTCGGATCGCTCAGATTGATGTACAGGGCATTCTGGAACTCCTGCATCATCGGGAAAGCGGCCTTGTCGAACAGAAAGAAGGTCGCGACCGCGACACCGTCCTCCCGGAGCACCCGTCCCACTTCCCGCAGGTAGAACACCGCCTGGCTTTCCACCAGATGCGTGAATACCGAGGTGGCGATCAGCAAGCTCACGGACTTGTCAGCTGCCGGAAACGCGACCTCATTGCGCCGACCGCGCGGATTCAAGCCGGGGTTGCGGACATTCTGGTGCTGGAAAACGAAGGCCGGGTTCCGCGTGGTCAGATGGTCGCGGCACCAGCGGATCATGCCCTTGTGAAGATCCACGCCGAGGTACCGCGCGGGCGGCTGCTTCTGCTGCATCAGCTGGCGCGCGACGCGGCCGCAGCCGCAGCCGAAGTCCAGAATGAACTCGTCCGACGAGTTCGGCACCGATGCAAAGACGCGCGCGCCGGTCGGATTGTCGAACGCGGTCTCCTCGAAGTTCCCCACCAGCTTCCTCAGCTCGAGCGGCGGCACCGGCAACGGATCGTCCGGCGAGCCCCTCCTGCTCCGAAGTCCAAGCATGTCAGCCTTCCTCTTTCACGTGTGTCGCCCGAGCGGGCGGGTGCTCGTGCGCGCCAATTCTCGACGATACAGAGACGCGATGTCCGCTCCCGGTTCGGCAGGCCACGCGACGGCTGTACCTGCGGCCGGATCCGGCGGCTTCTCGATCCGCGTTCGATGTGAGTGGGATAATCCACCGTCGGGCTCGATCCCGGCCGGAACGCTCCGGGGACCGTTGATCGCCTCTTTCGCCATTTCGACTCGCACCGCCTGATCGTGCCGCCAGCCGCCAACCACGTCGGGCCGGCGGGCGTTCGCCGGGTCGCGCTCACGAGTCTGGCCAGCTACGCCATACCGGTGGTGATCAGCCTGGTCGCGATGCCCATCGCGTTCCGGATCCTTGGCGCGTCGGCGTTCGGCGTGCTCTCGATTGCCCTGCTGTCGCCCGCCCTCGCGGCCAGCCTGGATTTCGGGTTCACGAGCGCCGCCGTGCGGCGCCTTGCATCGGTGCTCGAGGGACGCAGCGAGGGGCTCGGAAGCGCCCTGGGAAGCTATGCGCTGGCCCTGGCGACGATCGGTGTGCTGCTCGGCCTGGCGGTCGCCTCCGCGGCTCCGTTCCTGGTCGATTGGCTGGGTTTTGCGCCGGTCATCGGTGCCGTAACGGGCATCGATCTCGTGCGGCTCTGCGCCGCGTGGATGGCATTGAGCCTCGCCCTTTCCGTCCCGTCGATCATCCTGCGCGCGCGCCAGCGGTTCGGCCATCTGACGGTGATCCAGGCGCTGTCGACGCTCGCTCTCTGGAGCGCGGCCATCGTGCTGGCCGCGCGCGGCAGCAGCCTGCTGACAGTCGTCGGCTCCGCGCTGGCGATCTCCTTGCTTTCGTTCGTCGCCTGTTTCGTGCTTGCCCGACGGGAAGTGCGGGTCCGAACCCGGCTTGCCGTCGACATTGTCCTGTTGCGCGAAGACGCGCGCTTCACGTCCGGACTGTTCCTTGCGCAGATTTCGAGCATGGTGGCAGTTCAGCTCGACCGCGTCATCCTGGCCGCGCTGCTTTCTCCGGCCGCCGCGGGCACCTATGCGCTCTGCGTCGGCGTCGCGAACAAGACCTTGTTCGCGATCGGTGCGCTGACGAGCTTTGCTTATCCCCGCGTGGCCGCGATGCGAGGGCAGAACATGGCGGCCGAGATCGGAGCCTTGCTCAGTGTCGTGCTTCGCGTGGCCCTGGTGCTGATCGCCCCCATCATTCTGCCCGCCGTTCTACTTACGGCACCCTTCCTCGGCCTCTGGCTTGGCACGTCGGACAGCGATGCGGTGCAGCTGATGCAACTGCTATGGATCGGATACGCCGTTGCCGCCGTGTGCGCACCGGCCACGCACGTGATCACCGGCACCGGAACGTCCCGCCTCGCGGCCCTCTTCTCGTGGCTGACCGCGGTACTCCTCCTGACGGGCATGTTCGTTCTGGTTCCCTCGCTGGGCCTGATCGGCGCCGGCATCGCCAACCTGATCGCGCTGTCGTCCTCCCTGGCATTCCTCACGATCGTTCGCCGCAAACTGGCTCCTCCTCCTGATCGAGAGGCAGGACGACTGGCCTTCGGGATTGCGGCCGGCTGCGCGGGTCAGCTCGGCTTCCTGCTTGCGACCGCGCCCCTGGTCCAGGGGTGGGCGAGCTTCTTCCTTGTCGGGGCGGGAAGCCTGGTGATCTATCAGGCGGTTCGCTGGGCGCTCGGCGCCCTCTCATCTGAAGAGCGCCGTCTGATACATTCAATCTCCATGCGTCTGCGCTGAGCGAGTCGCGCGGAGCGTTCAGAAAGTGTCCTCCTTGAATGAAGTCTTCTCGGGCGCAATGCCGGACGCCGCAGCGACTGATGTCCTCCAGACCGAAGTATCGGGAGCAAGGGTGCTCGAGCTCGGTTGCGGGTTCAACAAGACCCCTGGCGCGTTCGGCGTGGATATCATCCCGGAATCCCAGGCCGACCTGATTCACGACCTGAACAAGTTTCCCTATCCGCTCGGCGACAGCGAATGGGACCGCGTCATCTGCCTGGACGTGCTGGAGCATGTCGACGACGTCGTTAGGACGGTCGAGGAAATCTGGCGCATCGCTCGTCCTGGCGCATTGATCGAGATCTCGGCGCCGTTCATGAGCAGCGTCCACTACCACACGGATCCCACGCACAAGCGCGCCTTCACCTCGCGCTCGTTCGATTACTTCTGCCCCGGCCGGCCGATGCACCGCTACGGGTACAGCAAGGCGGCCTTCGAGGTTCTGGACTGTGAGTACGACCGCGGCGCGCGAGGCCACCGGAGGGGTCTCGCGAAATTCCTCACGGCATGGGCGAACCGGAACAAGGACCGCTACGAAGAGCGCTACGCATTCATCTACCCGATGCTCCAGATAGACTTCACCCTTCGCAGCATCAAGTGACGCTCGTGCGCGAGCCGTCCCGGACACCTGGCCCGTAGAAGACCAGGCCTGACGCCGCTCATGGACCCTGTCTTCCTGACGATTGTTTCGAGCAACTACCTGGCGTATGCCAAGACGCTGTTCGACTCGATCGAGATGCACTATCCGAAGTCAAGGCGGGTGCTCTGCATCGTCGATGCTCCAGACACCGCGGTCGTGGAGCTTGGCAATCGCTGCACGATCCTGCGCCTTGAAGACCTCGGTCTGCCCAACCACGACCACTTCATCTACCGCTACGGAGTGATGGAGCTGAATACAGCTGTGAAGCCGTATGCCCTGGCGTGGATCGCGAGGAACATCAGCGAAGCATCGGACGGGATGATGTACATCGACCCCGACATTCGGTTCTTCCGCCCGCTCACGGAGGTTGAAGGGCTGATTGCCGAAGGGGCGCTCGCGGTGCTCACGCCTCACCTCACGGCGCCGCTGTACGACGACAAGATGCCGTCGGAACTCTCCATCATGCGGGCCGGCGTCTACAACTGCGGCTTCATCGCCATTGGCCCGCATGCGCGACGCGGCGATTTCCTGGATTGGTGGTGCCGGCGGCTGGAATACGGCGCGTTCGTCGACTTCGACGCGGGGCTCTTCACCGACCAGAAGTGGATCGACCTGGCTCCGGGACTGTTTCCGGACGTTCGCGTTCTGCGTCACAGCGGTTACAACGTCGCCTACTGGAACCTCGCTCATCGCCCGTTGGCAATCAACGCGGAGGGCAAGTACACGGCAGACGGCTGCGAACTGGCGTTCTTTCACTTCTCCGGCATCGACCCCCACGACGCGGCCCTGCTTTCGAAGCACCAGACACGCTTCACGGCCGCCGATCTCGGACCATTTCAACCCGAGTACCAGAGGTATCTGCAGGACCTTTTGGACAACGGCTATGACCGGCTGTCGAAGGTCCCCTATGCGTACGGAGTCACCAAGTCAGGGGCGCCGATCGTTCCGGAGATGCGCCAGGTGTTTCGACACCGCCATGACGCCAACACAGCGAACCCGGCGCCGGACCCGTTCGCACTCGGCCCCGACGCGTTCTCGGCACCCACGGACCGCCTTCCAAAGACACCGCCGCGCATCCCCTTACTGCTGTTCGAAGCATGGAAGCGCAGGGACCTGTTGAAGGAGTCCTTCGACGTCCATGGCGAAGAGGGTCGCGAGGCGCTGCTCGCGTGGTACACGTCGGTCGGCGAGCGCGTCGTCGGCGTGGGCCAGGAGTACGTCGTCGGTGCCCGGCAGGAACTCGAACAGTACGTCAGAAACAGGAAGGGTCGCTCGTTCGCGACTTCTTCTGGCGCCGAGCCTCGGTTCGTTCGCGGAGCCAAACGCGCCCTTTCCGTCTCGGGACTCCGCGCCTTCGACGCGTTGCGCAAGAGTCCGCGGCTGCGGCGCCTGTACTACCAGATCCCTCCTGACCCAAGGCGAAAGCTGCACCGCGGCCTGCTGCGCACGATCGGCAAGCTTGCCCTGTGGAGCACCCCGGATCTCGGGAACACCACAGCATCCGACAAAGCAGCGGAGCACGGCATCAACCTGGTGGGCTACTTCCGTGGCGAGTTCAGCATTGGCGAGTGCGCCCGCTCGTTCGCGCATGCAACGCTGCGAAACGGCCCGCCTGTGGCGCTCGTCAACTTCGAAGGCGGTGTCGTGGACCGTTGCGGCGATCGCCGCTTCGACAGGTACCTCTCTCCGCGTGCGCGTTTCCCGGTCAACCTCTGCTTCGTCAACGCCGACCAGACGAGCCTGCTGTTTGACACGCTCTCTTCGGTGGTGAAGGAGCGCTACAACATCGGATTCTGGTTCTGGGAACTGGAGAGCTTTCCAGCCGCCTGGCAGGGCGCGCTCGACCTCGTGGACGAGGTGTGGGTCTCCAGTTGCTTCGTTCAGCGCGCCGTATCAAGCGCCGCCGGCGGCAAGCCGGTCAGGCTGATTCCCTATCCGATCGAGGTCACGTTGAGCAGGCCGTACACGCGTGGCGAGTTCGGTCTGTCCGAGGAACCCTTCACATTCCTGTTCAACTTCGACTACTACTCGTTCGTCGAACGGAAGAATCCTGCGGCCTTGATCAAGGCGTTCAGGAAGGCGTTTGCCGATGTGCGTGACGTCTCCCTCGTACTCAAGACGACGGGAGCACAACGCGCGCCAGATGCCGTGGCCGCCCTGAAACATCTGGCCGCTACCGATCCTCGCATTGTCTTCCTGGACAACAACCTCGAGCGCGAGGCGATGTGGGGGCTGCTGTCCATCGCGGACGCGTTTGTCTCTCTCCATCGGTCGGAAGGGTTGGGACTAGGCCTGGCGGAGTCGATGTTGCTCGGCAAGCCGGTCATCGGCACCGGATACTCGGGAAACATGGACTTCATGAACGCTGAGAACAGCCTGCTGGTCGACTACCGACTCGTCAATGTCCCGGAAGGCGCGTACCCGCACTCGGCCGGGCAGCAGTGGGCCGATCCGGATATCGACAACGCCGCGGAGTGCATGCGTCGCATCCGGAACGACGCGGAGTTGCGGAATACCATCGCGGAGCGGGGACAGGCGTTCGTCCGTGCCCACCTGAACGAGCGTACGGCGAGCGAGGCGATCGCCGCGGAACTCGCCCGGATCACCAAGCTTCAGCGACGGCCATAGCCCGGAGCTTGCCGACATGTCCGCCCGGCCGCTGATCGCTCTGCGGGCAACGCCGCTCCTGTTTCCCAACGCCGGAGTCGCTCACTACATCCGCAGCCTGGCCCTCGAACTCAGGGCGGCCGGCGAAAACATTGCGTTGTTCACGCCATTCAAGTGGGATCTGGACGTCACGCACGAGGCGGGACAAAGCCCGGCCGCCATGAACGTGCGCAGGACGATGTTCCGGGCCCTGCCGCGTCCCAGGCAGGCGGCGAGGCTCTTCGAAACCGCGCTGCTGGCGTTCAACGCGCGAGCGCGCGGAGTCGCCCTGTACCACGAGCCTGCCACGTTTCCCTTGCCGTTCCACGGGCCCACCGTGGTGACCGTGCACGATCTCTCATGGATCCGATTTCCCGAGACACATCCAGCCGACAGGCGACGCACGCTGGACCGGAACTTTCCGGGCCTGCTAGCGCGAGCTCGGCATGTCCTGACGGATTCGGACTTCGTCAAGCAGGAGCTCGTGCGCGAGTTCGGCCTCGATCCATCAGCGATCACGACGGCGCATCTCGCTGCAAGGAGCTGTTTTCGGCCGCGCGACGCAGACGAGTGCGCGTCCGTTCTGCAGCGCTTCGGTCTACGCCACCGATCGTTCTTCCTGTGTGTCGGCACGCTCGAACCCCGGAAGAACTTGATCAGGACGATCCGGGCTTTCACGGACCTGCCACCGCAGCGACGGAAGGAATGCCCCCTGGTGCTGGTCGGTGCGGCCGGCTGGAACAGCTCCGATCTCGAGCGTGAAATTTCGGGATTGGCTGCAACGGGCGAGTTGATTCCGCTCGGCTTCACCGGGGAGGACGATCTCGCGCGGCTCTACAGCGCGGCGAAGGCGCTCCTCTACTTTTCCCTGTATGAGGGATTCGGGCTGCCGCCGTTGGAGGCAATGGCAAGCGGCACGCCCGTCGTCGTATCCAATTCATCTTCGATACCGGAAGTCGTCCTCGACGCAGGACTGCAGGTAAGTCCCCTCGACGACGCGGCAATCCGTGAAGCGATGCTCAAGCTGCTCGAAGACAAGAAGCTGTGCGAGACGCTCGCTGCTCGAGGAATCGAGCGATCGCGCGAGTTCTCGTGGGCAAGCTGCGCATCGACGACAAGAGAAATCTACGGTCGCGTGCTGAGTCAAGGATGAAGGTCCTCCACCTCGGCAAGTTCGAAACGCTGGGCGGCATCGAGCGCCACGTCAAGACGCTGGCGCGCGGGTTGGTCGCCACCGGCGAAGTCGAGATCGTCAACCTCGTGTCGTCGGACTCGCCGAGGGGCTACGAGCACGCCGAGTACGGATATCCAACGATCGCCGTGCCCCGCCACGGCGTCGTCGCCAGCGTCGCGATTTCGCCATCGCTTCCGCTCGTGGCCCGCCGGCTGCACCGCGAGCATCGCTTCGACATCGTTCACCTGCACTTTCCCGACCCGCTGGGGCACCTGACGGCGCTGAGCCTGCCGCGCTCGGTCCGCCGCGTCATCAGCTGGCACAGCGACATCATCCGGCAGCGGAAGGCGCTTGCGCTCTACGGCCCGGTCCTGCGCCACTTCGTTCGCGGTGTCGACGGACTGATCGGCGCCTCGCCGCAGCATCTGGTCGTCTCCGCGCAGATTCCTCCGGCCCGGGCCGGCCAGGTCCGCCGGGTGGTGCCGTATGGGTTCGATCCGGGGCAGCTGACGTGGAGCGAGCGCGCGACGGCGAGGAAGTCGGAGTTGCTGGCGCGCGCCGCCGGGCGTCCCATTGTCTTCACGGTCGGGCGGCACGTGCACTACAAGGGCTTCGACGTGCTGCTGCGCGCGATGGCCGACATCGATGCGCTGCTGATCATCGGCGGCACCGGGCCACTGACGGCGGACCTCAAGCGGCAGGCCGCGGCCTCCGGACTGCAGGATCGCGTTCTGTTCGCCGGGTATGTCCCCGACGAGGAACTGGTCGCCTTCTACGACGTCTGCGACGTCTTCACGATGCCATCGACGAACCGCGGCGAGGCTTTCGGTCTGGTCCAGCTGGAGGCCATGCACCTCGGCAAGCCGGTGGTGAGCACACGGCTCGGCACCGGCGTCGAGTTCGTCAACGTCGAGGGCGAAACCGGACTCCTGGTGCCCCCGGGCGACGTTTCCGCCCTCCGGGGTGCGATCCAGCGCCTGCTCGCGGACCCTGACCTGAGGCGCCGGCTGGGCGACGCCGGCCGTGCCCGCGTGGCGAGCACGTTCTCCGTCGCGCAGATGGTGCAGGGGACGCTCGACGTATACCGGAGCGTTCTGCGACCCTCCGCCGAGGGATAGCCGCACGGCGG
>Ga0209253_10001947_pt1 | contig 18200 bp, 14 predicted proteins | sample FrelakmetBRP12BR_FD_187145 | JGI IMG/M metagenome (GOLD analysis project Ga0209253, IMG submission 187145) | Freshwater lake sediment microbial communities from the University of Notre Dame, USA, for methane emissions studies - BRP12 BR (SPAdes)... | ecosystem: Environmental > Aquatic >... | reverse complement strand
TACGTGATCCTTGCCGCCAAGAAGAGCCAGTACTTCAAGACGATGCTAGCCGTAACATGGATCGCGACCATAGTCCTATGGTTCTGCTCCCTGGGATGGCTCCTCGGTTGGATGGACTTCGCACAGTTCTATGGCTTCTGGTGAACGGTAACCCTCAAACCATTTCCCATAATTAATTTTTTACTTTTTTTATTAAAATATGGCCCAACAAAGTAAGCGAGATCTTCCCAGCTTATTTTTAAGCCGATTTTATATATAAATAAAGTCCAAAAAGAAAGGTTGCAGCACCGAGGATTGCGGCGCTGAATATCAACCAGAGAGAATCTTGAAGGAATTCCTCGCCCTTCGACAACGAGTCGAAGTACATGATGGCGGCTGCTAATGAGCCAAACAGCCCTGAGGCTATCACCACTATCGCCGCAGAGCTACCTCGTTGGCCTTGATTCTCTTCCGTGCCGTCCATAGACACTACACACAATCGTTTGTTAAATTTATAATGCACGGGGTCGTCCGCCCGACTGCAGCGTTAATGATTTCTATGATGTGATTGGTCCTTTTCTATAATTTTCTATAGTTAACATAAAAATTGTAGGTTTTTGGGTCATAAGGTCGGCTTTCTTGAAAACTCTAACGCACAAACAGCCTACAGTTTCTAAAAAGACCAGACAAATGCGTAGGAAATGAAGATAGTATATTTAAGCGGCGTTGAATTTCTAATCCTGCTATTATTATCATTGGGCCAGGGGTAAGTATGAAGCAGATGACTAGCACGCAAAGGTTTGAGGCGGCTCTGAAGCATGAAACTCCGGATATGGTTCCCATATCCTATTTTGCTGGAATCCTACAGCTACATTGGGTGAAGGAGAACCTGACTTGGAAGGACACCGTCGAGTATGGCAGGAACGGGCTAAAGATGGCACAGGTCACCAGTCACTTCCTGGATGAGGTGGGTGGAGATACGGCCTACGTCCTGTCCGACGTAGGCGAGATCGTCCAGGGCTGGGGAGTGAGGATGAAGCTACCGGACGCTCCGGACATCCACATGGCACTGGGAAAGTTCGCGGTCAACGAGCCGGGGGACTGGGAGAAGCTGGACGTCCTGGATCCATTGATCGATGGCAGGATGCCGACTTATCTCGACGCCTGCAAGTGGCTCAAGGAAAAGTACCATGACCGGGTGCCGATAGGCGTTGATGTGCCGTCAGCGATAACCACAGCGACTCACGTGGCGCCGATGGAGACGGTATTGATACACATGCTTACCGAGCCAGACGCCCTGAAGAAGGGGTTGAAGACCATCGCCATAACTGTCGCGGACTTCCTCAATGCCTGCGCCGACGAGGGGGCGTTCTACTCCTGTTACCTAACAACGCGCGCCTCCAAGGAGATCACCACCGTCGACCAGTATCGTGAGTTCGGCGTGCCATGGGACATGGAGATCTTCAAGAAGACCGAGCGGCTGTACCACATCTGCCACGTCTGCGGCGTCGAGCCCATGTTCGAGATAATATCTGAGTACTCCAGGTCAACGAAGAACACCAAGGGCATCTCCTGGTGGGACAAGGGCGCCAAGCCTAACCTCCAGGAGGCAAAAGACGGGTGGGGCAAGGACCTGTGCCTGATGGCCGGGGTGGACCACACCAACACGCTCACTGACGGAACTCCAGAGAGCATCGATAAGGAGATCGCAGAGGCTTGCAGGATCGCAATGCCCAACAGCGGCTTCATCCTAGCGGCGGGATGCGACATCTCCCCTAAGACGCCCAAGGAGAACATGAAGGCCATGATAAAGGCTGGCCGCAAGCACGGTAAGTATTAATGGCAGGAGAATGCAAATCATTAGGGTCGTTTGAAAAAAGAGGTGGAAACGATGCTGAACGATGAACAGTACAAGAGAATCTACGACTGTGTCGTGAACGGTAAGGCCGCGGAGGCGCAGAAGATCGGGGAGGACATGAAGAAGGCCGGCGTGGACAGCAAGGAGATCGGCAAGGTGCTGATCGACGCCATGAACTTGGTGGGGCACAGGTACAGGGAGCGAGAGATCGCCCTGCCCCAGCTCATCCTCGCCACCCATTGCTTCAAGAAGATATTGGTACCCTATACGGCCGATGCCCACGGCAAAGAGGGCATAGTGGTCTTGGGAACGATTAAGAATGATATCCATGACATTGGAAAGAACCTCGTCGTCTCGATGCTAACAGTCTATGACTTTACTGTCTTCGACCTGGGTAAGGACGTCCCCTTGGAGAAGTTCGTGAGCGAGGCCAAGAGGGTCAACGCCAACATCATTGGAGCCGGGACATTACTGACGGCGACCATGCCCGAATTACAAGAGATTAGCAATATGATGAAGGAGGCAGGGATCCGCGATAAAGTCAAGTTCGCCGTGGGAGGGGCGCCCCTTACCACGACCTACGCCAAGCACATTGGCGCGGACGGATACGCCGCCGACGCCATCCTGGCCGTAGAGATGGCCAAGCACCTGATTAAGGGAGAGCAGCACTATTTGTCCGCAAGGCAGGACAAGTAAGCTTTGCGTGAGTGATCAGATGAGCAAGAACTCGCAGCAAAGGGTGCATGACGCCATCAAGCACCGCCCGGTCGATCGCGTACCGGTGAGCGGCATGGCCTGGTTCATTGGGGCCAGGGCAGGCGGCTTCGGCACCAAGGAGTACGCCACCAATGGCGAGAAGATGGCCAAAGGGCAGCTGGCATTCCTGGAGAAGACCGGCGTAGACATGCTCCATCCCATGTCCGACGTGGGCCAGATGGCCTCAGGATGGGGAACGGTCATGCGCTACACCGAGGGCCTCGCCCCCATGATGGACGATTTCGCCGTCAGGGAGCCAGAGGACTGGGAGAAGATGGAGGTGCTTGACCCCAAGAAGGACGGCAGGATGCACGTTCCGATCCAGGCCATCGCGATGATGCGCAAAAAGGTCGGGGAGACGGTCTCGATGATGCCGTATATTCCCAGCCCGCTCACCAGCACCACCCATGTCAGGGCCATGGAGAACGTCCTGATGGACATAATCCTGAACCCGGACGCGTTGAAGAAGGGCTTGAAGACGATCACCGAGACCACCATAGACTATGCTGACCAGATCTTCGACGCCGGGGCGGACGGTCTTCTATATGCGCCGACCCGCGCTTCGGCGGAGATAGTGACCATCGACCAGTACGAGGAGTTCGGGGCGGTCTACGACCGCAAGGTCCTGGGCGGGCTGAAGAACAAAGACGGATTCAACATATTGCACGTCTGCGGCGTCGAGCCGTTCTTCGAGCTCCTCTCCAAGTACCCCAACACCGGTGGGATCAACTGGTGGGACAGGGGGAGCAACCTGAAGATCAGCGAGGCCAAGGCCAAGTGGGGTAAGAAGGTCTGCCTGGTCGCAGGCATGGACCAGACCACCACGCTCATGATCGGTAAGATGGAGGACATCAGCAACGAGGTGAAGGACGCCATCCACCAGGGATTCGGTGACGGCACCGGCTTGATCATAGCGCCTGGATGCGAGATATCCCCCAACACCGACTTCGAGAAGATCAAGGAGATGGTGAGAGCCGCCGAGAAATATGGGCGGAAGCATCACTGAAAGGAGGAAGTGAGAATGAGCCAAGAGCTGAAAGAAATCTCAATGAAGGTCGAGCCCCCGGGACCGGAGGCTCAGAAGATAATGGACAGGGACAAGCGCTTCATGGCCACGACGAACAAGGTCATGCCGGTGGTCGCCAAGCGCGGCAAGGGAATGTACGTCGAGGACGTGGACGGCAACGTCTACCTGGACTTCCAGTCAGGCATCGCCGTAAACAACCTGGGCCATTGCCCCCCCACAGTTGTTAAGGCGGCACAGCAGCAGTTGGAAACGCTCATCCACTTCCCTGGCATCCTGCTCTCCCAGAACATGGAGGGCCGGCTGGCCGAGGAGTTGAACGAGATCGTACCAGGTAACTTCACTAAGAAGACCTACTTCTCCTGCACAGGCTGCAACGCCATCGACACGGCCATCAAGGTCGCGAGGTGGAGCACGGGCAGGCCGAGGAACATTGCCTTCCACGGAGCCTTCCATGGCAAGTCCATCGGCGCCTTGGCGCTGACCGCATCTAGGACCAACTATCGCAAGGGCTTCATGCCCGAGATGCCTGGTGTGCTGCACGTGCCCTACGCCTACTGCTACCGCTGCCCTTACAAGATGGAGTACCCTTCTTGCGACGTCTACTGTGCCAAGTTCATCGACGAGGAGATTCTCTCCAAGTTCATACCGCCTGAGGAGGTCGCCGCGTTATTCGTCGAGCCGATCCAGGGCGAGGGTGGGTACATAGTCCCGCCCAAGCAGTGGCACAAGGAGATTCGCAAGATGACCGAGAAGTACGGAATCCTTGAGGTCGCGGACGAGGTGCAGAGCGGCATCGCCCGGACGGGGAAGTGGTTCGCCATCGAGCACTTCGACGTGGTCCCGGATATCGTGTGCATCGCCAAAGGCATCGCCTCCGGCCTGCCGATGAGCGCCTGCGTCTTCAACGAGAAGTATGACATCAAGCAGCCTGGCGCCCATGCCACTACCTTCGCTGGCAACCCGGTCACAACGGCAGCCGCCCTCGCTACCCTAAAAACCATCAAGGACGAGAAGCTGCTCGACAACGCCACCAAGATGGGCGAGTACCTGATGAAGCGCGAGTACGAGATCAAGGACAAGTACGAGATCGTGGGCGACGTCAGAGGCATCGGTCTGATGACCGCGGTCGAGATCGTCAAGGACAAGAAGTCCAAGAAGATGGACATGGACACCAGGAACAAGATTGTCAACGGCTGCCTGAAGAAGGGGCTGTTGATCCTGTTCTGCGGGCCCTCCTCGATTCGCATCATTCCCGCGGTCAACTGCCACAAGGAGCACATCGACAAGGCCATGGAGATCTTCGAGGAAGAGGTCAAGAAGGTCCAGGCCGAGTGCAAGGCAGCTTGTGGAACGGTGTAAGGACCGAAATCCATTTCCATAAACCTTTTAAGATTTTCAATTTTATTTGTTTAAAAAATTTCCTCAGTCAATCATCGCAGCTGGGATCGACCTCATGTCGCCCGACCTGCTTCGGCTTTTCATCGGTCAAGCCCTTGAGCGCCCAGCGTAGCAATGACGGCGTCACTAGGGCAGTAGCTAAACCAATGAAGACGGCCATGGAGTAGATATCCTCTCCGATTATCCCTTTTTCCAGGCCATAGATGGCTATGACCATCGCGACCTCCATGCGAGGTACCATTCCGATTCCGACAGCGAGGGATTCCTTTCTACTTAGCCCGGAAAGCCGGGCAGGTATCCCACATCCTACGATCTTGCTAATAATCGCTACCAGCGCCAGGGCGATGGCCACAGGCAAAACCGCGATCAGTCCGTTCAAACTGAACATTAGCCCGGCGGTGATGAAGAAGATCGGTACGAAGATGGCTTCCAGATACTCATTTCCGACCTCGAACTCACTCTTGAAGGGCAATGTTGCGAAGACGGTCCCAGCCACGAAGGCGCCCACGATCGCAGATATGCCAATCAGATCAGCGATGAATGCATAGAGAAGGGCGATGGCAAACCCTAATGTGAAACCTATGTGTCGCAGTCCATTCTTCTTCCCCTTATTCTCAGCCCATTTTATCACGGGGCACAGGTATTTCACACCGAGCCAGATGCCGAATCCCAAGAATGCCAGCGCTGAGACGATGCTAATAGGGATGGCCCACATATCCCCATCCCCCATCGCCCCCTTCGTCAAAGCCAGGACAATCATGCCAAGAATATCGTCGATCACGGCCGCCCCAAGAATTGCCTTTCCCAAAGGTTTGGACATCGTGCCCGTCTCGACCAGGATATCGGCGGCCACTGCTACGCTCGTGGCAACCAGGATGACGCCGACAAAGATGGCCTCCATGGTCGAGGAGTCTGGTACCAAAAGGGAGAATACCAGATATCCAAGGACCCAAGGAAGCACCACGCCCCCGAAAGCGATCAGCAAATTCCTCTCTGTGTAGATTGCTCGAAGATCGCACTCAAGTCCGATCATGAACAAGAGGATGATTGAGCCGATTGTCGCAATCATGCTCACTAGCTCTTCAGGTATGAAGTTTGAACCGAAGAATGTGGTGAAAAGTATACTAATGATGATTCCTGCCAGTATCTCTCCGATTAACAAAGGTTGCTTCACTCGTACCATTAAGAAATATGTTCCTACAGCTACGATCAGCAAAAGCGTCAGCTGGAACCAAGCTGTGCTCTCAGGGTCCATCCCTTTCCCTCTGAGAGCGGTATGCTATTCTGGCAAATAAATTTACGCAATAGAATACTGCTTGCCACAAACGAGATCCAATACAATCTTCGGACTTTTTGAAATCACTCGACAGGGCAGATCTCTTCTCTCTTTGCGAATTTTTCTCCTTTCATATCGGATTTCAGGACCCTGCGGAACAATATTGGGCCAATCAGCGAAGTGGCAATTCCCAAGAACACAGCGGCTGAGAAGATGTCGCTTCCGATCAGGCCGTTGAGCAATCCATAGGTTGCGATTACCACCGGCACCTCTAATCTCGGTACCATACCTGTGCCGACCGCAAGAGATTTCTTCCATGGCATACCCGTGATCCTCGCTCCGACCCCGCATCCAACAGTCTTTGAAACAATGGCAGCGATAGTAATGATTATGGCGAATACCCAAACGCTTAGGAAACCATCCAGACTGAATGCAAGTCCAGCGGTGATGAAGAAGAGCGGGACGAACAAAGCCCCAAGATATTTCATTCCTTTTTCAAGATCGTGCTTCAGCGGAAGGGATGACATGACCGCCCCCGCGACGAAGGCACCAACGATTGCCGATATACCAATCAATTCAGCTACGAATGCATATAGCAAGGCAAAGGCAAATCCGAGAACGAAAGTGGTATACGAAAGGCCACAGGATTGCGCCTTTCTTTCCAGGTAATGAATTACCTGGCAAAGGTATCTCTTACCGAGCCATATACCCAATACGATAAAAGCGACCGCCTCGATTGTTACGATCAATACCCCAGCGGTTGAGACATCCCCTGTAGCGACTCCCTTCGCAATAGCGAATGCCAGCATCCCAAGGATATCATCCACTACTGCCGCTCCAATAATCGTTTGCCCTATCTTCTTCGATATTAGTCCCATCTCCTGAAGGACGCTGGCAGATACCGAGACGCTAGTGGAGACGAAGATGGTCGCCCCAAAAATCACCCCCCCGATCGAATCCGATGGGATGAACGCGGCGAACACCAAGAATCCTAAGCCCCAGGCAACTATAACTCCCAGCGCGGCGATAATGAAAGTTTGCTTCGTGAATATCTGCTTCACGTCGCACTCAAGGCCAATAATGAAGAGCAAGACTATTGACCCAAGTTGTGCCAAGACTGCAATCGTTTCGTTAGGCGTATCATCAACATGGAAGATATTCAAGAGAATTATGCTGATGATAATACCAACCAGCAGTTCTCCTATCACTGTCGGTTGTTTCAACCTGATGAATACAAAATGGCTTGCTACGGCTATTACCATGAGGGCGGTAACCGTCAGCCATGTCGTGTCGACAGCGATTGAAATCCCTGTGACATCAATGCCAGTACAGTAATTAAATATAAGCGTATTTCAACCTAGAAAAAAGTTGTAAAGAAGGAAAAGATATCTGGCGAAGTAGGCAGTCCTATTTCTTAGATGCCCTCCTCGCCATTTGCACTGCGCGGCCCATCTGCATCACATTCTCCTCGGGAGAGCCAGGTGCGATGTCGCATCCTGCCCCTAGGATGTACCTGATTTCTCCGCCTTTCTTAATGCAATCCAGGCATTCCTTGAGGCAGGCATCCGGTGTTCCTGAGTAGAGCGTATGAGCGGGCTTCACGTTACCTAGTAGGGTGGATCTGATCCCGAAGGCCTTCTTGGCGACCGCCAGGTCGACCTGATAATCGATCGAGAACACGTCTGGCTTGGTATCTAGGACTTCATCGAGACGGTCCGAGGTGTCGCCACAGATATGAAGGATAAAGCATCCATCATGCTTCTTGATCACCTTGGCACAGTCCTTAATGTAGGGCTTGGAGTACTTCTTGAAGTCCCCAGGCGAGATAAGGGAGCCAGACGCGGTGGGGTCGCAAAGAGTTATCCCATCGACGCCAAGTTTAATCATGTATTCCACATAGGTCTTCATGACCTCGTTCCCGAACTGGAGCATCCTTACCACGAAATCGGGGTCGGTCAAGGTGTCCAGCATGAACGTTTCCACTCCCCTAATGTCCCCAATTAAGGTGAAAGGCGCGATGGTACTGAACTGGACGAATCTCTCCTTCCCCACCTTCTCCAGGACGTATTCGGTTGCTATGGTGTGTGACATCATGCGGTGATCAAGTCGCATGTCCGGGACCTCCAACTTGTCAAGGTCCCCAGGTTCGTTGATGATCGGCGTCCAAGTGGATCCGGCACCGACATCTGGCTGCTTGACCTCACATCCCAAAGCCTCGACCGGGGGCATGAGAAAGTCTCCGGTGGTCTCCAGCCCATCGAATCCGAACCTCTCCGCTGCCTTGATCTGAGCTTCTGCTCCCAATTTCGGTTTCTTTAGGGACAATGGCACAGATATGTTCGCAATACCCAAAGCCCAGAATCCCTGGAACGGTGGGTTCAATGGGACTTGATCTACGCCCTCTCCTTTGATTGTGGCTATGACGCGCTCTCTAGATCGCATTTAAGTCAACTCCATCACCATGCGTATTTCAAAGATGATGAAAAGAGATAGAAGAAAGGGTTTGATTTTGTTTGCCTCATTCATTCATGTGGTCCCTGGCCTTCGTGAATTGCTCAGGGTGCTTCCTCGAATCCCACAGCAGGAACAGGCGGATTGCGAATCCGATGACGAAGTAGCTGATGAACAATATCCAGACATCCTCGTAGAAGAATGAGAAGACCTCGTAGGTGATGAAGACGCCTGCGATAGTTGCGGCCACTCCCATAACCACTCCGCCCGGTGCCTTCCATGGCCTAGGCCTGTCCTTCATCGTATACTTCAGTCGGACGTACGCCGCGGATGTGAACATATAGGCGAGGGCGACCCCGATGGCCATCAAGGTATAGAGAGCCACCACCCAGTTGGTCCCTGCAAAATAGCAGTATAAGATGAAGAACAGGGTGACCCCCAAAATCACTATGTTCCCAATATACGGCTGGTGGTGCTTGTTGACCTTATAGAATATCCGAGGCATGATGCCCTCGCGGCCCATGGCGAACAATACCCTAGATGCGCCAAGCCAGAATCCGATCACGCAAGAAAGCAGGGTCGCAATGTTGGCGAAGACGATGAGGTATTGCAACCATGCTCCATAGGTCTGCTCGGCCAGAACACCTGCGATGAAGTTAGGCAGGGCAAGTAGTTCTGATAAGGGAGCCATGGCGGTCTCGACCAATGAGATGGACGCATAGAGGACCATCGCAGCAAACACGGACCAGACCATCACCTTCCAATGCTTTGCGTGCGGGTATTCGCATTCCTCGGCGAATTGCGGAATGAGCTCGAACCCGAAGTACATGGTGATCATCAGCCCGACGCCCTGTAGGAACCCTGGGGTCCCAAAGGCAAAGAAGGGGTCCCAGTTCCCGGTGTCGAATTGTGGGCTAAAGACGAACAATATCAGGTACCCGAAGCCGACTATGATGGTGAACGCGAACAACCAGAATTGGATCGTAGCGGACAAATCCACCTTTCTCCAGGTAAGCCCGAACATCACTATTGCCAATAAGCATGAGATGATCGCTATGGTCTCCAGAGTTAGATCTGGTATCCACATGATCTGGATGATCGTTGCGAGTGAGCTCAGCATGTAGGCCATCAGGGACAAGTATGATAAAAGTAAAGCCCAGGTCACCCAATAGGATGCCTCGATCCCGAATCCTCGCTTTACGAAGACGAAAGAGCCGCCCACTTTGGGGAACATCGCGCTTAGTTCGCCGTACACCATGCCTATCGGAATGCAAATCAAGCCGACAACAACGAAGGCAAGTGCGATTGAAGGCCCTGACACAGAATACCAGAATTGGCTCATTACGACCCAAGGACCTATTATGGAAGCCGTGGCCATGGCGAATAAGTACCACCAACCCAACTTGCCTTTCAGCGTAGGTTCCTCGGCCGGGCAAGCCTCTGGTGCAATTTCAATTTCTCCAGGTGACATTTTCCGACCTCGCTACCTTTCCCTCCACGGCTTCCGTTTCGGCACCATGTACTATTCCCTCCTTGATGGCACCATGGCCGTGTATTAGGCTGAGGAAATCGCCTGTTGGCTTATAAAGTAGACGGTATTCCATTCTGTGAAAACGCGTAAAAAAGGAAAGGAAATCGAAAAAATGTCTAATTCAAAGAGGATTCAATGTTCTTTTGATGAGTTTCTTATCATTTATTTAACGCTGATTAGACAAATCATCTCCGTGAATGTATGCAGCATTTGTTGCGCACAAATGCGAATCTCTCCGGTCAAGAGATCCTAAAGGGTCACCGCCTCGATCTATGAAGGGCTTATTGACCATCCCGGTTGCGGACTTTCGAAGTTACCTCAGGGAACTTGCTCCAATCGAGGTGGGGGAAGTAGAGCGAGGCGTAGAATCGATCCTCGAAGTCCTGCTGGGCAGCGAGTTCGACATAGGTTAATTCCCTGGCCAAGTTCTGAGCTTTGTCGCGTACCCTCTTACTCATCAAAGCCATCTTGGCGCCTGAGCCGGCAGCGTTTCCTATGCCTTTTATTTTGCTCAAGGGTACCTCAGGGAAGAGCCCTATGTTCCTAGCGCTCTCGGGGTCCACGAAGTTGCCGAATGCACCAGCCATTAAAATGCCTTTTAGCTCCGTTGTATCGATTCCTCGTCTCTCCATCAGGATCTCGCTGGCAGCGTGCAGCGCTCCTTTGGCGAATTGGATTTGAACAACATCCTCTTGAGTGAAAGAGATCTCCCGGCCAAGGGCTGAATCCGCCGCCTCTACCAGGACGTAACGGCATTCACCGTCCTTCTTATGCACCCTCTTGGGGTCAACCTCTTGGATCTTTCCGCTAGTATTGATGATGCCTGCAAGGAACATCTCCGAAACGAGGTCGATGGCTCCTGAGCCACAGATGCCCCTTGGCCTCTTCTCACCTATGGTCGAATATTCCAGGTTTAGGTCCTCATCGATGGTAACATGATCGATGGCACCCTCGGCGCCCCTCATTCCACAGGACAAATTACCGCCCTCGAAGGCAGGTCCGGCAGCGACAGAGGCTGAGAAGATGTCATTTTCATCCCCTACAGAAATCTCACCGTTCGTGCCGATGTCTATGACCATGTGTGGGTCGGGGAGCTCATCAAGATGGGCCGCAAGCAGTACTGCGACATGGTCCGCCCCAACGAACCCAGCAACGTTGGGGAGCGAACATGCATAACCCTCATGCGAAATCCTTACACCCAATTCTCGACCTTTGAACTCGATTGCCTCGGTTACTACTGGAGCAAAGGGAACTAGGGTGAGCAGCCTCTGGTCCAGCCCAAAGACGGAATGGTGCATGGCAGTGTTGCCGACTAACATGACCTCCATGATCTCTTTTGTTTTAACGCTCGCCGTTTCGCAGCAGGACTCGATAAGCTGGTTTATGCAGCCAACCACAAGGTCCTGCAGTTCCTTCCTCCCATTCTGTTCCGCCATGGAAAAGGTGATCCTGGAGATGACGTCATCGCCGTGCTTGATCTGAGGATTGAGATGTGAGTGCACAGCCAGGACCTTTCCAGACGACAGGTCCATCAGATATACGACGACAGTGGTCGATCCGACGTCTATGGCCACCCCATAGATGCCTTCCCCCCCTCCCATTTCGATCCTGAGTATCTCCGGCCCCCTTGTGACGACATGCAAGTCCTGACCCTCGGGAGAGACCTTGGCCAAGGTCTCCAAAACCGAATGAGGCACCCTCTTTCCATCGAAGCCGATCTCCCTTAAGGCATCGATTAATTGGGAATGGATGCTCTCAGGGTGCTCTAGCGTGGAACCCTGGAGATGGACGAGCATCTCTCTGACTGCTGGGTCGATGTCCTGGATCTCATCAGAGCTCTCCAAAATGACGTGCTTGGAGCTTCCCAGATACTCTGGAGTTTCGATGGTGATGTCTTCGACCACTTTCTGGCGGCAGGCCAGGCGTGTTCCAGATTGTACCTTCCGTTTACCTAGCAGCTTCAGGTCCTCTTTGGTAGGTTCCGTTGTGCCAGATACGATTTGGACGCGGCATCTGCCGCAAATCCCCCTCCCTCCGCAAATTGATTCTATAGGCACATCCGAACGGCGCGCGACCTCGAGGATGGTCTCCCCGACCTTGGCTTCGGCAACGATACCCGACGGTTCGAATCGCACCCTGGGCATAGCCGCACCCACAACTCAATAGAAATGACGGTAGATGCTGAAGATGTCCGTGATCTGGGCAATATCGTAGCTCTCAAAGCATTCCTTGCTGATGATGTTCTCTCGTAATATCTTCTGGGCATCGGCCGGTGTCTCGGCGTGGAACAGGATGATCATGCCGAAGCTTCCCAGTGCTGTGAATACTTGGATGGTCGCTGGGTTCTTCTTGAGCTCCTTGACAGCCAGTTCTTGATTTTGAGGAGTGATGCCTGGAGCGAACTTGACGACCGCGGCGTATATGAGCTCCCCGAGCCGGTCATAGTAGATAAGATGCGCCTTCTGGATTACCTTCATATTGCGCAGCCTTTCAATCCGATAGCCGACCGACCTGCTGGTCATCTTCATATGGGCGGCTATCTCCTCATAGGTCCACTCCGGATTGTTAGCTAAGATCATCAGGATCTTTTTATCCGTGGCATCCAGTTTTTCTCTTGTCAAAGGTCAGCACCCATTAGGAGTTGGATACTATGATTTATGTCCAACTATTAGAATTAATGGTAATCCGCGGTGAATGGATTCATCGGCTCGATGTATCGAAAACTCGCGTCCAGATGTGCTGTTCAACAACCCAATATCACCCTTTTTTGGTGAAGACGCTTGGGAAGCACCACCACCCTAAGACATAGTATAATTACTATCTTCGCGATAGACCGAGGGAATGGCAAGAAGGGTTAAGCAGCGCGTCATGGCTCAGGCGACTGGTAGCGCTCCAGTAATGAAGCAATCGATCGACCTGAAGAAAGGGGTCGAATATCCTCAACCAACGAACCAACGCTCTACGATCTTCTTGTTTTTCGAGTTCGGCCTTTTCTTCGCCGCCGCCTTGGCTATGTGGCCGGTTGACCAAATGATTTCGGCTCTATTGTTCGCGGTGGCCATAGGCCTTCCATTGGTAATGTATTATTATGATGGGAGGAAAACCCCAAGGAGCGCCGTGATATCTGAGGATAGCATTGTCCTGAAATATAGGTTCAGACCGCCACTGACGGTCAATTGGGATGACATCGAGTTTCTTCAGAAGATCGAGGTCTTCGAGAGGCTATCCTCCAAATCCAAGCCCATGGGATGGATGAAAGCCCAATCCATGAAGGGTCCGATGGTCCTCTCGAATAAGGCAGGGCAGGCCGCCATCTATGCATACACCTTAAAGAAAGGCGTCCCCCCTCCCGAGAAGCTCGTAAAAAAGGAACAGACTTAACCTTATCCTCAGTTCATAATTCATGTCCAGACAAGGGAATATCGAAGTTGTTACGCCGTTGCATATTTATGATTTGTCAGGGAAAGTCCACCCGCAGGGATAGTTCCCTGGGCATATACAAAGGCCGGAAAGGCTTTCCCTCTGTCTCGGAATTGATGCGCCTGACGAGCTCATCCAGGGTCATTTCCACGTTCTTGTTCGCCGACCGATCGTATACGCTGAGCGTACCAGAGGACATCTCCTTGTCCCCGACGACGATGACGAAGGAGACCCAGTCCTGTTTGGCCTCCCTCACCTTCTTGCCCACGGTCTCACCGCGGTCGTCCAGGCCCACTCGGATCCGGGCAGCCTGCACCTTCGCGGCCAGCTCCTTTGCCTTTTCGAGATGGGAATCGGAGACGGTCAGGAAGCGCACCTGCTCGGGCGCGACCCAGAGCGGTAGGACGCCCACTTTGCCCTGGGCCTCCATCCGCACCGCCGTGTCCAGGAGGGTGTAGATGTACCTCTCGATGGTGCCGATTACCGCCGTGTGCAGGATTATCGGGTATTGCTTCTGGCCCTTGTCGTCGGTATAGGTGATGCCGAAGCGCTTGGCATTACCGATGTCTATCTGCACCGTACCGATCTCCCTGGCCCGCTTCATGTCGTCCAGGATGTGGTATTCGATATTGACGGTCCAGTAGTAGTTGATGCCCTCAGGGTAGAAGTGCAGCAGCGCCGGCTTGTCATGCTTCCTCAAAATGGACATCAACATGTCCTTGTGCTGACGATACGCATCCTTGGAAGAGAAGTTCACCAGCATTTCGTAATCGCGGTCCAGTTTGTGCGCCTCGTCGTAGATGCGCGCGTCCAGCCTCTCGAACCAGTCCTCTGATTGCCTTAGGTCCTTGCAGACCACATGCAGGTCAGGCATGTTCATGCGCCTGGTCCTGAAGCAGAGCATGGTCTCGCCGGACTGCTCCAGTCGATAGGCGTCCGCGACCTCGAAGGCGCCATAGGGAAGCTGCTTGTAGGAGATGTTCCAGTTCCGCATCATTGCGAACTGCTGATGGCAGGCGGCATACCTCATCACGAAGTCCCGCTTCTCGCCGGGTATCATGTAGAGCCTGTCGCCGAACAAGGCGGCGTGCTCCTTCACCGGCCCCTCCTCGAGGGAGAACATGTTGGTGCCCTTGACCGTATAGACGGGCAGGTCCAGGTCGTTGACTATGTCAAATGAATAATCCCCCACCAGGTCCATCATCACCGCCCCTTTCGGGGTGAAGCACATATGCCCCACGTCGGACATGGGCTCCCACTGGATCCCGAACTTCCGGCAAAGGCGCAGGTACTTGACCTCACCGGCCAGAGGATGCTCCTTCTTGAGGGCTTCCTTCTCCATCATGATCATGAAGCATTCGTTGCCTGACTTGTACTCCTGCGGGGAGTACTCCTTGCCATCTGGCGTGAGGACGACGAAGCTCTCCTCCCCCTTGGGAGCAGCCTTGGTATCCTTACCTACGAAGTCCCTGGAGAGCTCGGACAGGGGGTGTCCCTTGCAGCTCAAGCGGAAGGCCTTGTACCATCCGAAGGGGGCGCGGACCACCTCAACTTCCATCTCCTTCAGCCTTGCTTCCAAGGCCTTCATCATCTCCACTCCCGTTGCTGGATCGGACAGCTCTGGGGAGAGGTGAGCATATGGGTAGAGCATGACCCTTTCCGCCTTGACCTTGATCATCACATCCACGAGGTCGGCCGATGCTTCCTCCACCACCTGCGGCATCTTGCCCTCGTCCTTCTTCTCCACGGTGATGAATGCCACCAGGACCTCGTCCAGTCTGCCCTTCTGCTGCGCCTCCTCGATCTTCTCTGCGACCGGGGTGGGCTTCTTGACCTCGAACTCCATGTAATCGGCGTGGATGTAAAGGGCCTTCATCGAGTGGCGAAGTAATGTTTGTCTGATATTTAAGTTAAGCCCGGACTCCTGGAGCGTTTTCAGGTCCAGCTCAAAATGGACAACCTTTAATAGAGGCGAATGAATTCGCAGGCAGATTCTGCATGAAACTTAGGAAGCACATGAAAGACGCCAGGGCGCTCACGAGCACGGTCCTGATCGTGCTCATCGCCGTTCTCATGGTCAGCGCCAGTAGCGTCGCTGTACTCCTTTACACTGGAAGCCAGTCCAACCAAGGCCCCACGGCCGAAGTGGTCGTGAACGGCGACTCGGTAAAGGTGAATTACATCGGAAGGCTGGATGACGGGAGGGTCTTCGATACCTCCCTATGGGACGTCGCAAGCAACGACGCGCTCTATCCCAAGTCGCTCTCCTTCAACCTGAGGGCTCAATCAGCATACACCCCGTTGCAGTTCACGGTGGGCGCGGGCCAGATGATCCCAGGATTCGACCAGGGCGTCCTAGGAATGTCCGTCGACGAGACGAAAGTCATCACCGTCCCCCCAGATGAGGGATATGGCGACATGAATGCCAGCTTGCTATTCACCATGCCGTTGCTCGTACTAGCACCTGTATACGATATTACGAATTACACGATATTCTACTCAGTCTATAGCGAGGTCCCCAAAGCGGGCATGGTGGTCCAGGACCCCCTGTATGGTTGGGACATCCTGGTGGTAGACGCGAACTCCAAGTCAGACACGGTCCTTCTCATGAACAAGCCGATGGTGGGCCAGAAGTTCGCGGTCTACGGCGAGCCGGATTCTACCCCGCCGACAGGTTGGTACGCAGAGGTGGTCTCTGTCGATTCAGCCGCCGCTGGTGGCAACGGCATAATCGAGATAAGGAACCTGCTGACCAGCGCCGATGCGGGAATGGTCGAGGGCTATGACCTTTCCAAAGGATTGACCTTCTACGTGGACATGGTCGATGAGTCGGCCGGAACGTTCAGGATGAACTATAACAATGAGCTCCTGGGCAAGACCCTTTACTTCACGGTGACCCTGGTCGACATCATCTAGGGTGCGCCGCAAGCAATCCCTTACCTCTCCACTTTTTATCTTCTAACTATCCCACGACCTGGATGTATACCTGTTCTTGAAGGTCAGCGACCCGATCCCAAGAGTACAATGACGCACGTGCCTTGGCCATCTGTCCCAGGTCCTGGCGCCTCTTCTGGTCCGCTAGGAGCGAGTTGATCGCCCTTGCGAGTGCCCCAGGGTCCCTTGGGGGTACAAGGACGCCACAGTCCGCAACCACCTCAGGAAGCCCGCCAACATTAGTTGCAACGACCGCCTTCCCGAAGGACATGGCCTCCGCCGCGGCGATGCCATACGACTCGAACAAAGAGGGCATGACGAACAAGGTGCAGGTGGCGAAGAGCTCCTGCTTCCTCTCCTCGCTCACCCGGCCTAGCATCTGCACCTTGTTGGCTAGTGAATAACGTCTTGAGAGCTCCTCCATGCGCTCCCTTTCTGGGCCAGCACCGGCCACGATCAACTTGGCGTCGACATCCCGCATAGCTTGGAGCAGGTACTCAAGTCCCTTGGTATGCACCATCCTGCCCAAAGATAGGATGAACCCCCCTTCCTGTGAGGCCACGGTCGGCATCTCCACGCCGTTTGGGACCACGCACATCCTGTCAATGGGAAAGCCGTGCCGAGCGTTATCCTCCCTTACGAACTCGCTGATGCACACCACCTTCTCGAACGCGAGCATCTTGCGCATGAAGGACCAGTCGTTCAGGTGGCTGATCACTCTCATCGCCCCCTCGCCTTCCCCATACGTATTATGATAGGTGAAAACGACCTTGCCATCGTGCTTCATGACCTGACGGGTGTAGGACGGGGCCCATCGGTAATGGAAGTCCACGACGTCCGGCCCCAGGTCCTTAAGTGTCTGAAGCACCCCTTTGCTCGAGACGTAGGGCGGGTTGTAATTGCTAATGAACCTGGAATCGAGCCGAAGGACGCGATAGCCGTCCATCCACTCCTCCCTCTCCGTCCCCTCCAGGCGACTGGTGACGACGATCACCTCATGCTTCCTTGCCAACCGCTTCGACATATGGTGGATACGATGCTCGATCCCCCCCATGAAGGGGTAATGGAACGGATTAAGCTGGACGATCCTCACAGACGTCCTCCATCTTCTTCTTGCGGTAGTAGGAAAGGCCGAAGCTGATGCCTATGATGACTATCACCATTATCAGGGTGGCGGTCCTGGCCACTCCCGCCTCGAAATAATAGAAGAGGTATCCCGCCATGGCCAGTATCAATCCGTATTTGATCGTGCCGCCGATAACCGTGTAAATTATCGTCTTCCTGAGGCTCCATTTGCATATCGCTGCGAAGGCTCCTAGGAATGGGAGGATCGGTGCGATGCGATTGACCAGTATCATCCGCTCGTCCCTCACCACGAGGAAATCGCGATACTTGTGGATGGCACGCTCTATCCTTGCTGGCAGTCTTACCCTTATCACCACCGAGTACAGCGTAAGGATCCCAGCTACCTCGGCGAGCGCTATGGTGATGAGAATGAGAATGGCGAACTCGAACCCAGGCACGTATTGTTGCCCGGCCAAGAAGATGATGATGACGAAGAGCTCTGGCA
>Ga0209253_10001946_pt1 | contig 18205 bp, 18 predicted proteins | sample FrelakmetBRP12BR_FD_187145 | JGI IMG/M metagenome (GOLD analysis project Ga0209253, IMG submission 187145) | Freshwater lake sediment microbial communities from the University of Notre Dame, USA, for methane emissions studies - BRP12 BR (SPAdes)... | ecosystem: Environmental > Aquatic >... | reverse complement strand
GATCGGGCCGGGGGCGACCCCGGCCATCAAGGGGCTGGACGAGGAAGCCGGGCTCGAGGCGTGGGAGCTGCCGGAGGCGGTGAAGGGACTGCGCGCCAAAGGGTTCATCGAGTATTGGGAGTTGCAGCCGGCGATCCGCCTGACGCCCGAAGGGTTGCGGGCGGGACTCCTCCTGTCGGAGGACGGGGGCGCCTGATGGGAGCGCGGCCCCGGACGGCGCCAGGCCTTCCCGCGCGGCTGCGCGAGATCTCCGGTCTCCTCGCGCGGCGGTTCGGCCGTCCCGGGATCTGCGGCCACGAGACCGCCCCGGTCGAAAACCTCGTCCTGACGATCCTCTCCCAGAACACCACCGACGCAAACCGCGACCGCGCCTACGAAACCCTCCGGAAGCGGTTCCCCTCCGTGCAAAAGCTCGCCGCGGCGAAGCCGGCGGACGTGGAGGAGGCGATCCGGGTGGGGGGGCTCGCGAAGGCGAAAGCCCGGTCGATCCTGGGAGCGCTGTCGAGGCTCCGGGAGGAGCGGGGCGGCTACTCGCTGGAATTCCTGCGTTCGATGCCTCTCGCCGAAGCCCGGGCGTACCTTACCTCGTTCCCCGGCGTCGGGGTGAAGACCGCGAACATCCTGCTCCTGTTCTCCTTCGGCCTGCCCGCCTTCCCCGTGGACACGCACATCCTGCGCGTCACGAGGCGCCTCGGGCTCGTCCCCCCGAACGCGGACCTGTCGAAGGCGGCCCTCTCCCTGGAGCCGCACGTGAAAAAAGACGACCACGGGCCGCTGCACCTGAACCTCATCCGCCTCGGGCGGGAGCTGTGCAAGCCGAGGGCGCCGCTGTGCCCATCCTGCCCGCTCCTGACGCTGTGTCCGGAAGGAGCGAGGCAGACGGCGGGAAAAGGTCGCCCTGCGTGACCGTCCGAACCGTCTTCCAGATGCTCTTCGTCGCCCTGCTCACGCTTGCGATCGGGTTGCCGGCGATTCTTCTGGGGCTCCTGGTGCCGGGCCGGAGCCGGAAGGGGAAGATCTTCCGCTGGGTGACGAAGAGCTACTCCCGGGCGCTGATGCCCGTGTTCGGCGTCACGCTGGAAACCCGCGGCTTGGCCCGCGTGGACCTGAAAAAGCCGTACGTCTTCATGTCGAACCACGTCAGCCACATCGACTCCCCCGCCCTCGCGCTGTCGATTCCCCACCCGCTCCACTGGGTGTTCAAGAAGGAGCTGTCGAAGATCCCGGTGTTCGGCTGGGTGCTCCTGTCTCTGGGACAGATCATGGTGGACCGGTCCGACGCCTCCCAGGCACGGGAGGCGCTTTCTTCCGCCGCGTCGGGGCTCACCGGCAACAACTCCGTGCTCATCTACCCGGAGGGGACGCGCAGCAAGGACGGGAAGCTCCAGCCGCTGAAAAAGGGGGGGTTCCACATCGCGGTGCGGGCGGGGCTGCCGATCGTGCCGGTCCGGGTGTCGGGGAGCCACGACATCGTCCCGTCGGGGTCGCTCTCCGTCCGACCGGGACACGTGGTTGTGGAGCTGTTCGACCCGATCCCCACGGAGGGGAAGACCGACGCGGATATTCCGCAACTCATGGAACGGGTGCGGAACGCGCTCCTCTCCTGAAAGCGGGGTCCAGGGCGAAGAAGGCCGCGGTCCCCGCGCCCACCGCCGCCGCGGCCGTGACGAACATCGCCGGGTAGCCGTACTCCTCGGCCACGAAGCCGAACGCCGCCGCACCGGTCACCAGCCCCATGTCGAACGCGGCGGTGAACATCGCCATCGCCATCGACATCCCCCCCGTTCCCTCCTTCACCCGGTCGAGCACCAGGGCGGACAAGGCCGGGAACAGGAGCCCGTGCCCCACCCCCGAGGCGGCGCCGACGAGGGCCAGGCCCGGCGCACCGTCCACCGCCGGGATCAGCAGGTTCCCCGCGCTCAGAAGCAGGAGGGCGAACAGGGAGACCCACTCCCGCGGCAACCGGTCGAGGAGCCTCCGCCCCAGCGTCCGCGTGGCGATGACCGACAGGGCGTAGACGAAAACGAACGACCCGAGGGACCCCGACTTCCGCACCACGAGGTAGACGGGGAGGAAGGTGAAGATCGAGCCGTACGCCATCCCGAAGAGGTACCCCGCCGTGTTCGGGACGAGGAACGGCCGGGTGAGGAAGGCCTTGAGCGATCCGAGGGACGGCCGCTCCTCCCCTTCGGGCTCGCGCAGGAAGAGTGGAATGACTGCGGACAGGAGGGCTACGCCGATCCCCGCGGCGAACAGCCCGTGGAAGCCGGCGCGGGCGATCACCCACTCGCCGATCCACCCCCCCACGGAGATGGGCAGGAAGAAGGAGAGGCCGAAGATCCCCAGCGCCTCCGCGCGCCGCTCCACGGGCGCGCACGCGGCGATGGTGCCGTACGCGGCGGTGGCGACCATGGCGAAGGACGCCCCTTGAGCGAGGCGGATGGCGTACAGGTGCGCGCCCGGCCCGGACACGAAGAGCCACGGCACGGTCGAGGCGGCGGCAAGCAGCGCCCCCATGGAAAGGAAGACCTTGCGCAATCCCCGCCCGACCACCATCCCGAACCCGGGCTTGAGCGCCACCCCCACCAGCGTCCCGATGGCCATCAGCACGCCGATCTCCCCCTCGCGGATCCCGAGGCGATACAGGTACGCGGGGAGGAAGATGAAGATCGTGGTGTAGAGGGAGAAGGTGAGGTTCGCGGCGTTCAGCAGGACGTAGTCGCGGTTGTAGAGGGAGGGGGGCGGGGCGGACATGGGAGAGGCAATTTTATCACACGGCATCCGGGGCTTCCCGGTTCCCGCCGTTTCGGGGAGAATGGGCGTATGACCGCGCCGCTTCGAATCGCCCTCGCCCAGGTCAACGTCCTCGTCGGCGACATCCCGGGGAACGTGCGCAAGATCCTCTCCTTCTGCGACAGGGCCCGCGAGGCGGGAGCGCGCCTCGTCGTCTTCCCGGAGATGGTCATCCCCGGCTACCCGCCCGAGGACCTGCTGTTGCGCGCCTCCTTCGTGGAGGAGAACCTCGCGGCGTGGCGCGAGGTGGCGGGGAGCGTCCGCGGGATCGCGGTCGTGGCGGGGTTCGTGGACCGGGATTCGAAGGGGCGGGCGTACAACGCCGCCGGCATCGCGTCCGACGGGCGCCCGATCGGCGTGTACCGGAAGATGCACCTTCCCAACTACGGGGTCTTCGACGAGGTGCGCTACTTCCGCAAGGGGACGGAGCCGATGGTGTTTCCGATGGGCGACGTCCGGGTGGGGATCACCGTGTGCGAGGACATCTGGGTGCGGCGGGGGCCGGTCCCGCGGGTGGCGAGGGAGGGGGCGGCGCTGATCCTCAACATCTCCGCGTCTCCGTACCACGCGGGGAAGTGGGAAGAGCGCCGGGAGCTGGTCGCCGCGCACGCGCGCCGGACCGGCCTGCCGGTGGCGTACTGCAACCTCGTGGGCGGGCAGGACGAGCTGGTCTTCGACGGCGGGAGCATGGTGGTGGCCCCTTCGGGCGAGGTGATCGCGCGGGCGGCGATGTTCGCGGAAGAGCTGCTCCTGTGCGATGTCGGCGGACCGCAGCCGGGCGGCCCCGTGGCCCCGATCCCCCCGCCGGAGGAGGAGATCTTCCGGGCCCTCGCGCTCGGGACGCGGGACTACGTGGAGAAGAACCGGTTCCCCGGCGCGATCATCGGTCTGTCGGGCGGGATCGACTCCTCGATCGTGGCTGCGGTGGCGGCGGACGCCATCGGCCCGTCCCGGGTGCTGGGGGTGACGCTGTCGTCCCCGTACACCTCGCGGGAGAGCGTGGAGGACGCGCACGCGCTTGCAAGGAACCTCGACATCCGGTGCATCGACCTGTCGATCTCGGACGCCTTCGCGGCCCTCGGGAGCACCCTCGCCCCGGTCTTCGACGGTCGGGCGGCGGACGCCACGGAGGAGAACCTGCAGGCGCGCATCCGCGGGACGATCCTGATGGCCCTTTCCAACAAGTTCGGCCAGGTCGTCCTCACCACGGGGAACAAGAGCGAGATGAGCGTGGGGTACGCCACCCTCTACGGCGACATGGCCGGCGGATTCGCGGTCATCAAGGACGTCTTCAAGACGATGGTGTACCGGGTGTGCCGCTGGTACAACGCGAGCCGCGGCAGGGACGTGATCCCCGATCGGGTGCTGACCAAGCCGCCATCGGCGGAACTGAAGCCGGACCAGAAGGATTCCGACTCCCTGCCGGAGTATGAGGTACTCGACCCGATCCTGAAGATGTACGTGGAGGAGGACAAAAGCCTCCCGGAGATGGTGGCGGCGGGGCAGGCCGAGGCCGTGGTGCGCCGGGTCGTGTCGATGGTGGACCGGAGCGAGTACAAGAGGCGGCAAGCGCCCCCCGGCGTCAAGATCACCCCCCGCGCCCTGGGGAAGGACCGCCGGATGCCCATCACCAACCGCTCGGGCGGTTGATACAGGACCCCTGCGCCCCCAATATCCCGATCGATCGCAACGTAAGGGAGTGTTGAATCCCTGTTCATTCCCCACGCCCAAATCGTGCCGTCCGATTTCAGGCCCAATGTGCGGTAACCCTCGGCGGAAACAGCGGTAGGAAAATCCGACTCAACCGCATCGCGGGCGCCTAAAGCACGGAGGGGGCGGATTTTCTCCGCCCCTCTCCGCCATATCACCAGGAAGCCATGGCGCTTTACGTAATACCCCCTCCGGATTTACTGGATAACGTAGCTCATCAGCGATGTATACGCCTCATACGTTGCCGTGGAGCCTGCGCTCCGTGCCCACACCTGCACGGAGTACGTGCCGGTTGCCAATCCGGTGGTATCCCAGGTCCAGGTGTTTCCCGGAATACCGTAGTCCTTGCCCACGGACCATGCCCCGGCGGGGTTCTTCACCCAGAACTTGTACTCGTAGGAACCCGTTCCTCCGCTGGCGGCGGCGGTCCAGAGCACCGAGGCGCCCGGTATCTGCGGGCTTGCCGGGGAAGGCGGCGGCGTGAACGCCACCGAGGTGGCGGGGGGAACGGTCATGTAGACGGCGATGGATTGGGGCCCGAACACGTTGTTGCTCTCGCTCGATCGTCTGCATCGACACGAAGGCGAGTCCGGAGGGGAAGAAGGTCCCGAAGGATTCCATCTGGGCCGTGCGCAAGGACGAAGGCACGGAGGTCAAGCACATCCAGATCGAGGATAGATTGATCCTGCTGGTGTCGGAGAATCCCGCATACGAAATCGAATCCGTGACCGACGGGGATGCCATCGTCGGCCGCGTCGTGGGGGTGTGGCAGAACCTCGCCTAAGACGGCCGGGGCTCGGTCCCTTACCCCGTAGCCTTGAACATTCCTGCGGCTATTTCCCCGGGGAGTACCGGGTCGCCTTGCCGACGCCTTGCCGGACGAGGTATCCCTGGCGGACGAGCTGTCTCAGGTGGACCTTGGCCGTGTTCCGGTTGATCCCGAGGAGCGTAACCGCCTCCGAGATGGTGAAACGGCCGCGCTCCTTTCCGAGGGCGAGCAGCCGTTCGGACAGGGGCGGAAGTTTTTCCAGGAGACGTTCCCGATCCAGTTTGCGGAGAAGCGCGTCCTTCTGCCGCTTCAGGATCCGAAGGAAGAAGCGCACCCATTCGTCGGGGGTATCTTCTCCGGTCCAGATTCCTTTCTGCGAGGATCGCAGCGCCCGGTAATAGCCGTCCTTGTTCTCCTCGACGACCCGCTCCAGGGAGCTGTAGGGCACGTAATGGTATCCGTGCTTCAGGAGCAAAAGCGTCGTCAGGACGCGCGAGAGACGCCCGTTCCCGTCCTGGAACGGATGGATCGCCAGGAAACGGACCACGAATACGGCGACCGCGAGAAGAGGGTGAAGTTCCCGCCGGGCGAACGCGGCGGTGGTCCACTCCAGCAGCTCCGCCATCCGGCGCGGCGTGTCGAACGGAGAGGCGGTCTCGAAGATCACCCCGAGACTCTTTCCGTCGGGTCCGAACGCTTCGACATGGTTGGGGAGTTTCTTGTACTCCCCCCGGTGGGAGGTGTCTTTGGCGCTGTGCCGGAGGAGCATTCCGTGGAGTTGCCGGATGTGGTTTTCGTCGAGGGGGATGTGTTCGAACGATTCGAACACGGTGTTCATCGTCTCCGCGTAGCCGGCTACTTCCTCTTCGTCCCTAGAGCGGAAGGAGCGCATTTCGAGGTTGGCCAGAAGCGCCTCGACCTCGCCATCGGACAGGCGGGCTCCTTCGATGCGGGTGGAGGAGCCAACCGATTCGATGGTCGATACCCGTCGCAGGGCCGAGAGTTTCTCCGGCGCCAAGCGTCCGAGCGCCTCCCATCGCCCCTTGAATTCGTCGAGTTCGGCGATCCGCATCAACACGCGCGAGTCGATGGTGACCGGGCGGGGCTGGATCATTCGGACCCTCCTTACCCGCAAATATACCCGTAAATACCCATAAGTCAACCCGCAAAGATACCCATAAATACCCGAATTCTTGTCGGTGTTCGGATTCAATTGAATATTCAGGAGGATAGCGCTTTCGTCCGGAACCCCGGAGATGGTACAAATATAGAACTGTGTGCAGGCAAGCCGGGGCCGAGGGCGATAGTTCTCACCATCGGGGCCCGGGTAGCAGGAGCCGATTCCCGAACCATGAATAATCCTTTCCGTCCGGATTCCGTATCATGTTTCCCCCGTATCTTCCGCACTCTGGTGTTGATGTCATAAGATCATTAACGGATAACGTTTTTTGTTTTGGTGATAGAAGGGTAAATCCGGCATCCGGGCACCTTTCCTGCATTTTCCCCTCTCCGCGAGGCATTCCTGTCGGATGAGGGAGGAGAGGAAATGATCCGTAAGTTCCTGGCGGTATCTTTGGCGCTGTCACTGTTCGCCCCGGCTGCCGGCGCGGCGTGGCTGGGAGATGTCGTTCTGGGCGTCGGGGCGAGGCTGGGGGACCGGGCAGCACGAGAGGCCGGAGACAAGGCGTATGAAACCGCCAAGGATGAGATCGGTCGACTCGGCAGGACGGGCGGGAGACCCGGTGAGACGCCCGGCAGGAGGGGAAAAGACGCGAATAAATCGGGCATACGTCCTTCGGAGGTGTTTTCCCGGTACGATTTCGTGCCCGGGGACCGGGTACTGTTCTTCGACGATTTTCACGATGCCGACACCGGCCATTTCCCGAAACGGTGGACGTTGAAAGGTCCGGACACGAATACGAGGAAAGTTCCGATCGAAGTGGCGCAGTACGGTCACCGGAAATGGATCCGGTATCGTCCTTCCAACGAGAGGGAGGATGCCCGCGTCGCCTTCTATACGCGGATGGACGCGGGGAAGGACATGCCGGCGGAATTCACAGTGGAGTTCGATGCGGTGCTTCCGGCGTTCGACGGTACGGACCAGAAACCGGAATACCGCGTGCTGCTGATCAACCACGGGAGGGTGTTCCAGCAAGAGGATTTCAAGGTAACGAAAAGCAACGTCGTGCGCATCGGATCGATCGGCGCCGGTTCGGGGAATACGGAGCTTTCGTTCGAGAAAGGAGACGGGCAGATCCACCGGGTGGAAATCCGCGTGGAAGGCATGTCGGTGAAGGCGTATCTCGACGGGGAACTGGTGGTGAACGATCCGGACGGCATCGTTCGACCGGTGACGACCGTGGGGATGGAACTGGCGTACCAGACGGGACCGGATATCCTCCCGCTGATGTTCACCGATTTCCGGGTGGCCGCGGTGGGTAGGGGTGGTAATCCCGCTACGCCGCTCAGCGAACAATTACCGTCGAATATTTCGCGATCCGGACCAGACCCGGCTTCGCACCCTTGAACTTCGAGACGTGGCGCGCCTCGGCGAGGAAGACCGGGACGTTCTGCGATCCCCTGGCCTTGCTGTGGAAGACCGCCAGCCGGGCCGCCTCCTCGATCACCTCCTTCGGGATCTCCTTCCCCGAGAGATGCTTTACCAGCACGTGGCTTCCCGGGATCCCCTGCGCGTGGAGCCACAGGTCGTCCGGTCCGGCGAGCTCCTTCACGATCCGGTCGTTCCCCACGTTGTTCCGCCCGATCAGGATCGCGTGACCGAGGAACTCGACTTTCTCCACCTGCGGGATCACGGGGCGCGGGGTCTCCGTCCTCAGGATCCTTTTCTTCCCGGAAGGTTTCTTCTTCGGGGCGAAGGCGGAGGAGAGCTCCTGACGCACGACGATCAGGTCGTCCCGCCCTTCCGCCGCGGACAGCTGCGCCTCCAGCGACTCGAGGTAGTACGCGCCTTCCGCCACCTCGCGCTTCCTCCTGCGGACGATATCCATCGCTCCTTTCGCTTTCCGGGCGAGGTGGAAGTATCGGTTCATGTTCTCGACGGGCGTCTTCGCGGGATCCAGCGGGATCCCCTGGAAGGAATCCATCCCCTTCCGCAACGCGCCGAGGTTCGCCTTCAGCGTTTCGCCGGAAGCCCCGCCCGAAAGTCCCTCCTGCAGCCGCTCCTCGTCCCCGCCGACGTTCGAAAGCTTCTGGCGCTCCTTCTTCAGCAGCGAGGCGATGCGGGTTTTCAATTGCTGCCGGAGGGCGGCGAGCTCGCGGTTCTCCGCGACCTCCGCGTAGAAGGCGTCCGCGGCGGCGTTCGCGGCGGGGAATGGCGTGAACTCCACGAATCCCGCGGCGGGACAGGGGAACGGGAGGATCCGCTTCTTCCCGCCGGGCAGCGTGCCGACCCCCGGAGAGAAGTCGTCCTCCTCGTATCGGCGGACCAACTCCCGCAGGGAGGCGTGCAGCGCCTCCGCGGAATCGCGGCCCCGCGCCGCGGCTTCCTGGGCCACCTCCCGGCCCACCCCCGCCACGGCTTCCATCAGAGCCTTCGGCAGTCCTTCCCACCCTCCGGAAAAGATCCGGACCGCGTCTTCCTTCGTCACGGAGGGGAGGAACACCCGCGCGGGGGGAGGGAGCGGCCGGTACGGGATCCCCGGCGCCACCTCGCGGATCCGGCTCTCCTCGGGGGAGACGGCGCGCAGGGGGGAGAGGATCGTACCCTCTTCGCTCACGTAGATCAGGTTGGCGTGACGGCCGAACAGCTCCGCGTACAGGGAGGTCCTTGTGTGCTCCGCGTCCGGGCGGGAGGAGGAGAAGTCGATCCGCACCGACCGGTCGTACGGGGCGAGGGAAAACCCCGCGACCCGCATCCCCTCCATGTGCTTCCGGAGGAACTGGCAGAAGCGCGGCGGTGTCGGCGGATTGGCGGCCTTGCGCGTGGTCAGGTGGAGGCGGCAGATTTCGGGGTCGGCGGACAGGAGGAGCCGCTTCTCCCCGCGCCCCGTCCACAGTTCGAGGACGATCTCCTTCTCCCCGGGCTGGCGCACCTTCGATACCAGCGCCCCGGCGAGCTCCGCCGCGAGTTCGGCGACCACCTGCTTCAGGAGGAACGCGTCCATCCGCACCCATTCTACGCCGGTTCGGCGAACCGGGTTTCTCCCCGGATTGCCTCCCGTTCCATATCGAATATACTGGCAATGAAACGGAGTTCAAAACGGCCGGCCGAAGGGAGGCCCTGTCATGAGAACGATCGTGCTGGTCGGATTGCTCCTGGTGTCCTTCGGCGCGGCGCCCGCCTCCGCCGGTCCGTTCACGGGCACCTACCGGAACGACCAAATCGTGATCGAGGTCCGGGACGCGGGGGCGGGGGAGTGGGCGGGATCCATCATGGTCCGCGGCGAGACGTTCCCCTTCACCGCCCGGGATACGGCAGGCGCGCTCGTCGGCAGTTTCACGGCGGACGACGAAGTCTTCCGGTTCCGCGCCACTCTCGACGGCGAGACGCTGACCTTTGCGACGGAGGAAGAATCCTTTACGCTGACCCGGCAGGGCGGCACCGGGGAGCCCGCGGCCGGGAAGTCGCCCCGGGCCGGGAAGGCAGCGGGCCCGGCCGGAGGCAAGACCCCGCCCGCGGCGACCGTGCGTCCCGCCCCGGAGCGGCCGCTCCGCATCAATCGCGTCGCCATCCCCGAGGATCGGATCCGGAAGGTCGAGCGGGAGTACCGGATGCGGATCCCCCTCGGCGACTACTGGTACGACAGGGTCTCGGGCGGGTGGGGACTGGAAGGCGGCCCGACGCTCGGGTTCACCTTGCCCGGAATGGATCTCGGCGGGCCGCTGCCCGCCGACGCCTCGCGCGGCGACACCGGGGTGTTCATCAACGGCCGCGAGCTGCCGATGCAGGACGTGCTGGGTCTGCAGCAGCTCTCCGTGCCGGTGATGCGCGGACGCTGGTGGATCGACAGCAGGGGCAATGCCGGCGTGGAAGGCAACCCGCAGCCCGTCTGCAACGTCTTCCAGTTCAGCCGCGGGAAGGGCGGCGCCTATCAACGATCGACGGCGGGAGGGTACATCGGAGGCGACGGAGAGAGCAGTTACTTCTTCGATCCGAAGTCCGGAAGCAGCGTCATGACCGGCAACTGAACCGCATCGACTGGCTCGCGGGACGGATTCCAGATCCGCGATGGAAACGCAGAATGGGAGGGGAGGCGCAGGTCGACTGCGACAGGTTCCACGGCGAGGTCCTTGCCGCCTGCGCGCACGTACGCAAGAACATGAACAGGGCTGCGTGACGTCGCCATGACAACGAAGGCCCGCAGGGGGATCCCCGCGGGCCTTCCGCCTTGCGGAACTTCCCCCCGGGACGGCATCTAATCGGCATCCGCAGGGAACGGGAGGTTGACGCTTTGGGAACTCCGGGCAGGTCATGAAGGTCGCGGTAGTCAAGGAAATCCGGGAGGGGGAGCGGCGGGTCGCCCTGGTCCCGGAATCGTGCGCGAAGCTGGCGAAGGCGGGGATCGCGGTTTCCGTGGAACGCGGCGCCGGAGAGAGGGCGTTCTTTTCCGATGACGAGTACCGGAAGGCCGGGGCGGGGCTCGAATCCGACGCGGCGGCGCTGCTGGGGAACGCGGATCTCGTCCTGAAGGTGCAGCCCCCCGCATTCAACGACGCCATCGGGCGGCATGAAATCGACGTGATTCGGCCGGGCGCGGTGCTGGTCGGACAGCTTCTCCCGGCCCGCCACCCCGGGGAGATGGCGAAGCTGGCGCAGCGGGGGATCGTCGCCTACGCGATGGACCGGATTCCGCGGATCACCCGCGCCCAGTCGATGGACACCCTCTCCTCGATGGCCAACATCGCCGGGTACAAGGCGGCCCTGATCGCCGCGAATCTCCTCCCGCGCTACTTCCCGATGTTGACCACGGCGGCCGGCACGGTCCTCCCTGCCAAGGTGTTCGTCATCGGGGCGGGGGTTGCGGGGCTCCAGGCGATCGCCACCGCCCGCCGACTGGGCGCGGTCGTGGAAGCCACCGACACGCGGCCGGAGGTCCGGGAACAGGTGCAGAGTCTGGGCGCCCGATTCGCCGGCGTCGAAACGGAGGAGAGCGCGCAGGACGCCGGCGGGTACGCGAAGGAGCTCTCCCCGGAGTTTTACCGGAAGCAGGCGGAGCTGATCGCACAGCGTTGCGCCGCGGCGGACGCGGTCATCACGACGGCGCTGATCGGCGGTGTGAAGGCCCCGCGGCTCATCACGGCGGAGATGGTGCGGGGGATGAGGGCCGGGTCGGTGATCGTCGACGTGGCGGCGGAAGGGGGCGGGAATTGCGAGCTGACCCGCCCGGGGGAGACCGTGGTCGCGCACGGCGTCACCGTGTGCGGTCCCGCAAACCTGCCGGCGGAGCTTCCGTGGCACGCCAGCACCCTGTTCTCCCGCAACCTGGCCGCCTTCGTGCTGGCGTTCTGGAAGGACGGACGGTTCCGGGTCGACCTCGACGACGAGATCCTTCGCGGGGCCTTGGTGACCCCGGCCGGGAATGAGGCGAGGGGATGAGCCCGGCGCTCGAGCAGGGACTCTACGTATTCGTGCTGGCTACGTTCGTCGGGTTCGAGGTCATCCGCCGGGTGTCGCCCCTCCTCCACACGCCGCTCATGTCCCTCACCAACGCGATCTCCGCGATCGCGGTGGTCGGATCGATCCTGGTGGCGGGGGAGCAGAGGACGACGCTCTCCACCGTCCTCGGGACCCTGGCGGTCGCGTGCTCGACGATCAACATCGTGGGCGGGTATCTGATCACGTACCGCATGCTGCGGATGTTCCGGAAGAGCGGGAAGGGGAAGCCGTGATCGAGCGGGCGATCCCCCTGCTCTATCTCGCCTCCGCCGCCTCGTTCATCCTGGCGCTGAAGTGGCTCTCCGCCGTTCCGACGGCGCGCAGGGGCGTGGTCGTGGGGATCGCGGGGATGGCGCTGGCGGTGGGCGGCACGCTGCTGCGGCCCGAGATCGTGAGCTACCGGTGGATCGCCGCGGCGTTCGTGGCGGGCACCGCGATCGGCGTCCCGATGGCGATGATGCCGATGACCGCCGTCCCGCAACGGACCGCCCTCTCCCACGCCTTCGGGGCGCTGGCGGCGGCGCTGGTGGGCACGGCGGAATTCTACCTGAGGGCTCCCGGGATCGACCGCTTCACCATGGGCGCGCTGGCCCTCGAGGTGCTGCTCGGCTTCCTCACCTTCACCGCCTCGCTGATGGCGTTCGGGAAGCTCCAGGAGATCCTCCCTACCCGGCCTATCACCTGGCGGGGCCAGAACGTCGTCAACCTGGCGATCCTCGCCGCGGCGGCGGGGGCGGGTATATATCTTGTGGTTCGCCCGGAAACCGCCTGGCTGTTCCCCGTCCTCGCGGTCCTGTCCCTCCTGTTCGGCGTGCTGCTCATCGTACCGATCGGCGGCGCCGACATGCCCACCGTGATCTCCCTCCTCAACTCCTACGCGGGCCTTTCGGCGGCCGCCATGGGGTTCGTCCTCGACAACAAGCTGCTGATCATCGCCGGCGCCCTCGACGGTTCTTCCGGCTTCATCCTGTCGGTGATCATGTGCCGCGCCATGAACCGCTCCTTCACCAACGTCCTGTTCGGGGCGTTCGGGCAGGTGCAGGCTGGGTCCGTCACGGCCGGGGAACAGCGTACGGTGCGCAGCGCGACGGCCGGGGAGGCGGCCGGGATCCTCCAGGCGGCGAGCCTGGTGATCGTCGTCCCCGGCTACGGAATGGCGGTGGCACAGGCGCAGCACAAGGTTCGCGAGCTGTACGACCAGCTGACCCGGGCGGGCGTCGAGGTGAAGTTCGCCATCCACCCCGTGGCGGGGCGCATGCCCGGGCACATGAACGTGCTCCTCGCCGAGGCGAACATCCCGTACGACCGGCTGGTGGAGATGGAGGACGTCAACTCCGAATTCCCGCAGGCCGACGTGGCGCTGGTCCTCGGCGCCAACGACGTGACGAACCCGTCGGCCCGTCACGACAAGGCCAGCCCGATCTACGGGATGCCGATCCTCGACGTGGACAAGGCGCGGACGGTGATGGTCGTCAAGCGGAGCATGAGCCCGGGGTTCGCCGGGATCGACAACGAGCTCTACTACCTCGACCGCACGCTCATGGTCTTCGGCGATGCCAAGGCGGTCGTCGGGGACATCGTCAAGGAGCTCGCCGGGGGCGGAGGCGCGTAATGCCGTACATCGAGGCACCCGGCTTCCGGCAATATCACGAAGAGCACGGGACCGGTTTCCCGCTGCTTCTGATCAACGGTCTGGGGAGCGACCACCTGGAGTGGCTCTTCCAGCTTCCGGCCTTCTCGCCGCATTTCCGGGTGATCGTGTTCGACAACCGGGGAACGGGGAAGAGCGCCGTCCCTCCGGGGCCGTACACGACCGCGCAGATGGCGGACGACGCGGTGGCGCTGCTTCGGTTCTTTCGGATCGCGCGGGCCCACGTCCTCGGGGTCTCGCTGGGCGGCATGATCGCGCAGGAAGTGGCGCTCCGGCACCCGGACCTCGTGGAAGGGCTGGTGCTCGGGTGCACAGGACCGGGAGGGAGCCTGTCGGTTCGTCCGTCCCCCGAGGCGATGTCGGCGTTCGCCCCCGCCGGAGAGGGTGACCCGGAAGGCGAGCTGCGCCGGATGATCCCTTTCCTGTACACCGACGTCTATTGCAGGGAGCACCCGGAGGAGATCGAGGCGTTCATCCGCCGGCGCCTGGAAAACCCGACACCGCCGGAAGGGTACGCCGCGCAGTTGGCCGCCGCGGTGGCCCACGACGCGTCCGCGCGGCTGGACCGGATCCGGGCGAGGACGCTCGTCATCACGGGGGACGCGGACCGCCTGGTCGACCGGGAGAACTCCCTGCGGATCGCCGGCCGGGTCCCCGGGGCGAAGCTGGTCGTTCTCCGGGGCTCGCCGCACCGCCTCTTCGCGGAAAACGCGGACGCCTTCAACCGCGAAGTGCTCGCGTTCCTGCGGGGGGTCTAGCGGTCGGAGGGCGCCGCTTCCCCGTCGCGTTGCCTCCTCTCCCCCGTCCCTACCGGTTCCCTGGCTCCTGCTGGGGGAGGGGGCTGCGCTTGCGCCGCTCTCCGGTGGTCCGAATCGTGTCCCGGTGGAACTTGACGATGTATTCCACCGCGTCCTCGGCGCTGTCGGTCAGGTAGAACATGTTCAGGTCCTCGGGGTCGATGGTCCTCTCGTCCACGAGGGTGTCTTCCATCCAGCGGATCAGCCCCTCCCAGTATTTACGCCCCAGCAGCACGACCGGAAACCGCCGGATCTTCCCCGTCTGGATGAGGGTCAGGGACTCGAAGAACTCGTCCAGCGTGCCGAACCCGCCCGGCATGATGACGTACCCCGAGGCGTACTTGACGAACATCACCTTGCGGGCGAAGAAGTGGCGGAAGGTCAGGGACTTGGTCTGGTACCGGTTCGCTTTCTGCTCCATGGGGAGCTGGATGTTCAGCCCCACCGACACGCCCTTGCCGTTGCGCGCCCCCCGGTTGGCGGCCTCCATGATCCCGGGTCCGCCCCCCGAGATGACCGCGAATCCCCGCCGCGCCAGCATTTCCGCCAGCTTCATCGCGGTCTGATACGACCATTCGTCCTTCGGGCTCCGGGCGCTGCCGAAGATCGAGATCGCCGGCCCAAGGTCCTTGAGCGACTCGAACCCTTCCACGAACTCGCTCATGATCCGGAACACCCGCCAGGTTTCGCCCCCTGTGAACTCCTCCATCGTCCCTCCCCGAAATCACGAATGGTTACCCAGTCTTTTTTCATGCCACATCGAACTTCCGGTGGCAAGCAAACATTCCTTCCCGGCCAGGAATTGGAGGATTTTTAATATCGCTGAGGCAGGGGGGTGTGCGACCCCCAAAAGGGCAGTTATTTGCTTATATGTGCCACATGTGGATAAATAATTACCCACTCAATTTCGCCCCAATTTCCGTCAATAGGAAATCTTTCGGGATTTCAGGCAGATATAATTCCCCTTTTTTTGGACCGCATATTGCTTCATGGAAAGGAAACGGTCCCGGAGAGGGGTCAATGACAAGAGCCTGGTCGCGTCCCTTCCTGATGATTTCCTTGGCTTTTCTGGCATTCGGAACGTCCGTCCCCGTGCATGCCGGATACGGACCTCGAGCCTATATGGATCTCCACCCGCCCGGCTGGCTCTCCTCGAAAGCGGTATGTGTCAACGACCGGGGAGCCGTGGCGGGATACGGTACGACGGTGGCAGGGGAGCGGGGCTTCATCTGGTCGGGCGGAAAACACACGACGCTGCTTCCTCCGGGGGCCGTTTCCTGCACGGTTTCGTGGATGAATTCCCGGGGGGACGTCGCCGGGACCGCTCTCGATGCGGAAGGCACGCCCCACGCCTTCCTGTTTCACAACGGTGGGTACGTCGATCCCACCCCGGGGTGGAAATATTCCGAGGCGCTTTATGTCGGGGAGGACGGGGCCGTTACCGGCAGCGGGGAGCTGGGAGGTTTCGTCGCCCTCGACGGGAGGATCGATATTCCCCCCACCTTTGCCGCGGTGGTCGGCCGCACGTCCACCGGCGTGCTGCTCGGGTACGGGGACAACTCGGTGCGCGTGTTCGTTCCCGGAAAGGGATACCTGACCCTTTTGCCGCCGGGGGGGGATTCCGCCTCGCCGGGCCGGATGAACGAGAAAGGGCTGGTGACCTTCTCCTCCGCGAGCCAGGGGGTGGAGATGGGGTACGTGTATTCCAAGGTGGATTCCGAGTACGGCGGCTTCATGATCTTCATGACCCCCCCGTCGTGGAGCTCCTCGAGGGCGGAATCGATCAACAACCGTTCCGAGGTGGTGGGGTACGGCGACAGCCCCCAGGGAAGAAAGGGGTATCTCCGCAGCGGCACCGAATACGAGGAAATCGCGTGTCCCGGATGGTCGACGACCGAGGCCGAGAGCGTCAACGACCTCGGCCAGGTGGCGGGTTCGGGAGTGGACGGCTCCGGGGAAACGCACGCGTTCCTTTCTTCGCCCGCGTCCCTTTCCGCCGCCTCCGGCGACCCGGGGAACGAGGCGTCCGCATCCGCAGGCGGAGGGTGCAGCATGACCCCCGCCGGCACGGAACCGGTTTCCGCCAGCGGGGTCTGCAGCCTCCTCCTGCTCCTCTCCCCGATGGCGTACCCCTTCGCGCGTTCGCTGCAGAGGAGGGCGATCAGTCGCCGATGATCTTCACCAGCACCCGCTTGCGCCGGCGCCCGTCGAACTCCCCGTAGAAGATCCGCTCCCACGGGCCGAAGTCGAGCTTCCCGCCCGTGACCGCCACCACCACCTCGCGCCCCATCACCTGGCGCTTGAGGTGCGCGTCGCCGTTGTCCTCCCCCGTGCGGTTGTGGAGGTATTGCGAGACCGGTTCGTGCGGGGCGAGGTGCTCCAGCCACTTCGCGTAATCCCTGTGGAGCCCCCCCTCGTCGTCGTTGATGAAGACCGATGCGGTGATGTGCATTGCGTTCACGAGGCACAGCCCCTCGCGTATGCCGCTCTCCCGCAGGCACTCCTCCACGTCCGCGGTGATGTGGACGAACCCCATCCGCTGCGGGACGTGGAACCACAGCTCCTTCCGGAAGCTCCGCATCGCCGCCCCCCTACCTTTCCGCCAGGGCCCGGAAGGAGCGCGAATGCACCTGCTGCGAGAGCAGCGCCTTCTTCACCGGCGGCAGGCCGACGACGATGCGCGTCAGCGCCCGCAGGACGGCGTGGTCGAGGCGGTCGAAGTCGTCGAAGAGCAGGTTCTGGAACTTCCCGCGCTCGAAGTCCATCACCAGCCCTTTGTCCGCCATCCGGTGGAGGATGGGGCGGAGCGCCTCCGGGGATTTCCCGGTGCGCCGGGCGATCCCCCCGATGCCGGTGAACCGGATCGGCATCCGGGCGCCGACCTCCGCCTCCTCCTCGGTGTAGAGGTTTTTCAGGATCTCGTAGAGCGCCGGCGCGGGTGGGGCGCCGATGGGGAACCGGTCCAGCCGCTTCTGCAGCCGCCCGTACGCCCCCTTCCCGTTGTGGACGTGTCCCACGATTCCCTCCCGGCCGGCTCCCGGTTTTCCGCCCCGCTTGTCCGGTCCCCGTAAGGATATCAGATGCCGGAGCGCCCGGTTGGACAGCGCGGGGCCGTTACGGTACAGTTTCGGGGAACGGCGGCGTGCAAGCCCCGCGAGGGGTCCCGGATCGCCGCGGAAGGGAGGTTCCCATGCCTGGTGATTTCTCCGATTTGTTCCGCCGGTACAAGGAGGCGCTCGGGCAGGCGCAGAGCCCTGGCCCGGGGAAAACCGTTTCCGGAGGAGGGAGCAAAATGCCGAATCTCGGCCTGATCAAGTTCGTGGCGCTCGCGGTGGTGGTTTTCATCCTGCTGTCGGGGTCCCTCGTGATCGTGGGGCCCGGCCAGCGCGGCGTGGTGATCAACTTCGGCGCCGTCTCTCCCGATGTCTGGGGGGAGGGGCTCCACTTCAAGATCCCCGTCTACCAGCGGGTGGAGAAGATGGACGTGCGGGTCCAGAAGGAGCAGACCGAGGCGGCGGCTGCCTCCAAGGACCTGCAGGACACCCACTCCACGATCGCGGTCAACTTCAATATCATCCCCGACAAGGCCGGCTGGGTCTTCCAGAACATCGGGCGCGGGTACAACGAGCGGGTGATCGACCCGGTGACCCAGGAGGTTGTGAAGGCGGTCACGGCGAGGTACACCGCCGTCGAGCTGATCACGAACCGGGAGAAGATCCGCTCGGAGATCAAGGAGCTGCTCAAGGCGCGGCTCCTGGACTACCACATCTCCGTGGTGGACGTCTCCATCGTGAACTTCAAGTTCAGCGCGCAGTTCACCCAGGCGATCGAGAACAAGCAGACCGCCGAGCAGATGGCGCTCAAGGCGA
>Ga0209253_10001945_pt1 | contig 18209 bp, 15 predicted proteins | sample FrelakmetBRP12BR_FD_187145 | JGI IMG/M metagenome (GOLD analysis project Ga0209253, IMG submission 187145) | Freshwater lake sediment microbial communities from the University of Notre Dame, USA, for methane emissions studies - BRP12 BR (SPAdes)... | ecosystem: Environmental > Aquatic >... | reverse complement strand
GGTCGAAGTATTCGGCCACGTCCTCGCGCAGCACCGAGGGTGCGAACGGCCGGAACGATTCGCGATACTTGATCTTGAGGTTCATCACCGACTGGGTCTTGGCCGAGCGCGAGTCGCCGAGAATCGAGCGCGCGCCGAGTGCGCGCGGGCCGAACTCCATGCGGCCTTGGAACCAGCCCACAACTTTCTCCGCGGCCAGCGCCTTCGCGCCTTCCTCGAGCAGCGCGTCTTCGCTGAGCTGGTGATACTTAGCGCCGAGACGGTCGAAGCTGACCTTGATGTCGCTGTCCGCGTAGCTCGGGCCGAGGTAGCTGCCCTGCATGGCGTCGCGCGACACGGTCTTGCGCTCCTTGCCGGCAAACAGATGGTAACCGGTCAGAGCGGCGCCGAGCGCTCCGCCGGCGTCGCCCGCAGCCGGCTGGATCCACAGGTTGTCAAAGATTTTCTCTTGCAGCAGCTTGCCGTTGGCCACGCAGTTGAGCGCCACGCCGCCGGCCAGGCACAGGTTCGGCAACTGGTATTCGGCGCGCAGACCCCTGGCGAGCTTGATCACGATCTCTTCGGTGATGAGCTGGATCGAGGCGGCCAGATCCATGTCGCTCTGGGTGATATCGGCCTCGGCCGGGCGCGGCTTGCGGCCGAACAACCTGTCGAAGCGCCGGTTGGTCATAGTGAGGCCGGTGCAGTAGTTGAAATACTGCATGTTCAGATGGAACGAACCATCGTCATGGATATCGACCAGGTGCTCGCGGATCAGATCGGCATAGACCGGTTTGCCATAGGGCGCGAGGCCCATGAGCTTGTACTCGCCGGAGTTCACCTTGAAGCCGGTGAAATAGGTAAAGGCCGAATACAAGAGGCCGACCGAGTGCGGGAAGTGGATTTCCTTGAGCGGCGTGATCTTGTTGCCCTCGCCCTTCATCACCGAGGTCGTGGCCCATTCGCCGACGCCGTCCATAGTGAGAATGAGCGCATTCTCGAACGGCGACGGGTAGAACGCCGAGGCGGCGTGCGACAGGTGGTGTTCGGTGAACAGCAGCTTGCCGCTGGCGTTGAACGCCGGATCGAACGCCTTCAGATGTTTGGCAAGCTCGGTCTTCTGGAACAGTTTTTCCTTCAGCCACACCGGCATGGCGTTCACGAACTGGCCGAAGCCCTTGGGCGCGAACGCCACGTAGGTTTCGAGCAGGCGCTCGAACTTGAGAAACGGTTTGTCGTAGAAGACAACCTGGTCGATGTCCCGCAGGCAGACTTTGCCTTCCGCCAGGCAGTAGCGCACCGCATGTTCCGGGAAACCGGCGTCGTGCTTCTTGCGCGAGAAGCGTTCCTCCTGCGCGGCCGCGACAATGCGGCCGTCCTCGATGAGGGCGGCGGCGCTGTCGTGGTAGTAGGCCGAGAGGCCGAGAATGCGCATGGTCGAAATCGACTCCTTTACTTTATCCCTCTCACCCTCACCCTCATTCCCTCTCCCGGAGGGAGAGGGAAGCGAGCCGAAGCGCGCTACGCGCGCACCCATTCACTCTGGGAGAGGGGGAGTTGGTCAGAACAAGGTGTAAATAAACGGCGCCACGGCGCTGCCCTGGGCCAGGACCAGCAGGCCACCGAGCAGCAGCATGATGATAATAATCGGCAGCAGCCAGAACTTCTTGCGTGCCTTCATGAACGACCACAGTTCCTTCAGAAAATCGATCATCAGAATTGATCCCGCATGGATTGAGGAGTGAGTTCGCGGTCGCGCTGGACCCAGTAGCTGCCGGAACGGTTCGGACGCATTCTCAGGAAGTCCTTGCCGAACAGGCGCATGATCAGACCGATGGGCATGACGACCACGAAAAATACGACGCCGAGGATAATGCGCGCATTGATCCAGCCGAGCATGTGGCCGAACGCCACCCACGCTTTGTTGAGCGGCGCGAGCATCTTCGGATAGACGAGCGCGGCCGCCAGCCAGGCACCGGCACCGGCCAGCCAGTAGAGATTCGGCGCGTGCAACGGCCACAGCGGCCAGAAGGCCACGAGCGTGAACACGAAGGTAAAGAGAAAACCGAACTGCCTTTCCTGCTTGTGGGACATGCCGGGGGCCTTAAAGCGACGCAGCAGATTTTAACAGGAAAATCCGGGGGTGGCGACGCGACCGCCATGGATGGCGGGAGTGCCGGAAACACAGGAGCCGTTTTCCGGCCGCCAGCCCGGCCCGGCCGAAACGCGTTTGCGCGTGCTTGCCGCCTTGCCCTAAGCTGCTGGCCAAGGCTACGAGACCCGACCATGCTGCCCACCCCCGCCCCGGGATTCGATGAACCGCTCGCCATGCTGCGCGCCTGCCACGAGCGCATCCAGCGCCAGTGTGCAACACTTGCCAAACTGGCTGCACACCTGCGCAGCGAGGGGCTGACGGACGGCGCGCGCCAGGCGGCGGCCGATATTCACCGCTATTTCTCTAGCGCCGGCCGGCAACACCACGCAGATGAAGAGCAGGATCTCTTTCCCGAGCTGCGCACAGAACCCGCGCTTTCCGGGCTGCTCGATACACTTGCGCGTGAACATGCTGTGATGGAATCCCTGTGGCAGCGTCTCGAACCACTGCTCGCCGCACCGGACACGATCCACGACCTCGATGCCTTTGCACGCTCGGCTGGCGAGTTCAATACACTCTACCGGCAACACATCGCGCGCGAGAATAGCGAGTTGCTGCCGCAAGCAGAGCAGCTATTGAGCGTTGAACAACAGCGTGAGCTGGGCGCGCGCATGGCTGCGCGTCGCGGTGTCAGCTTGTGAGCAGTTGCCGTACCAGTGTGAGGGTCTTGACGAGCGCGCCGCGGTTCTCCGCCACCATGCGCTGCCCGGCTTCGCCTGCTGCGCGGCGTGCGGAGGGATTCTCCAGGTAATCAGTCACAGCGTTGGTCAATTCTGCAGCATCCTGCACTTGCCGACCGGCGCCGCGTTCCAGCGCCATGCGGCTGATGTCGCTGAAATTGAACATGTGCGGTCCAAACACCACCGGCGTACCGACCGCCGCTGCTTCGAGCAGGTTCTGGCCGCCTAGCGGCACCAAACTGCCGCCGATATACGCTACATCGGCGGCGGCATGGAACAGCAGCATCTCGCCCATGGTGTCACCGAGCAGAATCGCTGTGTCGGGGGCTACACCGTCCTTGCGCTCGCTACGTCGCTCAATGGGGAAGCCGCGCTGGTGACAGAGCTTCGCTACGCTGTCAAAGCGCTCCGGGTGGCGCGGCACCAGCACCAGCAAAAGTCGGGGAATGCGCTCTCGCAAGCGCGCGAAAGCATCCAGTACCTGTTCTTCTTCGCCAACGCGGGTGCTGGCCGCGACCCACACCGGCCGCTCGCCGAAGCCGCTTCGCAGGGCCGCTGCCTTGGCGGCAAGATCTGCCGGCACATCCATTTCGAACTTGATGCTGCCGGTGACTTCAACCTGTGTGGCGCCCAGCGCGCGCAATCGTTCGGCATCGCCCTCGGCCTGCGCGCCCACGCGGCTGACGTTCGCGAGCGTTGCGCGCGTGAGGCCAGCGAAACGCCGGTAGCCGTGCGCCGACTTCTCCGACATGCGCACATTGGCGAGTATGAGCGGGATGCCACGCTTGTGGCACTGGTGAAACAGATTCGGCCAGAGCTCGGTTTCCATAATGATCGCCAGCGCCGGGCGGGTGCGGTTGAGAAAACGCCATACCGCCGTTGGCAGATCGTAGGGCACATAGCAGTGCTCCACCTGCTTGCCAAAGAGTTCGCGCACCTGGTCCGATCCGGTGGGCGTCATGGTGGTGATCAGAATGCGTCGCCCGGGGTAGTGCTGCATCAGGGCACGCACCAGCGGGACCGCGGCGCGCGTCTCGCCCACCGACACCGCATGCAGCCAGATACACCCGGCCTGTTCCATTACCGGGGCATAACCGAAACGTTCGGACCAGCGCTGCCAGTAGGCCGGATTGCGCAGACCGCGCAGGCCCAGGCGCAGCACCGCCACAGGCAGCAGCAGGTAGAGGATTAGGCTGTAGAGTAAAGTAGCCAGGGTTTATCCGGGCAGCGCGAGCGCCGCAACTATAGGCATCATGTAGAGGATATTGTTTACCGTTCCACCACACCAAGACCATCTTGATGGAGGTCGTTTGTGCGGATCGCCTGCGATTTATATTCTTGTGGTATCTAATATACTGCTAAAATTCCACAGTTACCCTTACTTGCCCCGCGGCCAGTGCCGCCAGAATCAGACCGATGAAGAAGCGATTTTCCGTCATTATTGTACACAGAAACGGGGCAGACATGCTGCTCAACACCCTGTCCGCGCTGACCCGCGCGTGGGACGCGAAGCGCGACGAACTGTTCCTGGTGGACAATGGCAGCAGTGACGATTCCCTCGAACGGGTGGCCGCCGCCTTCCCGCAGACAATCATTATCCGCAACCGCTGCAATAACGGTTTTGCCCGCGCCAACAACCAGGCCATCGCCCGCGCCTCGGGTGAGTTCATCCTGCTGCTAAACAGCGACGCCCTTCTCGCGGCGGATGTGCTGGAGCGTTTTGAAGCCGACTTCCGGCGCGATCCGCGCATCGGTGCCATCACCGGACAGTTGCAGGATGCCGCAGGTGGCCTGCAGCGCTCCTGCGGCAGTCTACCTACCGCCCTGAACGAACTGGGGCTGGGCTTTCTGAAAAAGAAACCCGTCCTGGTGGAATGTGACGGCCTGATCGAAACAGAGACCCTGGTTGGAGCCTGCATGGCAGTACGCGACGCCGCAATACAGGAGGCTGGCTCGCTGGACAACGACTTCTTCTTCTATGGCGAAGATATCGAATGGAGCTACCGCATACGCCGACATGGATGGAAGGTGGTGGTCGACCCGGCAGCGCGCATCACCCATATCAAGGGCGGCGCCACCCGCGGCAAGCGCCGCGGCGCGCAGATTGAAATGCTGCGCGCCAGGCTGCAGTTCTACCGAAAGACCATGAGTGCGCCGTTAGCGCTCTTTGTGACGATTTTCCGTGTCCTGCGTTTATTCATCAACTCGCTGGTCAACCTAGTGGCGACGATCCTGACGCTCGGCCTGCATGCCCGGACGCGTGAGAAAACGATCATCTATTTTCTGCAACTCGCGTGGCTGGCGCTGGGCAGACCAGAACACTGGGGACTGCCGGACAAGTGCCCGCGCGGGAGCGATCCCACCATGACAAGTAAATAGCGTGCGCAAATGAGTGAATGAAGCGCATGTCTTCGAATGCGGCAACGAGGACGACACAGTGAAGATCAGCACGATCTCGGCACACCGGCGCACTTCTGCTCACGCCACCACTCACATTCTTCAAGTCCTGCCTGATGTGGTGTGAATGAATTCATTAACGACATCGTCGGCGTACCCGCGAGTAAGCGTGATCGTTTTCAGATCGAAAGAAATACCGCCTGGCCCTCTGACAAATGACCACTGATCGCAAGAGAGTTTTGTGGTGGGGCCGTTTCGACCCGGATTACTCGCGCAACCGCATTCTGCGCCAGGCATACGGTACGCTCGGCTGGGAGGTCATCGACTTTCATCCGCTGTTGAGCCGCACCGCCGACATCGAGGCGTTGTTGCGCCGCCTGCCCGCGCCGGATCTGGTGCACGTCCCGTGTTTCCGCCAGCGCGACATCGCAGCGGCATACCGGCATGCACGCCGTCACGGGCTGCAACTTCTCATCGACCCGCTGATCAGCGCCTACGACAAACAGGTCTTTGAGCGCAAGAAATTTCCCGAACACAGCACCCAGGCGGATCGCCTGCTCCGGGAGGAGCGAAAACTGTTTCAGAGCGCCAATGTCGTGCTTGCCGACACCTCCGAACACGCGCGCTTTTTCGTTGAAACTCTCGGCGTCGCGCGAGAGAAAGTGCATGTTGTCTATGTTGGGGCCGAAGATGCATTGTTCACTCCCGCGCCAGTTCCGCATCCACCGAACAATCCGGTTGAGGTATTGTTTTATGGGAGTTTCATCCCGTTACAGGGCCCACAAGTGATTATCGAAGCCGCGCGCCTTTACCAAGGCCCGCCAGTAAACTGGGTGTTGCTCGGCAGTGGCCCACTGCTCGATGATTGCAAAAAGAAGGCGGAGAGGCTGCCGAACGTGACGTTTGAAAGTTGGCTGCCGTACACCGATCTTCCGGATCGCATCCGGCGCGCCGACATTCTGCTAGGCGTATTCGGTACCACTCAAAAAGCACAGCGCGTGATCCCCAATAAGGTTTTTCAGGCACTGGCTTGCGGAAAACCGGTTGTAACCTGCTCAGCGCCAACCTATGACACACCAGTCAGCGAAGTTGGAGAAGGCATCATTTTTGTCGCTGCGGGCAGGCCGGACGAACTGGCGAATGCCGTCGGTCGCCTTGCCATCAATCCGCTGCAACTTCAGCACCATGGCCGCGCATCACGCGCGATATATGAGCAGCATTTCTCCTTTAAGCGAATTGAAAAACAACTTGCCAGTGCCCTGCCGAACAACTGTTGCGCATTGCGCAATTAACGTAGTCCTAAGACTACTGATTGCGCACTTCAGCAAGATACTGGGGTACACGTGCCACAATGGTTCTTCCTGATTGCCAGATGCCGGAAGCCTACGCACTCACATGAAGTCAGACTGCCGGGACTAGCCCTTCCCTTTTGTCATCTGATATTCAATGTATTTGGCAATTTTCAGAAAACGAAAATAAGCAGAGGTAACCGCCGAGATAAATCCCCACCATCCATGAAGAAATTGTCCTCTCAGGATGTAGTAACGCAGAAATTGGATGGGGAATTCGAATACTAATCTGAATTTCGAGTAGCCTGTTCCTGTTGCAATCGCTGTTCTTACCAGTTCGTCACTATAACTATTATATTTATGCCAAATTTTGGTCAGGGAGATGTATGAAAAGTGATAGATTTCATTTTTTAGCTGGATGACCTTGCAATCCTCTGCCAGAACCACTCTGTCATGAGTTAAATCATCCGGCATGGTCGCTTTTGTACGATTATAGAGACGGACCAGATTATAGTGATTCGCGAAAAATCTTGGTTTCTTGTCTCCCGGGTACATCGCGGTGATTTTTATTTTATAGGCGTTCTGGCTCTGATTTTCTTCTAAGTTCTTTAGCTCTTCAATTTCCCTGATCAGCCCGTCAGACAATACTTCATCCGCATCAAGCGATAATACCCAGTCAAAGCGGCATTCATTTTGTGCGAAGCGTTTTTGCGAGGAAATATTTTTCCATTTATTGAAGATGAATCTTGCACCATATTTTCGTGCAATTTCTTCTGTACGATCGGTGGACCCGCTATCCACAATTAATACTTCGTCTGCTACTTGTGATGCTGCCTTCAGGGTGTTTTCCAGTCTTTCTTCTTCATTCAGAGTAACTATATAGACTGATAATTTCATGGTCTGATCCTGCGCGTAATTAACGGACGTGCAGCCAAGTGGCTTGTTGTACCTCGGAATTTTCCTGGCGGATCATTGTCTCTGTGTAGTCCGTCTTGCGTCATCAACACCCGATCTCATTCGTAACGTAGCGAGCCTCTCGTTGTAAATAATACTTAGGCGAAGATTGTCGTTTCCGTCGAACTCTGTCGGACCGGCCTTGCAGGCAGGTTGGCATGTATAACGGAATCTTGTTCTGGCGCACTGCGAGCCCGTTCCGGCGTCACACCTGCGGAATTCGGATAATACCGATACCAAAGCCGCACTGCTTCGGGTCGTTCACAAATTCCTCCGTGACCGCCTTTGGCTTGATCTTCTTCCACAGGTGGTAGACCTGATTGGTCGCCAGCGGCTGGCTCTCGACGATGTCGTGGAAAGCGATGATACCGCCCGGACGCACGAATTCCTTGTAGTCGTTGTAGTCCGCGGTGACGCCAGATTCGGTGTGGTCGCCATCGATGAAAATGAAATCCGCCTTCTGACCGTTGAGCGCCTGCGCCACGCGCTGCTTGAACGCCGCGTCATGCGAGTTGCCCGTGAGCAAGGTGACCTTGCATGTCGAGCCCGGCGGCGGCAGGGCTTCGAGCAACGGGCGCTGCGCATTGCGGTGCACGAGGTCGCAGGTAATAACCTTCTCCGAAGCGATGCTCGACCAGACGAGCAGCGTTCCGGCGCGCGCCGTCCCGATCTCGAGAATGATCTTCGGCTTGAGTGCCGCGACTGCCTTGGCCAGCGCAACGATTTCAGAGCGCTTCTGCATCGTGTGAATGGTGAAGTAGCCGTAACGCCCGAAACGCATCGCCCAATCCACGGTTTCCTCGATGCCGCGCGGCCCGGCGTGATATTTCCTAAGCCGCCGGAATGCGAAATAGCGGTTGAACGGGATGCGCAGGGTACGGCTCAGCTCTTTCAGTGTCTTCTTCATCGATACGTCCTCATTCAGATCGGCCGCATCATACCCGTTCCGGCACGTGTGTGTCTTTCGTGGACGGCTCCCCGTCGAGCGCGGCGAGCAGGGCGGTGAACAGCAACAATATCGCCGGGAACAGCCAGTTGCCGTGGTAGAGCGGAGCCTGGCTGTTCAGCGGGAAGAAATATACGCTCAAACCGAGCGCATAGGGCCATGCCTGGTCACGCCTCTCCGGCGATGCGCCCCAATACCATTTCACGCACAGCACGATGGCAACAACGAGACCGAGAAGGCCCGGCAATCCGGTTTCGGCAGCCATAGCGATATACTCCTGATGGGCGTGATACACCTTCTCACCCACGCCGCCGCGGAATCTGTCGTCCGGCCGGGTCGAGTAGTCGTCATAGGCCTTGGCAAAGGCGCCGGCACCGACACCGGTCAGCGGCCGCGCCAGTAGCATGTGACTCGCTGTTTCCCAGATTGTCAGACGCCCGCTCAACAGGCGATCGAATGTTTCAAATCTAGTGTCCTGGATCTCACCCAGAAGGCTCATGCGTTCCTTCATTGCCGTCGTCATGCCCATGGCCGCCAGCACGATCGCGCCCGCCAGCAGCGCGGCGGGGATCTTGAAGCGCCAGCGCGGCAACTTGAGATAAAAACCCGCGGCGGCAATCGCCAGCATCACTACCACGGTGCGCACACCGGCGAGCGTGGCTATGAATGCGGCGGCGGCGAAGAACAGGAAGGCCGGCACCGCGCCTTTGCGCAGCAACACCCAGATTGCGACTGGCAGGAACAGGGCGATGAGCATCGGCTGGCGTAGTGAACCTTTAAACGGACCCAGGACCCGCATATCGGCCGTGCGCTGGATACCGAACAAATCGGTTCCAAACAGGTACTGGATCACACTGTCTGCAACCCAGAATGCAAGCATGAACAGGATCCATTTCGCGAGCCACGCGCGCTCGGCATCGCCGCGCAGCACCTGCACCAGTGCCAAGCCTGAAAAATAATAGGCCACGAGTGCCATGGCAACATTGATTGAGTAACGCAGGTCGTATGAAGCCGGAATCGATATCAGCACCGGCACCAGCAACAAAGCGAACACGATCGTCAGGCGGCGCGTGGACGGTGCTGCGAACACGGCCACACGCTGCTTCCATACCAGCCAAACACCGAGCAGCGCGAGCAGGCCGGCCGGCAGGGCCGGGCTGGCGCCGTATTTGAGACTAAAATTGGGCATGACCGCGACGATCAGCAACGCCAGAAATACACCGATCTGGGTGTAGGTGAGGTTTTTAACCGTTTGCCAATTCAAAATAGGTCTCCAGCGTGGAGCGCAGCATACGCTCAAGGGTAAAGGGATGGGTGGTTGGCACCACCGGCGGCTGAATAAGCCAGCGTGCGAGCTTTTCTACTGCCGCCTGCGTATCGCCGACCGGTATGCGCCCTTCCGGGAAGACCGCGGCGAGTTGTTCGGCGACACCGCCATGGTCGTAAGCCGCAACTGGCACGCCGAGAGTGAGCGCTTCGAGTGACACGCGCCCGAATGCTTCCGGGTCGAGCGACAGCGACAAAACGACATTCGATACCGCCATAATTTCTTTCACATCACTGCGGTGACCGGTGAACGTGATATCCGCCTCCAGGCCGGCAGCGCTTGCCTGCGCACGCAGCTCATCGGCGTAATACTGCTTGCGCGGATGGGCATCGCCCACCAGCACGCCATGCACTGACAGACCACGCTTTTTCAGGCCGGCGATAATGCGAATAAAATCCTCCTGCCCCTTCCAGCGGGTGAGTCGCCCCGGCAAAGTGATGACGTATTTTCCTGCTAGCCCGGGATACTGCGCGCGCCAATTGGCGAGCCACTCGGCCGGTGGCTGGTATCCGTGCGGATAGGCCTGCGGATCGACGCCGCGCGGGATGACGCGAACGATGTCGGGATCGACCCACGGGTAATTCTTCAGTATGTAAGCGCGGATCATGTCCGAGATTGCGATGACACGCTCGCCATGCACCATCACCGACGAGTAACGCCCGGGCGTGTAGGGACCGTGCACGGTAGTGACGAGATGCGGGCGTCTCTCGGGCGGCAGGCCCTTCCAGGCGCGGTAACCGATCCACGCCGGCAGGCGCGAGCGCAGATGCAGAATGTCCGGCTGCTCGCGCGCCAGGAAGTCGCGCACCTTCCAGATATAGCGCAGCGTGGAGAGGCGCTTGGCGCCCACTGGCCAAGCGACGTGCTCGCTGCCTTCGCGTTCGAGCTGCGCCACCAGGCGCCCGCCGGCCGAGATCACGATCGAGCGATGGCCGTGGTCGACGAGATATTTTCCAACTTCAAGCGTGCCTTTCTCCACGCCACCGCTCTCCAGCGCCGGCAGCATCTGCACCACGGTCAGACGCTGAGCCATTTTTCACCGATCCAGGCAGCGACCCGCGCTGCTTCGTTGAAGGGCGCGGCGGGTGGCGCAAGTTTATGGCCGCGTTGCCAGTCGGCAAAGCGTGTCACGAGACCATCGCGGGTGAGTGCAGCGATACCGCGCGCAATGCGCGATTCGCGCTTCGCTGGCACGCTGAGCACACCGGTCGCGGCATTGGCGGTCAGCGACTCGTACACCATGGACACACTGTCCTCCGTGACCCAGACCTGCGCAGCGCTTGCCAGGCGCTCCGACAACCAGCCGGGGCCAGTCTCGGTCACTGGCACCACCGTAAGATTATGGAGAGTCAGTGCGCGCAGACGCGCCGTGGTGGCCGACGGCGTGCGGCGCGAGGTGGTAAGTGTCCAGTCGATATCGCTCTCGCCGGCAATGATGGTCTCGATCTGGCTGAGAATATCGTTCTCACGCCAGCCATGGTGACGCGACGGCCCGCCGATCAGTATCAGCCCGGCGCGTGCATTTTTCTTGCCCGGTTCCACCGGGTTGAGTGCGCCGCGCGTGGTGAGCACATTCGCGCCGGTTACACCATCGTGCTCCGGGATCACGCACAGGTCGAACCACGCGCGCGGCAGCGACGGCTTCATCAGCACTATCGTGCGGCCGCCGTGTGCGCGGCGCGCGGCCAGCAGCGGCAGATGGGTGCGGTGTCCAGCGCCAATAAGAAGATCGGGCGGCGGCAGGCCAACACCTGGCAGAAAGCGACGGGTCATGAGGCTGGAGAGCACCGATGCATAGGCAGGCACGCTGATCCAGCGGGCGTCCACCGGGTGGTGGTGAGCCAATGCTGCGAGCAAGCCGCGTGTCTGGTTTTCGTGACCGGCCTTGCCGTCTGTGAACGCCCAGACTACTACTGGCCGCATTTTACACCCTCACCCCGTCCCTCTCCCGCCTGCGCGGGAGAGGGGGAGTTGGTGAAAAATCTATTGTATTAGCTGCCACGCTTGAGCACGTACATTGCACCGCAGTACGGGCAGCGTGCTTCACCTGTTTCCTCAAGCGCCAGGAAGACGCGCGGGTGCGAGTTCCACCGGCTCATGCCCGGCATCGGGCAGTGCACTGGCAGGTCGGTACGCGATACCTCATAGCGGTTCTGCGCGTTGGCGGGAATTAGCTTTACCGGTTTCGTTTGTGTGCTGGTCATGACGATTGCCCTTCGCTGAGTGCGCGGTGCGCACCCGATATTTATTTTACCGGCGTCAACCACTCCGGATGCCCACCGTTGCGGCCGTGCACCACGTCGAAGTACAGGGTCTGCAGCCTCTCGGTGATCGGGCCGCGCTTGCCGATGCCGATCTTGCGGCCGTCGAGCTCGCGGATCGGCGTCACCTCGGCGGCAGTGCCAGTGAAGAACGCCTCGTCAGCGATGTACACTTCGTCGCGCGTGATGCGCTTCTCCACCACCTTGATACCAAGCTCGCCGGCCAGCAGCGTGACGGTCGCGCGCGTGATGCCATCCAGCGCCGAGGTGATATCCGGCGTATAGAGCACGCCGTCGCGCACGATGAAGATATTCTCGCCGCTGCCTTCGGACACATAGCCTTCGGTGTCGAGCAGCAGCGCCTCGTCGGCGCCACAGGCGATTGCCTCCTGCACGGCCAGCATCGAGTTGATGTAGTGCCCGTTCGCCTTCGCGCGGCACATTGAGACGTTCACATGGTGCCGGTTAAACGATGACGTGCGCACGCGGATGCCGTTTTCGATGCCGTCCTCGCCGAGGTAAGACCCCCAAGCCCAGGCAGCCACCACCACGTGCACCTCCAGGCCCTTGGCGTGCAGTCCCATGCCCTCGCTGCCGTAGAAACACATGGGGCGAATATAAGCCGATTCGAGCTTGTTCTCGCGCACCGCGGCGCGGGTCGCCTCGTTGATCTGTTCCTTACTATAAGGAATGTCCATTCCGAGGATATGCGCCGAACGAAACAGGCGGTCGGTATGCGCCTGCAGGCGGAAAATCGCCGTGCCCTTGTCGGTCTTGTAGGCGCGCACACCTTCGAACACACCCATGCCGTAATGGAGCGTATGGCTGAGGACGTGGGTCGTGGCGTCGCGCCACGGCACGAGCTTGCCGTCGTACCAGATGACACCGTCTCGGTCGGACATCGACATCGTTGTTCTCCATACCATCAAATGTAGGGTGGATCAGTGCCGCCGTGTGGCGCGTAGCGCCGTAACCCGTCCTACGCTAATGATTCAAACCACTCCTGCCACAGCGCCCGCACCCGTTGCGGAAAATCGCCCAGTTCCTGCGGCGCCACCAGCGGCCGGCGCTCCATGAGCTTGAGACGTTGCTCCACACCGAGATAACGGTGGTAGGCGTCCCGCAACAGGCCGGCCTGCGCGGCGTTCAACAACCCGCGCGCTTCCAACGCTTCCAGGAGGGGGATGTTGCCCCGGTGCCGAATCAGCTCCGGGTGGTCATGCGCCCAGCGTAATACGGCATATTGCACCATAAATTCCACATCAATCATACCGCCCGGGTCGTGCTTGAGATTGATTTCACCGGGGTCGTGCGGCGCCTGCGCCGCGTGCATGCGGGCCCGCATGGCCGCCACCTCGGTGCGCAGGGTTTCCGGGTCGCGCTCCCGGCACAGGGTGGTGGCGCGAATTTCCTCAAAAACCCGGGCCAGGGCGGCATCCCCGGCGACAGGACGGGCGCGGATCAAAGCCTGGTGTTCCCATGCCCAAGCATGTGAATCCTGATACTCGCGGAACGCTGCCGGGTTGGTCACCAGCATGCCGGAGCGGCCGCTTGGGCGCAGGCGCGTGTCCACTTCATAAAGAATGCCACCGCCGGTGCGTGCCGTGAGGATATGAATGAGGCGTTGTCCAAGACGCGCGAAAAACACCTCGTTGGCAATCGGGCGCGCACCATCGGTGACACCGCCTTCCTGCTCGGCACCATGCAGGAAAATCATGTCGAGGTCGGAAGTGTAACCAAGCTCAAGGCTGCCGAGCTTGCCGTAGGCAATCACCGCGAAGCCGGGATTGATGGTGTTACCACCTTGCTCAAGCGTCGGACGGCCATGTTTGAGCACCAGATCATCGTGCGCGAGCGTGAGTGCCTGCGCCACAATCACCTCGGCGATGTGCCCGAGATGCCGGCCGATCTCGTCCGGCGTGAGACCGGGGCCGACGTCGGCCGCCGCCACGCGCAGCACATGCCCGTTGCGGAATTCGCGCAACGCCTCCATCTGCGCTTCCAGATCATCCACCGGCAGGCGCGCCAGCCGGCTCTGCAATTCAGCGGCGAGCGCCTCGCGCGTGAGCGGCGCATACAGGCTGACGGCATCCATCAGTTCATCCAGCAGAATCGGATGCTGGTTCAGATAACGCGCAATCCACTCGCTCGCCGAGCACAACTTCACGAGCTGCGACAGCGCCAGCGGATTCTCGACCAGCAGCGCCAGATACACCGAGCGCCGGCCAATGGCTTCGACGAAGGCAACCAGGCGCGCGAGCGTAGTCTGCGGTTGCGGCGTGAGCCCGGCGGCGCCAAGCAACAGCGGCATGAGTTTGTCGAGACGTTCGCGGCCGTTTGCGGAGAGCGCGCTGTACGCGCCGCCCGCGCGCAGCCCTTTCAGCAAATCGAGGGTTGTTCCGGCATCGGCGAATCCGGCCGCCTGCAACACCTCGCGTGCGGCGGTCTCATCGAGCGTCCCGGACCAGAGCGCATGCAGGCCCTGTTCGTCCGCGGCGGGCGCCTCACCCTGCGGCGCAGCGAATACCGAATTGAAGTGTTCGTGCACACGCTGCATGTGGCGCGTAAGCACGGAATGAAAACTCGGCCAGTCGGCAAAGCCCATGCCGACCGCCACGCGCAGGCGGTCGAGATCGTTGGTCGGCAGCACCTGGGTCTGCTGATCATTAATCATCTGCAAGCGGTGTTCGGTGTTGCGCAGGAATTCATACGCGTTCGACAGATCGCTCACCGCCTGCGGCGTCAGGTCGCCTTCGTCGGCGAGGTACGCGAGCACCGGCAGAATACGCCGCTCCTGGAAGCGCAGGTCGCGCCCGCCGCGGATGAGCTGAAAGGCCTGGCCGATGAACTCAACCTCGCGAATGCCACCCGGCCCAAGCTTGATGTTCGATTCAATGCCTTTGCGCAGCAGCTCGCGGTGGATGCTGGCCTTGAGTGAACGTATTTCTTCCACCGCGGTATAGTCGAGATATTTGCGAAACACGAATGGCCGCAGACTCTGCAGAATCTCCGCCCCGGCGGCCGGATCACCGGCCACCACGCGCGCCTTGATGAACGCGTAACGTTCCCACATGCGCCCATGTGCCTGGTAGTACTGCTCCATGGCATCGAACGACAGCGCCAGCGGCCCGCTCGCGCCGTTCGGGCGCAGGCGCATGTCCACGCGGAACACAAATCCATCAGAGGTTTGCTCGTTGAGCGCCTGGTTCAGGCGCTGCCCGAGACGCACGAAGAACTCATGGTTGCTGAGTCCGCGCTTGTCGGTCTCACCCTCTTCCGAATAACAAAAAATTAGGTCGATGTCGGAAGAAAAGTTCAGCTCCTCGCCGCCAAGCTTGCCCATGCCAAGCACCACGAACTTGGCGGTCTCACCACCCGCTTCTACCTTCGGCACACCATCGCGCGCGCAAGCCCACTCGTATAGTTTCGCCAGTGCCTCTTCAAGACAGGCGTCGGCCAGCGCCGAAAGAGTCGTGACGGTTTCTTCGAGATTCGCCCAGCCTGCCAGGTCACGCCAGGCGATGCGCACCATCTCGCGCTGGCGCAACTTGCGCAGAACCGTCTTGAGGGAAGCTTCGTCCGCGCACCCCGTCACGGTGGCCTGCACACGGCGGCGCAATTCACCGCTCGCATAAACGCAATACAGATCTCCACATTGGATGAGGTCCGGCAACAATTCCGGCTGTGTCACGCAGGCGCGTGCCACAAACTCGCTCACGGCCAGCACGCGTGGCGCGACGTCGAGCCAGTTCTCACCCTGTGCACGTACCGGCAGGTCGGCGAGCTGCGCAGCGATCACGGCCCAGTGTGTGCGGACGTGTCCACGCAGCGCCTCAGGCAGCTTGGCCAGGCCTTGCTCGAATGCGGAATGTTGGGAATCGGTCATATGTGCGGGCGGATCCGGTAGGATTTCCGGTTGTTCCTGGAGCCCATCATAATGGATATTGGTGTCCCGGTAGGAGCGAACAATATGACCCCCATCGTCCCCAAATCCCTTGAAGACTACTGTGTCGCACACACTACATTACCCGATCCGCTGCTCGATGAGCTTGCTGTCTACACGTGCGCGCACTGCAAGCATCCGCAAATGCTCACCGGCTCGGTGGAGGGAACCTTGCTGCGGTTGCTGGTACAACTGTCTGGCGCGCGCCGTGTGCTCGAAATCGGCACCTACACCGGCTACTCGGCGCTCAGCATGGCCGCGGGCCTGCCGGACGACGGCGAGCTCATCACCTGCGACATCAATCCGGAAACGATCCGGATCGCACAATCGTTCTGGGCGCGCAGTCCGCATGGCGGCAAGATCCGGCAACTACCCGGCGCGGCGCTCGACAGCCTGCGCGCCTTGCCGTCCGACCTGGCTTTCGACTTTGTCTTTCTCGATGCCGACAAGGAGAACTACGTAAACTACTACGAAGCCGTATTGCCGCGTCTGCGGCCCGGTGGTCTGCTCGTCGCCGATAACACCCTGTGGTCCGGAAAAGTACTCGACCCCAAGGAGAAGTCCGATCATGCAATCGTCGCCTTCAATACGCACGTACACGGTGACGCGCGCGTCGAGCACGCACTGCTCTCAGTTCGCGACGGCGTAATGCTCATTCGAAAAAAATAAGCGGGATCGGAACTGCAAAAAAGAAGGCCCCGCGCAAACGGGGCCTTCGGTTACTGCGTACCGCAGGGATGCGGGAGGCTTACATCATGCCTTCCATGCCGCCCATGCCGCCCATGCCACCTCCGCCGCCGCCACCGGAAGCTTCTTCCTTCGGTATTTCGGCGACCATGGCCTCGGTCGTGATCATGAGGCCGGCGACAGACGCCGCGTTCTGCAGTGCGGTGCGCGTTACCTTGGTCGGGTCGAGGATGCCCATCTTCAGCATGTCGCCGTACTCGCCGGTCGCGGCGTTGTAGCCGAAGTTGTTGTCCTTGCTCTCGGCCACCTTGTGGAACACGACCGAACCCTCGATACCGGCGTTCTGCACGATCTGGCGCAGCGGCTCTTCCATCGCGCGCAGCGCGATCTGGATGCCGATGTCCTGGTCGTGGTTGTCGCCCTTGAGCTTGCTGGCCCGGATGGACAGAATGGCGCGCACCAGTGCGGTGCCACCGCCTGCCACCACGCCCTCTTCAACCGCGGCGCGAGTAGCATGCAACGCGTCTTCGACGCGCGCCTTCTTTTCCTTCATTTCCATTTCGGTCGCGGCGCCGACCTTGATCACCGCCACACCGCCGGCCAACTTGGCCACGCGCTCCTGCAGCTTTTCCTTGTCGTAATCACTGGTAGCATCTTCGATCTGCGCCTTGATCTGCTTGATGCGCGCTTCGATGTCGGCCTTCTTGCCGGCACCGTCGATGATGGTGGTGTTTTCCTTGTCGATGACCACGCGCTTGGCCGAACCGAGCACGCTCACGTCAGTCTTCTCGAGGCTCATGCCGAGCTCTTCGGAAACCACGGTGCCGGCGGTCAGCATCGCGATGTCCTGCAACATGGCCTTACGGCGGTCGCCGAAGCCCGGGGCCTTGACGGCGCACACCTTGAGAATGCCGCGGATGTTGTTCACCACCAGGGTGGCGAGCGCTTCGCCCTCGACGTCCTCGGAGATGATCAGCAGCGGACGGCCCTGCTTGGCGACGCCTTCGAGAATCGGCAGCATCTCGCGGATGTTGGAGATCTTCTTGTCGTTGATCAGGATGACCGGGTTTTCGAGCTCGGCGCTCATGGTCTCCTGCTTGTTCACGAAGTACGGCGACAGGTAGCCGCGGTCGAACTGCATGCCCTCGACCAGGTCGAGTTCGTTCTGCAGGCCGGAGCCCTCTTCCACCGTGATCACGCCTTCCTTGCCGACCTTGTCCATCGCCTCGGCAATGATCTGGCCGATCGACTCATCCGAGTTGGCCGAGATCGTGCCGACCTGGGCGATTTCCTTGTTGTCCGAGCACGGACGCGAGATCTTCTTCAGCGCCTCGACCGCGGCGATCACCGCCTTGTCGATGCCGCGCTTCAGGTCCATCGGGTTCATGCCGGCCGCGACGCTCTTCAGGCCTTCACGCAGCATCGCCTGGGCGAGCACGGTCGCGGTGGTGGTGCCGTCACCGGCGATGTCGGAAGTCTGACTGGCCACTTCCTTCACCATCTGCGCGCCCATGTTCTCGTACTTGTCCTTGAGCTCGATTTCCTTCGCCACGGACACGCCGTCCTTGGTGATGGTCGGGGCGCCGAAGGA
>Ga0209253_10001944_pt1 | contig 18211 bp, 17 predicted proteins | sample FrelakmetBRP12BR_FD_187145 | JGI IMG/M metagenome (GOLD analysis project Ga0209253, IMG submission 187145) | Freshwater lake sediment microbial communities from the University of Notre Dame, USA, for methane emissions studies - BRP12 BR (SPAdes)... | ecosystem: Environmental > Aquatic >... | reverse complement strand
AGGCTGACCGGCTTGGGAAGCGCCTCGCTGCACGTGAATTGCGAAAGCTCACGAAAGCGGGACTCGTATCTCTTCGGAACGCATCGGTAACCTGCGCCGCTTCCAGGCGAACCCGAAGAGCCCGGTCTTGAGTGAACTGGTGGCCTTGGCGCGCAAGACAAGACACTTGGGCTCGAACCAATGCTGCGTGAGGCTCTTTCGCCGCTAGTGCCGCGCCTGCGCGCCGCGTGGGTCTACGGCCCGGTCGCCAAGAAGACCGCTACGGCATCGAGCGACAGAGATCTCATGATGAACAAATGCGAGAGCGAGACAGGAGGCGCTACCCGAGCGAGATGTTCTGGAATGACTCGGGTTACCGGTCGAGATGCAGGTCCTTGTAGGAGCTGGGGCTCTCCAACGGCTCCAGGTGTGCGATGACTGTGGCGTAGGGAAGGTTCGCGCGGATCTCTTCCTCGATGTTCTCCAGCAGGTCGTGGCCCTGCTCGACCGACCACGTTCCCGGCACCAGCAGATGAAAGTAGACGAAGCGACGGTGTCCCGCCTGCCGTGTGCGCAGCGCGTGGTAGTCGACGCCGGTGCTGCGATGCCGATCCAGAATCGCCTGCACTCGATCCCGCTCCGCCGGCGTAAGCGAACGGTCCATCAGGCCATCCACCGACCGCCACATCAATCGCAGGGCCGTGAAGCAGATTTGGCAGGCCACTGCGAGCGCGATCAGCGGATCTAGACGCAGCCACCCGGTCGCGCTGACAAGTGCTACACCAACGATGACGCCGACCGAGGTCCATACATCCGTCATCAGGTGATGTCCATCCGCCTCCAGGGCGATGCTGTGATGCGCCCTTCCCGCCCGGATGAGCACCTGTCCGACCACTAGATTCACAAGCGCCGCCAAAGTGGAGACGGCGAGGCCCCACCCGACCTGCTCCAGCGGTTCGGGTTCGACCAGGCGCGGCACTGAGGTGACGGCGATGCCGGCTGCAGCGGCGAGGATGAATGCACCCTCGATGCCACTCGCGAAGTACTCCGCCTTGCTGTGACCGAAGTGGTGCTCCTCATCGGGTGGCAGGGCCGCGACCTTGAGCAGCCACAGCGCCAGGACCGCCGCCGTGAGGTTCACGAGGGATTCAAGCGCGTCGGACAGCAGTCCGACCGATCCGGTCAGCCACCACGCGAATCCCTTCAATGCAATGGTGGCAAGGGCTGCCGCGATCGACAGCCAGGCGAAGCGGGTGAGGGATTGCCGGCTCGTAGACGCCACGGCGCTCTCAGCGAACACGGTTGCGTTTGCCCGGCGCGGGGACCCTGCAATCGGCGCGCGTCGAGATCAGTGCCTGCGCCACTCAAGCCCAGAACAGCATTTCGCCCTTGCCGTCGCAGGAGACATCGCCCAGGAAGCGACGGACGCGGGTGCTCGGCTCGAGATGGGCGAACTGGGAGTCGAGCGACTTCCACGACTTCACAAGAAGCTTCAGAAAGAGCAGATCGTGCGTGCCGCAGTCGCCGAAGTTTGCTGGGAGCGAGACGGGAAGCGAGGTGAGGAGCAGGGTGCCTCTGCGCATCGCGAAGCCGGGATACGTTCCGAGCACGCCAAGCACTGCGATCGTGCCTGCGATCATGCGCGAGGCACAGTAGTCGCCGGCGTTGCCCTCGATCAGAATCGCGCCCCGGCGCAGCTGGTCGCCGCAGCGATCGCCCGCATTGCCGCCCACGATCACCATGCCTCCACGCATTCCCTGCCGGTCGCCCGGCAGCGCTGCTCCGAGGAAGTCGCCCGCGTTGCCGAAGACGTGGACCAGTCCCCGTCGCATCTCGGCTGCGGCAAACGCCCCGCAGCTGCCGCTCACGCTGATGCGGCCGCCGCGCATGCCGAGGCCGAGGTACGCCCCGGCATCGCCCTGCACCTGTATTGCCCCGTCGAACATGCCTTCTCCGATGCGGTCGAGCCTGTCGCAGGCGTTGCGGAAGACGAGGTTGGACGTGTCCTCTCCGTGCAAATCGAACAGCTCGCCGACGCGAGGCTTGCGGTTGCCGCAGGGAAGCTCGATGGCGGAGATGTCGGCGGGAGCTCTGCCGGCGAGCCGAGTGGGCGTGAGCGCCGAACAGTCGACCCGCTGGCGGGGCACGTCCTTCAATGTGAACGTTAGCGCGGTCACCCCATAATCTCTCGTAGCTGGAAGTGAAACTGCCCGAGCTTGCCGCCGTAGTTGCCGGCGCTGATGCGGCGGATGCCGTTCGCGGCGCCGAGTGTGCAGGCTGCGGCGATACCGGCCCGCATCGCGCCGCGGATGTCGGCGTCCGTAAGGCCGTCGATCACGATCTCCATCACCGATTCGATGCCCGGTGCTAGCTCGGACTTGGTGATGCCGCGGATCGTCGGGCAGAAGGCATCGTTGGTGGAAGCCATCAGCGCCTGGTACTTCGAGCCCACCTTGGAACCAGAACGCACGACGCCACCCGGGAAGGGCATGATGACGTTTGGGAGCTGGCGCATGGCTTCGATCGCAGCTTCGCAGGCAGCCAGGGCTTGGGGCCGCGAGTCGGCGAGGATGAGGAAGTTGCCGCCACCCACTGCCTTCACCATTCCAGTTGTCTCCTGCACCAGGAACTCCCCATCCATGACCGGTACGCGCCAATAACGCTTGCCGCCGATCAGCTTCGAGAGCTGGAAGCCGTCACCAAAGAAGCGCAGGTTCTTGCCAAGAGGGATCGGTTCGCCGCCGTCGATACCGGCGAAGGCAGCGCTCGTCGGCGCCGTGAGAACGCATTGACCGATACGCCGCTCGAGCTGCTTTGCAAGCTCTTTGCTGGACATGGCGAAAAACAGCATCGACGCGCCGGGGCGGCCGTCCGGGCTCTCGGTGGGTTCGAGCTTGCGTTCGACGCCGGCCTCGCAGCCGCAGGCGATCACCGACGTAGCGAATCCGGTCGCAGCATTTGCCGCGTGGTAGGCCCACTTCAGGTTCTGGGCGGTGACGAGGACCCGCGTCGCCTTCATGCCGAAGGCTTCGGCGAAGGTATCGTCAATGTGGACGCCGTTGATGTTCATCTGGTCGGGAGGCGGGAGGCGGGAGGGGTGAGGCGAGAGGCGAGAGGCGCACGAACGAAATGCCGCCGCGCGCGGATGGGATGCGGTCAAGGATGTCTCGCCTCACGCCTAACGCCTCACGCCTAACGCCTCCCGCCTCACGCCTTCCTGCATCCATGCCGCACGAGCTTCGACCCATGCCCGCACTCGCACATCTCGTCGTCGCCGATCTTGAAGTTGCCGAGGCGCAGCGTGTGATAGCGCTCGAAGTAGGCCTCGAGCTCCTTCTCGATCGCGGGGTCATAGGGTGGCTTCACCACGTGCGTATTGCCCCACGTCACCTTCGTGACCGCCCCGTCGCGCGCCACGAGCTCCCCGTCCTTGAAAACGAAGGCAGGTTTCGCGAACATGACTTCGGGGTTGGGGTCGCGGCGGTAGACAGTGATGTCCGCTGCCGCGCCGGGCGCGAGGTGTCCGCGGTCCGCGAGCCCCAGCGTACGCGCGGGCGCCGCGCGGGTCATGATCGCGATCTCGTAGAGCGAATACTCACGGTCGATCGCGCCCAGGTGGGAGAGCTTCTGAGCGTCCGGATGGATGCTCGCCAGCTTCTCGCTGCGGAAGGTCTTGTCCATCAGCAACCGGATGAGATGCGGGTAGGTGGTGAACGGTGCGCCGTTGGGATGATCGGTGGTGAGAAAGATGCGCCACGGATCGTCGACCAGGAGGAAGATCTCCAGCCCGATCGCCCACTGCAGCGCATTTACGAAGTTCTGGTCGCGATACTTGAACGGCACCACCCCGCAGCCGGCGTCGCACTCGATGTCCATCACCACCGACTTCCTCGGACTGCCGACGCCGGCATTGCGGTACTGGGCCATGCTGTCGCCGGAGGCGGTGACGGTCTGACCAAACAAGATCTGGCCCACGTCTGCGCTGATGTTCGGACGGGCTTTGATCGCCTCCGCAATGCGGGCGGCGCCGGACGAGAACTTGCGGTCGCCCTCGGTTCCATAGCTATGGAACTGGATGTGAGTGAGGTGCATCGGCAGACCCTCGACCGCGTCCATCGTCGCAAGCGTGGTCTCCACGTTGCCCGGTACCCCGAGATTGCAGCCGTGGAGGTGCAGCGGATGCGGCATGCCGATATCGTGTACTGCCTGCGCGAGCGCCTTGAGGATGCGGCGGGGCGTTAGCCGGTAGTAGGCGTGCGCCTCGTCGAGGTCCAGCATGCGTTGGTTGAACTTGAACGCGGAGATGCCACCGGGATTCACCACCTTCAAGCCGATCGCTTGGGCGTGGGTGATCGTCCATGCCACGTAGTCGTTGATCGCCTGCTGATCCGCGTTCGCGGCGAGCATGCGCAGCAGAAAGTCGTCGCTGCCAAGCATCGCGTAGGCACCCTTGTCCACGATCGGCGTGTCACCCATCTCCATGTGCGCCTGACGCGCATTGATCGGCAGCATCGCGGGCTCGAAGCACGCGGTGTAGCCCATTTCCGCGTAGCGATAGCCGGTCGTGAGCGTGGACGGCGCGGCGTGGCCGCAGCCCGAGCGGGTGAGCGCCGTGCGGTCCACCAGATCGCCGCGATGGTCCTCGGGTAGCATCGCGCGGGCGATGTTCACCTTGCCGCCCCCGATGTGGGTGTGCAGATCGATGGCGCCTGCCATCACGACCATCCCCGTGACGTCGATCTCTTCGTGAATGTGTGCGACGTTGCCGGGATCAGCGACGATGCGCCCGTCCTCGACCAAGACATCCCGGGTCTCCCCGCGGACGCCATGGGCCGGGTCGATGACGGTTCCGCCTCGGAGCCTGAGTCGCATCGGTTTGGCTATCCGAGTGCGGCGCGGATGCCATCGAGTACCGCGGCGGCGGTGGGCAGCGACGACTCGCGCAGCTTGCGTAACGGCACAGCGACGACCTTATCGGCCCGGTAAAAGTGGCCGCTATGATCGACCCCCGGTATCGCCACCGGAACGAAGACGTCAGGCTCGTGGGTGAGCTGCATGCTCGGCGCGCCAAGAACGATAGTGGGGACCGTGGTGGCGGGCGGCAGCCGGGTCGGATTCAGACTCGACAGCCACAGCAGCGCATCCGCCTCGCCGCTCGCGAGCAGCCGGTCCGCTCCGTAATGGTACGGATCATAGACTGGTTGCCCGGTCGCGAAGCTGGTGCGGAACGGAAAACCGGTCTGCCAGGTGTGCACCTGGCTGTAGGTGAAATCGCCATCGGTGCCGGCAAGGGGGAGCCCGCTGAATCGGGTGGTCCGATTGAGGTCGCGGATGAGGTCGGTGAGCGTCTGCACCGTAAGGTCGGCATGCGGAAAATCGAGATCCCCGGCTACCCATGCAACGACGCCGTACTTGGCTGCAGTCATGCGCCGAGCGAGCGCCGTCAGCGTCGCCACCGGAACGTCAGCCACTTCGTCGCGCGATATCGCGCGGCCAGCCACGATGGCGCGAAGGGCCCCGAGCACTTCCCCCAGGCGGTGATTCTCACACGGGATGACCGAAGGTTTGCGGCCGCCGGGCGCGATACCCGCGCTGGTGTCCTTCACGTCGCCCACGTAGACGATCTCCCGGGCCGCGGAATCAAGCTCGAACAGTGTCTCGGCCACCCAGACCACGCGCTCGAAGAAGCGTGGATAGCGGCTCACGACATCTGTCCCCATCAGGACCAGGAGATCGGCGCGATTGCGTACTTCCGTGAGGGTCGTGCTGATCCAGCCGCTACCCTGCAATACGATCAGATTTCTGAGCTTGGCCGCGGAGCCGAGATGATCGGTCACCGCTCCGATCCGATCCGCTAGCGCCAGGGCGCTGCGGGCGCCGGCGACATCGGTTGCCAGCCCGGCGACGAGGGGCAGGCGCGCGTCATTCAGAATTCGCGCTGCGTGGGCGATGGCGTCCGCGAGCAAGACGAGCGTTCCCCCGACCCGCGGCGCGGCTGGCGCGCGGGTTCCCGCGCGTGCGAATGCGGGACGGCTGATGACGCAGCCATTGGCCTTCACTTCGACCCCATCTTCCGTGACCCCGACACGCAGGTCGTCGCACGCGAGCCCGCAGAAGGGGCAAGCAATGTCGTGATGCTCGGTGGCTGAAGTGCTCATCAGTGATGTTGCCCTTCTCGTGGCGGTGCAGCGCAGCAGCGGGGCATGGTTCCAGCGTCGATCCAAGTGTACCCGCGATTCCGTTGCGATTGCACGTGACGATTCGCTTTCTTTTGGTCCCCCCAGCGCACCGAGCGATTTGCTATAGTTGACCGAAAACCAGCCGAACCGGTCAGTTTCCACGGAAGTGCTTAGACTGGGCACCCCGCAGGACACACTGTTCCGGCCTGTCGCAGTGATTGCCCATTCGTGTCGTGAGTCAATTGAAACGCAAGGAAGATTTCATCGGCATAGCGCTTGCTCTCGCGGCCTGCCTTTGTGGCAGGTCGCTACCGCGATGAGACCGCCCCTTTCCGCAGTGCGTCAGGACAGCGTCGTGGTCGAGGCGCCGGCGCGCCTGCACCTGGGTTTCATGGATTTGAGCAGCGGTGCCGGCCGCCGCTTCGGCAGCGTCGGGCTGACCCTCGACGGGGTGGGTACTCGCGTATGTGCTGCTCGGGCCGATCTTCGCGTGGAGGCCGACGGGCCCCAGCGCGAGCGGGTGCTGCGATCGCTGGAGTTACTGCGGGAGGCGACCGGCGTTCGCCCCGGAATCCGGGTTCTGGTTGCCGAGGCCATTCCCGAGCACGCGGGTCTTGGCTCCGGCACTCAGCTCGCGCTCGCCGTAGGATGCGCGTTTTCGAAGCTGTTCGCGCTCGATCTCAAGCCGCGCGATGTTGCCGGGATGCTCGATCGCGGCGCCCGTTCGGGCATCGGCATCGGCGCCTTCGAGCGCGGGGGATTCCTCGTGGACGGAGGGCGGGGGGCGAGCGATGCACCGCCTCCCATCACCAGTCGGCTCGAGTTTCCCGACGCGTGGCGCGTGGTGTTGATTCTGCACTCGGCGGCGCAGGGCCTGCACGGCGCGGCCGAGAAAGCGGCGTTTCGCTCGCTGCCGCCGTTCCCCGAGGGGCGAGCGGCGTACCTGTGCCGGCTGGTGGTGATGAGCCTGCTCCCGGCGCTTGCCGAACGGGACCTCTTCGGGTTCGGGCGTGCCGTGAACGAACTTCAGCGAACGATCGGGGATTACTTTGCGCCGGCTCAGGGCGGCAGGTTTGCGAGCCCCCTCGTTGCGGACGCACTGGCGCGCCTCGAGGCCGAAGGCGTTACCTGTTTCGGGCAGAGCTCCTGGGGGCCGACCGGCTTTGCAGTCGTGGAGTCGGAAGTGATGGCCTGGAAAGCCGTCGCGTTATTGGAGAAGCACTTCGCTGGCACGGGGTTAGACTTCGTGGTCGCGCGTGGGCGCAATCGGGGCGGCGATGTTTCAGCGGTCCCGTTGGCCAATGTCCACACGCAGCGGGGACTGCTGGGTCGCTGACATTATTGCGAGCGAATCATGGAAAAACACTACATCCTGCACGTGCTAACTCCAACACGGAATGTCAGTCCGTTCGACGTCAACATGGCGTACGACGCAGGCTACGATTCAGTCGTTCCTTACACGGACGTCACGCTGGACCAGGTTCAAGGCCTCACGCAGGACACGATCTTTTCCCGTGGACCTGCGGGCTTGAAGCGGACGGGCATCTTCATCGGCGGCAGGGAGATCGGTATGGCGGCGGACATGCTCGACGCCGCGCGCAATGCGATGGTTCCGCCCACGTTCGAGGTGTCCGTATTCGCGGATCCGAGCGGCGCCTTCACGACGGCCGCGGCGCTCGTCGCCTGTGCTGAAGCGCAGCTCAAGCAGAAGTTCGAGACTGATCTCGCCGGCAAGAACGTTCTGGTTCTCGGCGGCACGGGTCCGGTCGGCGCCGCTGCCGCAGTGCTCGCGTCAGGCGCCGGCGCGAATGTGATGATCGCGAGCCACTCGAGCGGTGATCGCGCGCGCATGACCTCGGAGGTGTGCAATGCGCGGTACGGTGCCAGCACCAAGTCGGCCGAGGCCCGTTCGACCGAGCAGAGGGCGGCACTCATCGAAACCGCCGACGTGGTGCTGGCCACGGCCAAGGCCGGCATCCAGGTCCTATCCGCGTCCGAACTCGCGAAGGCGCGGCAACTACTCGTTGCCGGCGACGTGAACGCCGTGCCGCCAGCGGGTATCGAGGGCGTCGGGGTGATGGACAAGGGTGCGCCGCTCAAGGCTGCCGCCTCGGGCAAAGCGGTGGGCATCGGCGCGCTCGCGGTCGGGGATATCAAATACAAAGTGCAGCGCGGGCTCTTCGAGGCGATGCTCGACGCCCAGAAGCCGCTCTACCTCGATTTCCGCGATGCCTTTGCCATGGCGCGCAAGCATGTGGCCTGATGCGCAACCGTTTCTGATTGTTTCGGCCTCCGGCCGTGCGCTCGCCGCGATGGCCCGGCGTGCGGGTGCGCGGTCGATTGTTCTCGATCTCTTCGCGGACCTCGACGCCGCGGCATGCTGCGAGGCGATCCGTCGGGTGGCGGCGGATCGTTCGCTGCGCTTTCACGCGCACCGACTGCTCGATGCTGCGGCAGCCCTCGCCGCTCCGGCAGCGTGCGCGGGTCTCGTTTTCGGCTCTGGGCTCGAGGGCCGGATCCCCCTTCTCTCCCGGCTTGCGGAGGGCCGCAGGCTCTGCGGCAATGCGCCGCAGACGGTGTGGCAATTGAAGCAGCCGCAGAGCCTCGTTCCCCTCCTCCAAGCGCTTGGCATTCCCGCGCCGGCGGTGCGCTACGAGGCGCCGTTCGATCCGCGGGGTTGGCTCGTCAAACAGGCCGGTGGCGCGGGTGGCGTCCAGGTGCGGGCGGCGCGCACGGGTTTGCAGGCACGGCCGGGGCGATACTTCCAGCGGTGGGTCGCGGGGCGCAGTCTGTCGGTGCTGTTCCTCGCGGACGGCCGCCGCGGGCGGGTGATTGGGTTCAGCGAACAGTGGCCAGCGGGGGCGGACTGCCCGCGACGGCCCTTCTGCTTCGGCGGCGCCATCGCGGATGCGATCGTGCCCGCGAGTGCGCGCACGGAAGTGGAGCAGTGGGTGGCACGCCTTACCGAATCGGTCGGGCTCGTCGGCCTGAACGGCATCGACTTCATTCTGGACGAAACGGGCGTGGCGCATTTTCTCGAGATCAATCCGCGCCCGACGGCGACCGCCGAACTCTACGACGCGCGCGCGCCGGGCGGGCTTTTCCGCTGGCACGTGATGGCCTGCAGCGGCGAAATGCCGGCGGGTCGACTCGCGACGGGCGCCGTGCGCGGCCAGGCGATCGTCTACGCACCGGCTGCCCTCACGGTCCCCGCGGCATTGCGCTGGCCGGCTTGGGTTGTCGACCGTCCGGCGCCGGGGGCGGTCTTCGCGCCCGGTGCCCCCGTTTGCAGCGTCCAGGCCGCGGGAACGAGCGTGCGCGAGGTCAGAACACAGCTCGACGAGCGAAGCCGAACCATCGGGCGGAGCGTCATCCCGCTCGCCGCGTGATCCGGCAGTTGGAGGAGGAGAAGGTACTCATGAACGTGTCCGAATCGGCGGGGGACGTCTCGCACGCGCGTCCCAGCATCAACGCCACGGCGCAACCCCTCGTAGAGGCACTGGTGCGCGACGCAGCAAAGCTCCGCATCGGGGTCGGGCCCCATGCGAGCGGCTGCCGCATCGTGGATGCCGGCATCGAGCATGCGGGTGGACTCGAGGCCGGGCGTCGCATTGCAGAAATCTGCCTCGGCGGCCTCGGTGAGGTCCGTCTCATCTCGACGCCGCATCGCTGGCCGCTTCGCGCAAGCGTCGTCGCGTCGGATCCCGTCCTTGCTTGCCTCGGCAGCCAGTACGCGGGCTGGAGCCTTGCCGCCGGGGAGGGCAAGGGCGCGTTTCACGCGCTCGGATCGGGGCCGGGGCGCTCCTTGTCGGTGAAAGAGGCGCTCTTCAAGGAGCTCGGCTACCGGGACCTGGCGGACGCCACCTGCTTGGTGCTCGAGGTGGACAAGACGCCGCCCCATGCAGTCGTCGACAAGGTGACGCGGGACTGCGGCATCGAACCCGCGCACCTCACCTTCGTCCTCACGCCGACGCGCAGCATCGCGGGCGTGGTGCAGATCGTCGCGCGCGTGCTCGAGGTGGCGCTGCACAAGGTTCATACCCTCGGTTTTCCGCTCGAGCAAATCGTGGACGGCTCCGGTTCGGCACCGGTGCCGCCTCCGGCGCCGGATTTCCTCCAGGCGATGGGACGCACCAACGACGCCATCATCTTCGGCGGCGTGGTGGAGCTGTTCGTGAACGCCGAAGACGACACAGCGCAGGATCTCGCGGAGCGGCTGCCGTCGAGCGCCTGCGGCGACTACGGACGCCCGTTCGCGCAGGTGTTCAAGGAGGTGCAGTACGACTTCTACAAGATCGATCCGAACCTCTTCGCACCTGCCTCGGCGCTGGTGTGCAACTTGAAGACAGGCAAGGTGTTTCGCGCTGGTGCGGTAAACGACGCGTTGCTCGCTGCATCGTTCGGGGAGTGAGCGAGGCCCATGGTCCGGGTGGCGATTTGCACCGATGCGCCGGGTTGGCACGGGGCACGACTGCGGGCGGCGTTTGCCGCGCGCGGCGTCGAGGCACGCTTTGTCTCGTTGCGCGACTGCCGCTTCGAACTGTCCAGCGCCACTCATGGTGTCGTCATGCCTGGTTTTGAGAGTAAACTCCCGGATGGGGTGTTCGTGCGCGGCGTGCCGGGCGGGACGCTCGAACAGGTGACGTTCCGGCTCGGTATCCTGCACGCGCTGAAGGCGCTGGGAATTCCGGTCTACAACGACGTCCGGGCGATCGAGCGCACCGTGGACAAGAGCATGACGAGCTTCCTGCTCCAGCGCTCGGGCGTGCCGACCCCCCCGACGTGGGTAACCGAGAGCGCCGCCGAGGCGCGGGCGGTGCTGCGCCGCGAAGGCGCCGCCGGCCGCGAGGTGGTGATCAAGCCGCTCTTTGGCTCCCAGGGAACGGGGCTGCGACGGCTCGCTGCGGGCATGGACATTCCAGGCATGGAGCAGTATCGCCACGTGTGTTATCTGCAGCGCTACATCGAGAGCGGCGACGGGAGGTGGCACGATCACCGGGTGTTCGTGATCGCGAACCAGGCTGTGGCGGCGATGGTGCGGCGGGGCGCTTCGTGGGTCAACAACGTTGCCAGGGGCGGGCGCTGCGAACCGCTCGAGCTCACCGCTGAGCTCTCGCACCTGGCGGAATCGGCGGCGCGGGCGGTGGGTGCGGATTACGCGGGGGTCGACATCCTGCGCGGCGAGGACGGACGGCTCTGGGTGATCGAGGTGAACGGGATACCTGCCTGGAAAGGATTGCAGGGCGTTGCGCCCCTCAACATCGCGCAGGCACTGGCGGGAGATTTTCTACGGCGTCACGTCGCCTCACAGCGCGGTGCATCGAGGGAGCTCGAAGCGGTATGCTGACGCGGTCGATGTCGCGTTCCATCGCCGATGCCCTGCGATGGGCCTGTCGGCTCGACGTGCAGGCGGCGAAGCCAGGCAATGTCAGTGTCGCGAGCCCCGGCCACGGAATGCGCGCCGAAGACTTCCTCGCAAGCGCCGAGGCGATTGCGCCACCGCTCTCGGAGCCGGGATGGAAGGTGGGCGAACGGATCGCTGCGGCGGTCGATGCCACGTGGCGTCGGGTCGGGATGAACACGAATCTGGGCATCGTGCTGCTCGCTGCGCCGCTCACCCACGCGGTCCGCACCCCCCGGCCCGGCGAGACGCTCGAACGCGCGGTGGGTCGTGTGCTGGCGGAACTCGACGCCGACGACGCAGCCCGCGCGTTCCGCGCGATCGTGCAGGCCAATCCCGCCGGTCTCGGTCATGTCGAGCGACTCGATGTGCGTGGCCCGGTGCGGGGGAGTCTGCTCGAGGCGATGCGCGAGGCGGCGCATCGCGATACGATCGCGCTTCAGTATGCGAATGGATTCGCAGATGTCTTCGGATTGGGCATGCCGACGTTTCTGGCAGCGCGCGATCGCTTCCACGGCGAGGAGCGCGCGACGGTCGCCTGCTTTCTCGCCTGGCTCGGACGCTTCCCCGATACCCACATCGCGCGGAAGCATGGCGCGGAGGCGGCGTGCGAGGTGCGCTCTGAGGCGGTTCGCGTGGCGGCGGCGTGGCGCGGGACCGACGGTGCTGCGGCGGACGCGCTGCTTATCGCATGGGACGACTCGCTCAAGGCGCGCGGTCTCAATCCGGGAACCAGCGCCGACCTCACCGTGGCGAGCCTGCTTGCTGTGCGGCTGCAGCGTGTCTGGGATGAGCAGTTTTCGGAGCGGGACCAGGACCGCGGTTCCGCTCTGCAAACGAAGGTGGATGCATGGGACGGGTCCGCACGAGTGATCGCAGCATGCCGCGAGGCACGTCGGGATCATGGCGGCGCCTTCCGATCCACGGTTTTTCAACCACTGAAGAAGGAGAAGGTGAATGGCAAAGATTGATCGGGTTCTGGTCGGAGAAGCGCTGGTCGGCGACGGTAACGAGGTCGCCCATATCGACCTCATCATGGGACCGCGCGGCAGTGCTGCTGAGCATGCGTTCTGCAACGCGCTCACCAACAACAAGGATGGCTTCACCTCGCTGCTGGCCGTCGTCGCCCCGAACCTGCCCTGCAAGCCGAACACCCTGATGTTCAACAAAGTCACGATCAAGGGTGCGAAGCAGGCAGTGCAGATGTTCGGGCCGGCGCAGCGTGCGGTCGCCATGGCGGTGACCGACTGTGTGGCCGACGGAACGATTCCCCAAGCCGAAGCCGATGATCTGTATGTTTGCGTCGGCGTCTTCATCCACTGGCAGGCCGAGGATGATAATAAGATCCAAGACTACAACTATGAGGCCACCAAGCTCGCCATCAAGCGGGCCGTTGCCAACGAACCCAAGGCTGCGGACGTGATCGCGAAGAAGAGCACCCCGCATCCGTTCGCTGGCCACGTGTAAGGTAAGGCCAAGAGGGGCGGCCGGCAGTCCGCTGGCCGCTGCCCACCTAACATCGGCCGGCCAACCGGCCGCAGGTAGCAAACCAAAGGAGAGGGGGGAAAGCGATGTCGATCTGGGACGCGATACTGGGAATCTTCGGAGCCGGCAAGACGCCCGAACCGCCGGCTGCACCGGCGGCACCCGCACCAAGGCCGCCGGCATCTCCTGCTCCGAAGGCGGCCGCGCCGCGCCCGGCCGCAAAGAGCATCGATCGGGTGCTGGTTGGCGAGGCCCTCGTTGGTGATGGCAATGAGGTCGCTCACATCGACCTCATTATTGGGCCCCGCGGGTCGGCCGCGGAGCGGGCCTTCGCGAACGCGCTCGCCAACAACAAGGACGGCTTCACGTCACTGCTCGCAGTCGTCGCCCCGAATCTCGCCGCCAAGCCAAACGCACTGATGTTCAACAAGGTCACGATCAAGGGTGCGAAGCAGGCGGTGCAGATGTTTGGACCGGCGCAGCGAGCCGTCGCCATGGCGGTGACGGATTGCGTCGCGGACGGTACCCTGCCGCAGGAACAGGCAAACGACCTCTACATCAGCGTCGGCGTGTTCATTCACTGGCTTGCCGAGGACGACAACAAGATCCAGGATTACAACTACGAAGCGACCAAGCTTGCGATCAAGCGGGCGGTAGCGGGCGAACCCAAGGTGCAGGAGGTGCTGGCGAAGGCCAAGGTAACGGCGCACCCGTTTGCAGCGCATTCCTAGTCTGCGCGTCGTGGGGGACCTTGGCGCTCGGCGATCCGGGAGAGGTCTCCTGAGGTCAGGCTTTCGTCGTGGAGTGCGGACGCGATCAGGGCACCTGCCGCGCCAAGTCGGCGTACGCTCTTGAGATCTACCGCATCGCGAATGCCGCCAGCCGCGTAGACGCGACGGTTGCCGGCCCGGGCGAGCACGGCTGCGAGCGCGTACAGGTCGGGGCCGGTGCCGGAGCCCACCCGCGCTAGCGTCATGACAATGACGTCGTCGGGCCAGAGGGTTGGCTGCGCGAACACATCGGCCGGGTCTTGGAGGCCGCTGGCGGAGAAATCCAGGGACAGAAGCGGCTGCGGCCCGGCGTTCTTTGCCCTCAGTGCTCCGATCAGCGCCGCCTCGGGTTTGCTTTCAGTGCCTATTACAATTCGTCCGAGGCTGCGCGCCTTCCATTCGGCCCAGCTGCGTAAGTCCGCGACGCCGGCATCGATCCAGAGTTCGACCGCAGGGAAGGCGTCATGGATTGCCGCAATGAATGGGAGATTGGTCCCCAGACCTTGGATGGCGTCGAGGTCGGCGATGTACAACGACTCAAAGGGATGCAGCCGCAGCAACGCCGCGGCGATCTCCACCGGGCTCGACCAAGTCGTGAGCGATGATCGGATCGGCTGGTAGGCCGCGCGTGCGCCCCGCCGGGCATGCACGGCCCAACCGCCCTGAAGATCGATGACGGGAATGATCTGCACGAGATCGATGCGAGTTTTCGTGTACGAATTTATCACGGGCGGCGGTCTCGTCGGCGGTCCGCTTCCCGCTTCCCTCCGGCGCGAGGGCGAACTCATGGCGGGCGCGTTGCTGCGGGATCTCACACAGCTCCCGGGCATGAACGCGCTGGCGACCCGCGACCCGCGCGCCGAGCCATTGCCGCCAGCAATTGAAGTCTTCACGCCGGCAAGCGCCGAGGACGCTTTACGGCTTGTTGCCGATTGCATCGAGCGGTCAGACGCCACCTGGATCATCGCGCCCGAGAGCGGCGGGGTGCTCGAAAGGCTATCGGCAGAAGTGCTGGCACGCGGTCGCTGTCTCCTCGGCAGCCGACCTGCTGCAGTCCGGATTGCCGCCAGCAAGGCGCGCACCGCTGCCACGCTAAACGGGTGTGGCGTCCCCGTGGTCCCCACGTGGGATCCCGGCGGCCCGATTCCGTCGGGGGCCGGTCCGGTCGTGTTGAAGCCCGACGACGGCGTGGGATGCCTCGGCACGCGGTTGTATCCGGACGTGGCAGATGCGATCGCGGCCTGGGTGCGAGCCGGCCGTGACCCCAACGCGGTGCTCCAGCCGTTTGTCGAAGGCGACGCCGCCAGCTTATCCCTGCTCGTAGCCGAAGGCAGGGCGGTGGTTCTTGGCGTAAACCGGCAAATTGTCGTGTGTCATGACGGATGCTTTCGGTTCCAGGGCTGTGCGGTGAACGGTCTGGCGTCGTGGCAGATCCCCCTCGCGGGGCTCGCGCAGCGGGTCGCCGAGGCGCTGCCAGGGCTTTGGGGTTACGTCGGGGTCGACTTCATCCTGACCGATGAAGGGGCCGTGGTGCTCGAAGTGAACCCGCGCCTCACGACGTCCTACGTCGGGCTCCGCGAATCCATCGGGGAAAACCCGGCGGCGTGGGTGCTCGGGTTGCTCGACCAGGCGGCGCCGCTGCCCGCGGCGCCGCCGGCGCTGCGCAGCGTGGAGGTGCGGGTGGAGCCAGAACGTGCCGTCGCATGACCCTGTGCTCGGCTGGGATCTCGGCGGGGCGCACCTGAAGGCGGTACTCGTCGATAGCGCTGGCGCGGCGGGCTTCGCCCTCCAGCTGCCGTGCCCCCTTTGGCAGGGTCTTGCCCATCTTGACCGCGCGATCGACGAAACCCTCGCGCGCCTGCCTGCCGCGGTGACCACTCATGCCGTCACCATGACCGGTGAGCTCGCCGACTGCTTTGCCGACCGCGGTGCCGGCGTCACTGCGTTGGCCGATGCGATGTCCGCGCATGTTCCTGGCGGGCAGTTGTATTTCTTCGCCGGCCGCCGTGGTTTCTTTCGACTCTCTGACATCGCTCAGGTGCTCTTCGATATCGCCTCCGCCAACTGGGTCGCAACAGCGCTCTACACGGCGCACGTTATCGATAGCGCGTTACTGGTGGATATTGGGAGTACAACGGCGGACCTGATACCGCTCGCGAGCGGCAACGTGCGCGTCAGCGGGAATGACGACTTCTCCCGGCTCGCGGCAGACGAGCTCGCATATACCGGCACCGTGCGCACGCCGTTGATGTCGCTTGCCGCTCGCGTGCCGTTCGAGGGGCGTCTCGTCGGCGTCATGGCGGAACACTTCGCGACGGCAGCGGATGTATACCGACTGACCGGTGAGCTGTCCGAAGCCGCCGATCTGCACGCAGCCGCGGATGGGGGCCCAAAAACGATTGATGGCAGCGCGCGGCGCCTCGCGCGCATGATCGGTCGCGATGCGGTATCCGCGCCGCTCGGCGCCTGGAAGCGCTTGGCAGCCTTCTTCGCCGATCGTCAGCTCGATCGCCTTGTCGATGCTGCGACCCGGCTGCTCGAGCGCAGCCGACTCTCGTCGCACGCACCGGTGGTCGGTGCGGGAGTGGGCGGATTCCTGGCACGCAAACTCGCCGCGCGGCTCGGGCGTCCCTATGTGGATTTCGCACGCCTCGTTCCGCGTGCGGGTGCCAGCTTCGAGGCGGTGATGGCCTGCGCGCCAGCCTTTGCAGTCGCACGCCTCCTGCGCGTCCCGCTGCGGGAGGGGCAGCGCTAGAATAGCAACCACCATGTCCGACCTGATCGCTGAACTGCCCTATCGCGAAGACACCGTCTCTCTGTTCGAGGAGATTGCCGACGAACCGTGGGCCGTCATTCTCGACAGCGGCCGGCATCTGCCGGGGCATTCGCGCTTCGACATCCTGGCTGCCGATCCGACGGTCACCCTCGTCACGCGTGGCAACATGACGGAGATACGGAGCCGCGACGGCACCGAGCTCTCGCCCGACGATCCATTTTCCCTGGTGAAGCGACACCTCGGTGCACCGACCGAACCCTATCCCACGCTGCCGTTTCGCGGCGGGGCCATCGGCTATTTCGCGTACGATCTGGGTCGTCGCCTCGAGCGCCTGCCAGCGACCGCAGAGGATGCCGAGAAGCTCCCTGAAATGGCGGTCGGCATCTACGACTGGGCTTGCATCGTCGACCATCACGAGCGCCGCACCTGGCTCGTGGCCGCGGGCCGAGACCCCGAAACCGCACGCCGGTGGGCGGGGCTCATCGAGCGCTTTTCGGCGCCTCACCCGGAACGCTATCGCGTGCCGTTCCGGGTCACAGGCAGCATCACGTCGAACCTCACGCCGGAGGGTTATGCCCAGGCCTTCCGGCGCATCCAGCGTTACATCGAGAACGGGGACTGCTACCAGGTCAATCTGGCGCAGCGATTCACGGCCGCTGCGACGGGTGATCCCTGGCTCGCCTTCCAGGCACTGCGCATCCTCAATCCTGCCCCGTTCGGGGCGTATCTGAATACGCGCTTCGCGCAGATCCTGTCTGCCTCGCCCGAGCGATTCCTGCGCGTACGGGAGCACCGGGTGGAGACCAAGCCCATCAAGGGCACGCGTCCGCGCGCCGGTCATCCCCGTCTCGATGCGGCACTCGCCGAGGTCCTCAAGGAAAGCGAGAAGGACCGCGCCGAGAATGTGATGATTGTCGACCTGCTGCGCAATGATCTTTCAAAGACCTGCGAACCCGGCTCGGTCACGGTTCCGAAGCTGTTCGACGTCGAAAGCTTTGCCACTGTGCATCATCTGGTGAGCACGGTGATCGGGCGGGTGCGTCCGGAACTCCATGCGACCGACGTGCTGCGCGGCTGCTTTCCCGGGGGCTCCATCACGGGGGCGCCCAAACTGCGTGCGATGGAGATTATCGAGGAGCTCGAACCTCACCGGCGCGGGGTGTACTGCGGCGCCATCGGATATCTCGGATTCGACGGTGCCATGGACACGAACGTTGCGATTCGAACGGTCGTGTATTCGGGCGGAACGGTTCGCTTCTGGGCCGGAGGCGGCATCGTCGCGGATTCGCGTTTGCCGGATGAGTATCAGGAGACGTTCGACAAGGCGGCCGCGATGCTGAGGCTGCTGCAGCAGTGTGCCGACAATACGGCGCGGCTGTAGCGAAGGCGCGGTCGAGACGTATGCACGTCGTGAAGCTAGGCGGGAGCCTGCTCGATAGGTCGAGCGAGTTGCGCGATTGGTTGCGGACTGTTGCGGCGGGCGGCGGCCGAGTGGTGGTGGTGCCCGGCGGCGGACCGTTTGCGGATGCGGTCCGAGCGTCGCAGAAGAGGATCGGGTTCGATGACCGCACCGCGCACCGCATGGCGCTACTCGCTATGGAGCAGTACGGATGGTTGCTTG
>Ga0209253_10001943_pt1 | contig 18214 bp, 15 predicted proteins | sample FrelakmetBRP12BR_FD_187145 | JGI IMG/M metagenome (GOLD analysis project Ga0209253, IMG submission 187145) | Freshwater lake sediment microbial communities from the University of Notre Dame, USA, for methane emissions studies - BRP12 BR (SPAdes)... | ecosystem: Environmental > Aquatic >... | reverse complement strand
GCCGCGATGTTCTCGTGGCGCGCGCCGTTCCTCGCGCTCGCCGGCCTGAGCGTCGTGGTCGGCATCGTGGCGGCGCGACTGATCCCGCCGCTGGCCGCGCACGTCGCTCCGGGACCGGGCCACCGGCCGGTCGCGCAGCTGCGGGCGATCTTCGGCGTGCCCAACCACCGGCGCGCGTTCGCCCTGATGATCGTGCTGTCCTGCTCGGTGTTCTCCGTGGTGCCGTTCATCGCCGCGTACAACGTCGCCAATGTCGGCGTCAGCGAGGCGGACATCGCGGTGATCTACTTCGCCGGCGGCGCGACGACGCTCTTCACCGCGCAGGTCATCGGCCGCCTCGCCGACCGCTACGGCAAGAAGCGGCTGTTCGTGATCCTCGCGCTGATCTCGATCGTGCCGATCCTCGTGGTGACGCACCTGCCGCCGCTGCCGCTGCGGTGGGTCGTGCCGCTGTCGGTGCTGTTCTTCATCTTCGTGCCGGGGCGCTTCGGGCCGGCGACCGCGCTCGTCACCGGCAGCGTCGATCCCCGGCTGCGCGGCAGCTTCATGAGCTTCAACGCGTCGATCCAGCAGCTCGCGTCCGGCGCCGCCTCGCTCGTCGCGGGGCTGATCATCGGGCGCGCTGCCGACGGCACGCTGACGCATTACGGCATCGTCGGGTGGCTGTCGGTCGCCTGCACGGTCGCCTGCCTCTGGCTGGTGCGCCGCATCCGCGTCGTCGATGGCGGGGCGGAGGCCGGCCGCGACGGCGGCCGACCCAGTTGAGCGGGGCTCGGCCGCCTGAAGGCGGCCCCACGGGTGCGTCATCGAAGGGTCGTGGGTCCGGCTTCAGCCGGACGCGGGCGCGCCGTCGAAGCGTCGTGGGACCGGCTTCAGCCAGTCGCACCGGTTGGCCCCGGCCGCGGCAAGCGGGTAACATTGGCGCCCCCCCACCCGAGCGCGCGGCCGCCTCCCGCGCGCCGCGCGCGGCTTCCGCATGATCATCCCGTCGCTCCTCGATACCGACCTCTACAAGTTCACGATGATGCAGGTGGTCCTGCATCACTTTCCGGGTGCGCACGTCGACTATCGCTTCAAGTGCCGCAACCCGGACGTCGACCTGACGCCGTACGTGGCCGAGATCCGCGACGAGATCCGCGCGCTGTGCCGGCTGCGGTTCGCGCCCGAAGAGCTCGAGTACCTTCGCAGCTGGCGCTTCTTCAAGAGCGACTTCGTCGATCTCTTAGGACTCTTCCAGCTGGACGAGCGGTTCATCACGGTCGACCGGATCCCCGGGTCGGACCGCGAGATCGACATCACGATCAGCGGCCCGTGGCTGCACACGATCCTGTTCGAGGTGCCGGTGCTCTCGATCGTCTCGGAGGTCTACAACCGGAACGCGCACCCGGGCGCGGACCTGGCCGAGGGGCGCCGCCGGCTCGCGGCCAAGGTCGACAGGATCAACGCGGTCGCCGACCCGGAGTTCCGCATCGCCGACTACGGGTCGCGCCGCCGCTTCTCGCGCGCGTGGCACGAGGAGGTCCTGCGGACGCTGAAGTCGGGCATCGGCGCGAAGTTCGTCGGCACCAGCAACGTGAAGTTCGCGATGCAGATGGGGTTGACGCCGCTCGGCACGATGGCGCACGAATACCTGCAGGCGTGCCAGGCGGTCGGCCCGCGGCTGCGCGACTCGCAGGTGTTCGCGTTCAACACCTGGGCGCGCGAGTACCGCGGCGACCTCGGGATCGCGCTGTCCGACGTCTGCGGCATGGACGCGTTCCTGCGCGACTTCGACCTCTTCTTCTGCAAGCTGTTCGATGGCGTGCGCCACGATTCGGGCGACCCGTTCGAGTGGGGCGAGAAGCTCATCGCGCACTACCAGAAGATGCGGATCGAGCCGCACACCAAGACCATGGTGTTCTCCGACAGCCTCAACGTGCCGCTGGCGATCCGCCTGTTCGAGCGCTTCCGCGGGCGGATGCACACGGCGTTCGGCATCGGCACCAACCTCACCAACGACGTCGGCTTCGAGCCGCTGTCGATCGTGATCAAGATGACCCGCTGCAACGGGCAGCCGGTGGCGAAGATCAGCGACGAGCCGTCGAAGACGATGGACTACGATCCGTCGTACGTCGCGTACCTGCGCGAGGTGTTCGAGGTGCCGGAGGCCCCGGTCCCGTCGCCCGCGGGAACCTGACCCGCCGGCGCGGGACGGCGCGGCGCTGTCGGGGCCGCGGCCTTGCGTGTAAAGTTTGACCATGGCCATCCCCGCACCTGACTTCTCCACCCCGGTCGGCAACGAACCCGCCCTGAAGGGCAGGGGCCACCGGCTGCAGCTCGACGAGATCCTCACGCTGCTGGTCGCCGACGGGCTCGTCGCGTCGTCCGACGCCGAGAAGCTGCTGCGCTCGCGCACGCGCCGCACCGACCACCCGCTCGAGATCATCGCCGAGCAGAACTGGCATTCGGCGAGCGCCCCGCGCAGGGCCCTGACGCTCGACTGGCTGGTCGAGTGGCTGGCGGGCAAGCTCGGCGTCCCGTACCTGCACATCGACCCGCTCCGGATCGACCTCACCGCGGTCACGCAGTCGATGACCAACGCCTACGCCGAGCGCTACCGGATCCTGCCGGTCGAGTCGACGCGCACGACGCTGACGGTGGCCACGGCGGAGCCGTTCGTCCGCGACTGGGCCGACGAGCTCGAGACGATCCTGAAGGTCGAGGTGAAGCTGGTGTTCGCCAACCCCCAGGACATCCGGCGCTTCCTGGGCGAGTTCTACAACCTCGCGCGCTCGATGAAGAAGGCGCAGGAGGCGTCGAAGGGCGAGGTGTCGCTCGCGCGCGACTTCGAGCAGCTGGTCGCGTTGGGGCAGCAGGGCAAGCTCGACGCCAACGACAGCCACGTCGTCCACATCGTCGACTGGCTCTGGCAGTACGCGTTCGAGCAGCGGGCCTCCGACATCCACATCGAGCCCCGGCGCGACGCCGGGGTCGTGCGCTTCCGCATCGACGGCGTGCTGCACCAGGTCTACGCGATCCCGACGCCGGTCCTGGTCGCGATGACGTCGCGGATCAAGCTGCTCGGGCGCATGGAGATCGTCGAGAAGCGCCGCCCGCAGGACGGCCGGATCAAGACCGTCACGCCGGGGGGCGAGGAGATCGAGCTGCGGATCTCGACGATGCCGACGGCGTTCGGCGAGAAGATCGTCATGCGGATCTTCACGCCCGAGGTGCTGGTCCGCGACTTCAGCGAGCTCGGGTTCACCGCCGACGACCAGGAGCGCTGGGGGCGGATGATCAAGGAGCCGAACGGGATCATCCTGGTGACGGGACCGACGGGCTCCGGCAAGACGACCACGCTCTACTCGTCGCTGAAGCAGCTCGCGACCCCCGAGGTCAACGTCTGCACCGTCGAGGACCCGATCGAGATGATCGAGCCGCTGTTCAACCAGATGCAGGTGCAGCCGGCGATCGGCGTCGACTTCGCGCACGGCGTGCGCACGCTGATGCGCCAGGATCCGGACATCATCATGGTGGGCGAGATCCGCGATCGCGACACCGCCGACATGGCGATCCAGGCGGCGCTCACCGGCCACCTGGTGCTCTCGTCGCTGCACACGAACGACGCGCCGACCGCCGTGACGCGGATGCTCGACCTCGGGATGCCCGCGTACCTGATCAACTCGACGCTGCTGGGCGTGATGGCGCAGCGGCTGGTGCGCACGCTGTGCCCGCACTGCAAGACCCCGGGCGAGCCGCCCGACGACGAGACCTGGCGCGCGATCACGGCGCCGTGGCGCGCGGAGAAGCCGGCGCAGGTGATGGCGCCGGTCGGCTGCGTCGAGTGCCGGATGACGGGCTACCGCGGACGCATCGGGCTCTACGAGGTGATGCTGATGACGCCGGCCACGCGCAAGCTCGTCACGAGCCACGCCGACGACACCAAGATCCGCGAGCAGGCGTACAAGGACGGCATGAAGCCGCTGCGCGTCTCGGGCGCGATGAAGGTCGCCGCCGGGGTCACCACTGCCGACGAGGTGGTGAAGGTCGCGCCGCTGGGCTAGGACGCGGCGGAGGGAATCCGGTGCAATCCGTTGGCAGCTAGATCGACGTCAGCTTGCCATTGGTGAGCAGAAAGCGCCGCTTTTCCCCGGTCGGCGACTCGCAGGTCATCTGCTCGGGGGTGTCTGGCCCCACCGAAAAGGCGTCGGTCGTGTAGTACTTGGCGGTCGGGTCGGTCTTGCGCGCCTGTTCCGCGGTCATCGGATTGGAGCCATTGTCCGCGGTCGAGCGCGCGTCCTTCCTGCGCGTGTCGTCGGCCGCGGTCGATTCGTTCGCGGACCTCTCCCCCGGCCTGCCCACTGAAACCTGATCGTTGGCCGCAGCGCGGGCCGGCTTGGCGGCGGCGGCGGCGGCGCGGTTGTCAACGCGGGGAGCGCCGGCCTGCGCGCTCTCGTCCCGGGAAGGCAGGTACTTCGGCGCGACTTCCCCCGTCGGCACGACGATTTGCACGTCCGTCTCGTTGCCTTCCCGGCAGGGGCGGTCCTGATAGACGACGCCCTTGCTCGTCGTGCACTTGTAGATGGCCTCGGCATTGCCCGCGAACGCCGCAGCGACCATCATCACGTAGAGTAGTCTTGTATGCTTCATCTTGTATGCCTCAATGTTGCGCGCCATGGACCGCGGCGCAATGGATCCGGCAACGTGGAGCTAGCAAGAAGCAAGCCAGTTGTGGAGTTCAACGCGGATCGGATGCCCTCCGAAGAAGGAGTGGACCAACCGGCCGCGACGGGGGAGCGCGCGGTGCGCATGGCGCGTCCAAAGCTGTCCGGGTTGCGCGCGCCCGTTTCCGGGCACAGATGTCGGAGTTGTTTACAACAGCGTCGGACGGGATCGCCAATTCAATTCTAACCCATTGATATAAAAATATTAAATAGTTCGGGAACGATCATTGCTTATTGTCGCCTACGGTCGCGGTCCGGACGTGGCAGGCACGGGTCGGAGTCCGGGCCGGTAGTTGAGTGCAACCCTTGAATGGAATAGGGCTGGTTCCATGCCCCACAATCCGGCGCCGCAACAGAGACTTGGTCGATTGCCCATCAGGCACCTGGTACCTTGGGCGATTGGTCGATTGCCGGAACGCGGCAATTCATGGCACCTTAGCCGGCGCCGCACGTCGGGTGCCGGGATTGCCTGCGCAGGTGCGAACACCGTGGAACCGAGCGAATCATGAGCCTTAGCTGGATCGTGCTTGGTCTTGTCGGCTGGGCCCTCGGCCTCGTGGTCGTACTGGCGCTGTTCCGCATGGCCGGTGACCAGGACCGCGCGGCGCGCCACGAAGAGAAGCGGCTCGATCCGTACTCGGAAGTCACGATCACGCGCGCGGGCGAGGGCTGAGGTCCGCCCAAGCTGCAACGCCGTCAGGCGGGGCTCGGCGCTACGGCGCGACCAGTCCCCACGCAGTGCGGTGCCGGGTCGACGTCGCAGTCGACAGATTGACGTTCACACTCTCGATGCTGCCGCTCATTGTCGTCACCTGGACGGAGATGGGAGGCGTGGACGTGCTTGCGGTGGGATCCGCCTGCACCAGCGTCACACCCGCAATGCCGGCGCCGATGTCGACGCTAGCGAGGGCCGTGCCGCTCGAGGACAGGAGCGCCGAATTCCCCGTGGCGAGGTCGCGCGCGTACAGGGTCGACGTCAGCGCGGCAAGACACGGGTCGGCCGACGGCTTCGAGAAGGCGTATACGACGATATTCACGTCTGCGTAGACGTCGGAGTTGATCTTCTGGTTCGAGCTCGTCGCGTCCTGGTACCAGCCGCGGCCGGTTCCGCCGGTGCCGAAGCCCGAGACGCTGGTCGCCGTCACGGCCGTGAGGTTTGACCGCGAGTAGGGCGTGGCCGGAGCGGGGTCGGGGGCCGCGATCGTGCCGTCCTTGATCACGTACAGCGAGTTCACGACCGACGTGTCGGAGAGATCCGGCTGATCGAGCAGCTTGCCGGTGCCGATGAACAGGTAGCGATCCACGTTGTTGTTCTGGTCGATTTCGATCCGGACCCCGGTGGTGATCGGCTGCAGATTGCCTGTCGCGTCTTTGAGTATCGCGATCTTTTCGGCCTTCCATTTGCTCGCGTCGGCGTTCGAGAGGTCGAACCGCCACACGTTGCCCTTGAGGTCGCCGCCGTACGCCTGCAGCACGTAGGGATTCTGGCGGCTGGCCGTGAAGGCGCGGATGGTGCTGAGGCCGGTCGGGCTCGTATCCGTGCCGGTGTCGCCCGGCAGCCCGATCTTCTGCAGCTGCGAGCCGGTCTTGGGGTCCAGCACGTAAAGGTAGCCCTTGCCGGTGGGATTGTTGTATCCGGAGGCGACCAGCACGACCCAGCCGTACTTGTAGGTCTTGACGAGCGTCGGCGCGTCGTAGACGTAGCCCAGGTTGGCCTCGGTGTACTCCCACAGCACTTTCGACGCGGCCGTGGTCTCGGTGTCGGACGACGCCGCCGGCGGCGGCAGCGCGACCGGGTCGGTGACGTCCAACGCGTAGATCGCGCGCCCGCCGACGCCTAGCCCGCCCACCAGTATCGTGCGCCAGTCGTTGCCGGTTGTCGGGGGCGTGGACGTGTTGGTGTTCTTGAAGTCGACGTCCCAGACACGCGGCGTCGCGTTGACGTAGAACTTGTGCGAGTACATCGGGATGCCGCCGCGCCGATAGGCGAGCGCGCCCAGCTGGAAGGCCGGAGCGGACGCGTGGGCCGAATCGTTGGGATCGCCTCCGCTGAACAGCGCCTTCGGGATGAACGCCCACGTTTCCGTGCCGCCGTTCGACGCGGTGTCGTTGAAGGCGTGCAGCATCCCGTCGTTGGCGCCCACGTAGACGGTCGGCGCGCGCAACGCTTTCGCGGTCTTGAACGCGTTGTAGCCGGGGTTGGGGGAGCCCGTTGCCCCGCTGTCGTAGAACGGCGCGTTGGGCGCGCCGACCGGCACCGCGCCCGAGTACACGATGTCGCCGAGGATGTGCGACCGACTCCGGAAACAGGTGCTGCACAGACCCTCGTTCGACTGGTCGCCGCGCAGGTAATCCAGCACTGCCTGCTTCGTGGGCACGTACGGGGCGATGCTCCAGCCGGCGGTGAGCGACGACTGCTGCGACGACGACAGGTTGGCGAGGCGGAACGGCACCGCGGTGTTGGTCGAATCGTTGATGGTCACGATCCGGCGCTGCGTGTCCCACCCTTTCACCGTCCCGACGACGGCCGCCTGCGCGTCCAGTTGCGTCGCAGCCGACCACACCGGGGGATTGACCGGATTGCCGCTGGCATCCACGGGGAGCACACCGGTGCTGATGTTGATCGCGTATTTCTTGACGTCGCCCCACATGCCCGGTTCGTAGCTGGTCTTGTATGCGTACTGGTTGGTGGTGCTGAGCTGTGACCCGGCGATGCCGACACCGGCACCCGTGCCGGACTGATCCGTGAAATCGGCGAGCGCAGCGACGAGGCTCTCGGCCAGTTGCCGGGAGTTGTCGGCGTTGAAGTACTTGCCCCGCGTGTTGACGGCGGCGTGCCACAGGTCGTCGACCGCCTCCGGCCCGCCGGCGCCGGTGGCCGCCGGCCAGTTGGCGGTTCCGGCGGTGATGGCGTTGATGCCGTCCGGAAAACTGACGGATCCCCTGGCGCCGATCGAAAGACTGTAGAGGTTGACGTGCTGCCACGGCGCGACCGAGTCCTTCACGTTGTTGTTGAGCGACGGGCGGATGTCGCGGATCCAGTAGTACATCGCCAGGTCGGCGAGGCTGTCCGTGGTCGCGCTCGGGTCGTAATAGGGGCGCGGGAAGTTGGCGTTCGGCGTGAACCCGGTGTTGCCCGGCAGATTCGAGAGTGAGGGGACGGTCGTGTCGTTCTTGCCCCGGCTCGCATAGTTGAGCGTGTCATTCCAGTAGCCGTCCGTCGACAGCAGGTGGTAGTTCGGCTGGCATTTCCCCGTGGTCGCGTCGAGTGGATCCGTGGCCGACGGCAAGCCGCTGGCCGCGAGATTGCCCGAGAAGTACTCGCCGATGCGCCACATGGCGTCCGGCAACGGGGTGCCGCCACCCACGTTGACCGCGTACAGCTTGGTGAACCAGGTCGTCTTGTTCGCGGTGGTGAAGTCGACGACGTTGAGGAACGCGTTGCCGTTGGCGTTCGAACTGGACCTGAGCGTGTGCAGCCCGACGCGCGAGTTCTGGTCCAGTGCCGAGAAAGCGATGCCGGACGCCCCCTTCATCGCCTGCACGCGCGTCCGGTAGAACGAGTACCAGAGGGTGAAATTGGTCATCTCCTGCGCGTACGTGCGACCGCTGGGATTCGCCGCCGAGACGCCATTCACGAGGATGCCGGTCGACAGGATGTCGACGCGCGTGAAGGCCGTCGGATCGAAGGTCAGCGAGCCGCTCGTGCCGTAGCGGACGTACTTGTAGGTCGTCGCATCCCAGTTGCTCGAGCAGGGGCTCGTCCCCCAGCCGGCGGCATCCTTGGCCGAGCAGAACTGGACCTTCGAGATCGTGTAGTAGTAGGGAGCGCCGTTGTAGGTGATCGGGTTCGTGAACTTGCACACCTCCCCGGTCGTGCACGTCGCGGTGTTGTTGGGATAGTTGTATCCGGCGTTGACCTTCGACGTCGTCGTGCCGCTGACGGTCGTCTTGGCATAGGGGCGGCCATTGCGGCGACAATACGTTCCATTGGCATCGTCGGCCGTTTGCTTCTGCGTCGTGGTCGGGGCCGAGCCCCGGCACCAGAGCGTGTCCGGGTACCCGGTCGTCAGATTGATCGTCCCGCCGGCGTTCGCGCCCGGGTAGCCCGCGTAGCCGTTGACGTAGACCGCAGTCCACGGGCCCGAACAGGCGGTGTTGCTCCCCTCGCACGGCAGGTCGGTGCCGTCGGCCTTCTTGGCCGGGGTATACGAATCGGTGCCGTCGTAGAAGACGCGGTTGTAGTCGCTGCTGCGGACCGGCGGATCGAAATTCTTCAAGGCCGACGAGCCGGTGAGGGGAGTTGGCGAAGTGTCGCCGCAAGTGCGGCTGTCGCGGCAGTGGTAGATGCTGGTACCGGCGTATCCGGTGTAATCCGGCAGGAAATCCCATCCCATGCTGCCCGAGTCGTCCATCGTCAGCATGATGTTCGGCTTGACCGGATTGAGCCCCTGGATGGGGACCTGGGCGAGGGTCGGCGTTATCGTGGCGGCATGGACGGCCAGCGGCTCGAACGCCAGCGTGGCGGCGACGATGGCGGCGCAGATCTTCCTGCAGGCGGATTGGCGAAGGACGGTCATCTTGCAGCTCCTGGGCGGCGCTCGGGGGGCCGGGAGGCCTACCTCAACGTCGCCTGTGCGTAGGACACGGTGTTGCGCGGGCCTTCGACGCGAACGGTGACGCGGTAATAAGCGTCGCCGGCGCGGACCAGCCCGGTGTAGTGCTCGGTTCCGGCGTCGGCGCCGAAGTTTCCGGTGGACAGATTGCAGTTGCTGCGGACTGCCGGTCCGGTGTTGAGGCACATCCGCTCGATGACGTAGCAGGTCGTGTTTCCGGCGCTGTCGGTCTCGACGAGGTTCGTGGCGAGGCCCGTGCCCGAGCAGCCGCTGGAGGTGAGCAGCAGGTCGGGAACCTTCGGAACAGCGCTGTTTGCCGCGAGGCAGCCGCCCGTCGTGCTGCGCACGCATGCGTAGTAGTTCTGCGACGGCAGGTGCGCGGTCCGGTCGGGCGCGGGCGTGACCTCCCACAGCGCGTGCACCGCCTTCTCGATGCCGCGGTCCACCGCCGAGGTCGCTGCCTGCTTGAGCACGAGGTTGGTTGTCGCCGTCGTTGCCGTGTCGGTAGACCGCAGCAGCGCGATGCTGGCGAGGCCCAGCGCCAACATCACCAGCAGCGCGATGAACAACACGACGCCCTGCTGCCGCTGCGGGCTGGGTGTGCGGCAACTGGCGTGCCGATGCATTGACAGGATCGGGTTCATGGTGCGTTCCACACGGCGTTTCGCAACGGGACAATGGTTTCCAGCACTTTGTAACGATAGTGCTGTTGATCGGAATCGAGGGTCATCGAGACCGCGCACGGCGTCGGCGAACAGAACATCCCGAGAGAGTCCGGCGTCACGGCCGTGGTCTCATACTTATCGCTGCGGGTGACGATGGCCACGCGCACGGCCCGGATCTGCTGCCACGTGGCGAGCGGCTGCGACGGCAGGTTGGCCGCGGACCAGGTGCCGGTCGCCGGCTGCCAGGTGTCCACCGTTCCGTCGTTGTCGGTGTCGAGGCCGTACAGCGCCTTCAGGTTGACGACCTGCGCGACGGCGGGGATCGCTGCCTGCACCGTCGGAAGCAGGCTCTGCGTCGTCAGCGTGGCGGTGGTCGGATCGACGGCATACCGTGTCTGGGCGAACCGGTCCGGCTGGCCCAGATTGATCAGCGATGCATTGACCGCGCCGTACGTCGCGGACGTGTTGTTGCCGGGAGTCGACGTGAGCTTGTGCGAAATCGTGGCCACACCCGTCGTCACGGCGACAGCGACCCCTCCGGAGTTGATGGTCGACATCGTGCAGTTCGCGCCTTGCACGGCGACGATCACGTCGTTCGGGCTGAAGGCGACCGGCCCTGCCACCTGATAGGCGCCGGGGGTCCCGCTGCTCACCGTCGCGTTGTTCAGAAAGGGTGTCGCTGTCGACAGCGATCCACCGCCGCCATAGAACACCCTGACCACGTCCGGGTCGTTGTCGGTCGCGCCGGCGGTCAGGAGGACCGGAATCGGCGCCGCAAGGGCACAGCCGCTCAGGGCCGTGGCCGATGCCGCGATGACGTTTCCGGCCATCGCGAGATCCTGCCCGAGCAGGAACAGCCCGTACGCCGCGCTCTGCTGGGCATCGCTGCCCGAGGTGACCGTGCGCTTCTCGCCTTCGGTGATCTGGTACACCTGGAACATGACCAGCACCATCAGCATGCCGATGACGATGCTGACCATGAGTTCGATGATTCCGAGGCCGCTCTGATCCGGCGGCCTTGTCGCCGTGCGCGTGCTCACGTGTTCTTTCCTATCTGGGCCGATATCACGTACTGGTGCCGAACCGAATCCCCGGGGAGCTGCCAGTACACGGTGACGACGGCGGTCCGGCTCTGCGACGACAGCCCCGCCTGGGACAGGTCGATCTGCGGGGCATTGGTGCCGGTGGCGGACGGAAGCAGGCTCGCGACCTGGTCCTGCCAGGCCGTCAGTTTCGCGCCGCTGGAACCGAATTGCGTGTCGAGATCGGCCGCAGCCGTCGCCCACATCTGGCCAACGATCGCGTTCGCCAGATTGGCTGCTTCCGCGCGATATCGCGCGTCGTTGGTCGCGCGGATGGATCCGGCAACGATGCCGACGAGGCCGAGAACGCCGAACGCGAAGATGAGGATCGCGACCAGCGCTTCCAGCAGGTAGCTTCCTTTCTGCCCGGTGCGGAAGCGCTTCGGGTGAATGGCACATGCGTTCATTTCAGCAGGCCCTCGCGTCCGCCGGCACCAGAGCCTTGAGCGCCGGGTCCGGGTCGCACATCCGTATGCCGTGCGCCTCGTCGACGTAGATGCGCAACGTCCTCGCTTCGCCGGCGACCTTGGAGCTGACGTCGATCTGCTGGAGATTCGGCGTTGCTATCGGGGACGGGGACATCACCCGCCCCAGGCCGTTGAAGGTCACCGACACCGCGTTTCCGGGCGTGATGGTCACGACCGAATTCGCTCCCGCCTCGAGCTTGGCGTACTGCTGGAAGGGCGGCTGAATCAGCGTGCCGGTAGTGGTACTGAACTGATTGATGGCCCAGCTCGGGTCGCCGCTGCCGGCGGAAAAAGTGAAGCTGACGGGCAGATTGCGGTGCGTGGCCTCGGCACGCGCGACCCGCAAGCCGTTGGCGATGGACTCGGCCGTCGAGCGGATCTCGCTGTTGCGCAGGAAGGCGGTGAACGAAGGCACACCCTGGAGCAGCAGCAGGACGGCGATCGTCACCCCGACCATCATTTCGATCAGGGTGAAGCCCCGAATGGACGTCTGCGCATGCATGTCAGCAGCTCCCGTTCTTCTTGGTGACCCAGCAGGTGCTGGAGGAACCCGCCCCGGACCAGCCGCTGGGTAGCGCGGTCGTCCGGCGATTGTTAGCTTCGTCGATCGTGTAGGTGAAGCCGCTCATCCCCTGCGCCGAGCTGCCCGTGGCGGTGATCGTGTACGTGGTTGCCGTCAGCGTGCAGGTGACGGCGAAATTCTTCGTGCTGGCCGGCAGGTAGATCTTTCCCGTCGGGGCGGCGCTCGCCGCATAGGCGGCACACGCCGTCGGGTACTGCCGGTTGTCGGCGAAATACTGTTCCAGGCGGATGCGCATGTCGCTGAGGTTGGACGTTGCCTCGACGATCTTGCTGCGCGTGATGTATTCGGTGTAACTCGGGATTGCGATCGCGGCGAGAATGGCGACGACCGCGACGGTGATCATTACCTCGATCAAGGTGAAGCCGCGTGCGCGGCGCACCGCAGCGGGACGGGCGGGCGGTGTTCGCGTCGGTGTGCGACGCAATTCCGGCCGCGTGCCTTTCACTTCGAAGCCCGTCAAGCCTGTCAGCATGGTCGTTTCGCTCATTGTTGGTTGTTCACTGTCGCGTGGTTCGTCTCGTGCGGGGTGCACCCTGCTGCGCCCCCCGCGGACCCTGCGACGTTGCATCGGATCGACGCGCCGGGTCGCGGCGGACACCGACCAACGCGCAATTGACGTGCCATCGGCCGCGGCCATGGCGCGCATCGCCGCTGAGCGGTCGGAGAGCGGGGACCAGTGGCGGCCCGACCGGCTTCGTGAAGCGGAGAGGAACCGGGCGTAGGGTGGCCGGCGTCGCGCCGCTGCTTACGCCGCCGTGACACAAAGCGTCGGTTTCGGGCGCGGGAGGCAACCGCGTCGGGCGCGATTCGGCGCGTTGTTCGCTACAACGTGCGCTGCTGCAATGTGTCGTCAGCAAGCCGGGGAAGGGAAATGCGGCGCTTCGTGCCGGGCGATGCGGGTGCCGCATTCCGGCCCGCGATCGGTGGCCAGGCGACAGCCGCAAACCACACGCGCGCACGAAGATTGCTTTTGCCCCGGCTATCGGCACATAACGCGCGGTGGCAGACCCATGGCAAGAAAATGCCCGAACTGCAGGAGCCTTAACGTGCGTCGCTCGTCGGTGCGGGACGACCACGGGGCGGCTCCGCGCCTTTTCCGCTCGCCTTACCGATGTCGCGACTGCGGCGAAAAGTTCTGGGTGATCGGCCGCCGCATTTACCGGCGCGCCGGTGCGGTATTCGGAGTCCTGACTACCGTTGGGGCGCTTTCCGGATTGATCGCCGGGGCGGTCGTGTTTCTCGCTCAGTGACTGAGCCGCGCGGTCGCGCCGATGCGGACCTCGAAATGCCCTTGGCGGGCCGGCAGCGCGCAGGCGTCCGGGGGCCAACCTCCGCAAGGTCGTCGCGCGGGTAGACAAGATATGCGGACGGCCCGCATCGGGCCGTTCCGCCACGGCGGGTGGCCATCACGAACCTCGATGCCGCGCTGGGGGGGCGCGAGGCCTTTCGCGCGACCAACAGCCGGGAGCAGACCTCCTTTTACCGCCTGCTCTCGAGGACGCTCGAGCGGATTCACGCCCGGATCCCGATGCCGGACGGCGCGAGCCTCGTTCCTCCGGCGCCGGACGAGCGAGAGGAATTCGTCGACGGCGCCTCCCGCAAACGGCTGGTGATCTACCTGCAGTCGCAGGGGTGCGACTGGGCGCTCAGGAACGCTCACGGCTGCACCATGTGCGGCCATCTGGCCAAGCAGACGCGGCGGCTGGCGATTCCGGCCGGCGGCCACGAGCGCCAGTTCTTCTCCGTGTTCGACCGCACGGACTGGTCGCGCTATCCGATCCTGAATCTCTACAACAACGGTTCGTTCCTCAACGACACCGAGATTCCCGCGGCCGAGCGCCGCTCGATCCTGCGGGCGATCGGGGGCAATCCGCACATCCGGATGGTGGTGGTCGAGAGCCGGCCGGAATTCGTCCACGAGGAGAATGTTCGCGAGCTCCGCGAGTGGCTGCCCGGCAAGCATGTCGAGCTCGCAATCGGACTGGAGACCGTCGATGACCGGCGCCGGGCCGTCTGCATCAACAAAGGATTCACGCTGCGGCAGTACAACCGGGCGGCCGCGGTCGTCACGAAGCACCTCAAGCTGCGCACCTACGTGCTGCTGAAGCCGCCGTTCTATTCGGAGGCGGAGGCCGCCGCGGATGCGGTCGCGACAATACGCCACGCCTTCTCGGTCGGCAGCGCGACCGTCTCGCTCGAACCCTGCACGGTCCAGGCCTACACTCTCGCGGAATACCTGTCGGCCTGCGGTCTCTACCGTCCGCCGTGGCTCTGGACCCGTCGTCGAGGTCCTGCGCCGGACGGCCAACCTCGGGAAGATCGTGGTCGGGATGTTCCAGTTCTATCCCGCGCCCACGCTGGTGCCGCACAACTGCCCGGCATGCAATGATCGCGTGCTCCAGCAGCTGCGCCAGTACAACCGGACCCTCGACCTCGCGGCCTTGGACGGCCCGCCGTGCGAATGCCGGTCGGCGTGGCGCGCCGAGATGGAGGGTGCCGTTCCGCCGTTCGAGGACCGGGTGATCGAGGCCACGCGGCGGATGAACGAGCTGCTCGACCGGGCGGAAGAGTAGGGCGTCCCTCCGCACATGCCCCGGCATTCCGAGTGCGCGAATGTCGGCCGGGCCGCGCCCCTGGTGGCGCTACCCCTGCTACGGACATCGGCAACGATCACGCACAGTCCACCGGCGTCGGATGACCGTACCCCTTTCGCGCCGGATTCCGCATTGCGGATCACCGCCAGGTCGGCGGCACCGCGTAGCTCCCGCGCATTGGGAAGGAGATCTGTCCGAATCTGTCCGCCGTTTAGCCCCGCCAGTCGGCGGTCGATCCCGGCCGTCCCGGGACCGCGGCGCAGGGTCTTTCCTGCGAAACTCGGCGACACTTGTGGACTTGCTTGGACATTTCAGGACGCAGACCTGGCGGAAGGTGTGAGATTCGAACTCACGGTGCCGTTGCCGACACGCCGGATTTCAAGTCCGGTGCAATAGACCACTCTGCCAACCTTCCCATTCCGACAATCCCTGTTGAATTCAGGGGGATCGGCGGCATATTAGCAGTCGGGCCCGGCTGCCCGGCGCGCCGCGGCCCGTTGAACCTCGACGCGGTTCTGGTAGTCTTACGTACCTGACCGGCCCGCTTCGGACCGGGAGCGTTCGCGCAAGGAGAAACGATGGATCGCAATTTCGAGCCTGTGATGAATCGTGGCGCTTCGGCGTCGCTGCCGCCCGCCGCCGCGCCGATCGCGGTCGACAGCAGCCGCGTCCTGCGCAACACCTACTGGCTGCTCGCGCTGTCGATGCTGCCGACCGTCGCCGGCGCCTTCGCCGGCATGCAGTTCAACTTCATCGCGCTGTTCAAGGCGGCGCCGATCATGACGCCGCTGCTGATGTTCGGCGCGATGATCGGCTCGCTCTTCGTCGTCACGCGTCTGCGCAACAGCGCGTGGGGCGTCCCGGCGCTCTTCGGGTTCACGTTCATCGCGGGCCTGATGCTGACCCCGATCCTGACGGTCGCCGCCGGCTTCCGCAATGGCGGTCAGCTGGTCGCGCTGTCGGGCGGGCTGACGGCGGCCGTCTTCTTCGCCCTGGCGGCGTACGCGACGGTGACGAAGCGCGATTTCGCGTTCATGGGCAAGTTCCTGTTCGTCGGCCTGGTGCTGCTCATCGTGGCGTCGCTCGCCAACGTGTTCCTGCAGATGCCCGCGCTGACGGTGACGGTCTCCGCCGTCGCCGTCCTGATCTTCTCGCTGTACCTGCTGCACGACCTCAGCAACATCGTGCGGGGCGGCGAGACGAACTACATCATGGCCACGATGAACCTGTTCCTCAGCGTCTACAACATCTTCGTGAGCCTGCTCAATCTGCTGCTGATGTTCTCGGGGCAGCGCGACTGACGGCGTAGTGGCGGTCAACGAACGGGGCGACGAAAGTTGCCCCGTTTTTTTTCGCCCGGGGCCGGGGCCATGTCCGGCTGAAGCCGGACCCACGTCATCGCCCCGGATCAATGTCCGGCTGGAGCCGGACCCGCGTCCTGTGGGGCCACCTTCAGGCGGCTCGTGGACGCCGCGTCAGCGCCCGAACACGGCGATCGATTCGACGTGCGCCGTGTGCGGGAACATGTTGACGACGCCCGCGGCGGCGAGCTCGTACCCGTGGTCGTGGACCAGCACCGCGGCGTCGCGCGCGAGCGTCGCGGGGCTGCACGAGACGTAGACGATCCGCCCGGGTGGGCCGTCGCCCGGGAGCGCCTTGACCAGCGCGATGGCCCCTTCGCGCGGGGGGTCGACGAGGATCCGGTCGAGCGGCCCCAGCGCCTCGACGGTCTCGGGCGTGGCCGCGAACAGGTTCGCCACGCGGAACGTCGCCTGCGCGGACAAGCCGTTCAGCGCGGCGTTCTCCTCGGCGCGACGCACGAGCGCCGCGCTGCCTTCGACGCCGACGACCGTCGCGCCGCGGCGGGCGATCGGCAGCGAGAAGTTTCCCATCCCGCAGAAGAAGTCGGCCACGCGCTCGCCGGGCCGGGGGTCGAGCAGCGCGAGCGCGCGGCGCACGAGCACCCGGTTGATCGCCGGGTTGACCTGCGTGAACTCCGTCGGCGAATACGGGAACGCGAGGTCAAATTCGGGCAGCGTGTACGCTAGCCGCGCCTGCGTCGGACGCAGCGGCGTCGCCGTCGCGGGACCGCCGGGCTGCACGTAGAACTGCACGCCGTGCAGGTCGGCGAAGGCCGCGAGCGCCGCTTCGTCGTAGGCCGCGAGCGGCTCGAGGATGCGCAGGACCAGCACGTGCGCCGCTTCGGGTCCGTCGCCGACCGCCAGCTCGATCTGCGGCAGCCGGTCGCGCACCGACAGCTCGCCGACCAGCACCCGCAGCTTCGGCAGCAGGTCCGAAATCCGCCGCGGCAGGACCGCGCACGACGTCATGTCGGCGACGTAGCTCGACTTGCGCTCGTGGAAGCCGACGAGCACGCCGCCTTTCTTCGGCACGTACCGCACGGACAGCCTTGCGCGGTGCCGGTACTCCCAGGCCGGGCCGTGGATCGGCGGCAGCACCTGCTGCGGCCGCACGTGCCCGAGATGCCACAGCGCGTCCTCCAGCGTGCGCTGCTTCGCGGCCACCTGCGCGCCCGCGTCGAAGTGCTGCATCGAGCAGCCGCCGCAGACGCCGAAGTGGGGGCAGCGCGGCGCGACGCGCGCCGCGGCCGCCTTCAGGACCACGTCGGCACGCGCGATGTCGTACGTCGGCTTGCGCTTCAGCGTCGTGATCGTGACGACTTCGCCCGGCAGCGCGCCCTCGACGAAGACGGCCTTGCCGTCGACGCGCGCGATGCCGCGGCCCTCCTGGTCGAGCGAGCCGACGGTCACGACCGTGGGCGAGGCGAGGGGCCCGTTGGCCGGGTGGGGGGTCGCGGACATGGAGGCGTCGGGGGCGAGTGGGTGATTGTAACCGCGCGCGCGGACCCGTCCCGGCTGCGCACCGACGCGTTCCGATTCACTCGCGTAGAATTTGGCGCATGCGCATCCTCGCCCTCGACACTTCGACGGAATGGTGCAGCGTCGCGGTCGGTGGCGGCGCCGGCTGGCACGTGCGGGACGAGCACGCGGGGCAGGCGCATTCGCAGCGCCTGCTGCCGATGGTGGACGCCGCGCTCGCGGAGGCGGGGTGGGCGCTGCGCGACCTCGAGGGCATCGCGTTCGGGGCGGGCCCCGGCTCGTTCACCGGCATTCGCATCGGCTGCGGCGTCGCGCAGGGGCTCGCGCTGGGCGCGGACTTGCCGGTGGTCCCGGTGCCGACATTGCAGGCGATCGCCGAGGGCGTCTTCCGGGCGCGGGGCTGGCGCCGGGTGCTCGCCTGTCTCGACGCGCGGATGCGCGAGGTGTATGTCGCCGGATACGCGCGCGACGGCGATGCGTGGCGCGAAATCGCGCCACCGTCGGTCCTTCCGCCCGCCGAGGTCTCGCGGGCGGGCCTCGCCGGGGAAGGCGACTGGTTCGGCGCCGGCAACGGCTTTGCCGCCTATCCTGCGCTCGGCCCCGCGCTCGGATTGTCGGACGTTTCCGCCGACGCGCGCCCGTCCGCGCAGGCGATCGGCGAGCT
>Ga0209253_10001942_pt1 | contig 18217 bp, 16 predicted proteins | sample FrelakmetBRP12BR_FD_187145 | JGI IMG/M metagenome (GOLD analysis project Ga0209253, IMG submission 187145) | Freshwater lake sediment microbial communities from the University of Notre Dame, USA, for methane emissions studies - BRP12 BR (SPAdes)... | ecosystem: Environmental > Aquatic >... | reverse complement strand
TGTATTCTTTAAAGATGAGTGCAGCACAAAGAGAGCCCAGGACAAATCCCATAATCTCAGGTCTAATATACTGGACAACTTCTGCCCGGTGGAATCCCAGAGCTCCTGCGATATCACGTTCAAAACAGGCAACGCAGATGCCCATGTTGGCGGGATTGCCCAGTTTTTGGAGGAGTGCAGCAGCAATCCCAATACACAGACCCACCGAGAAGAGCCCTTTCTTAGTGGCAAAGAGATGATGCATAATGTATCTCCCCGAAAGAATAATGTAGTGATTCAGTTTACTTATGAAACACGTAGGGGGATTTGGCAAATAGATAATTTGAATATCATGCACCTTAATTATTGAAATTATCAATAGGGACGACTTCGTAAAAAGCCCATCTGCTGCGTTGCGCTGCATCCTCAGTCATTGCAGCGTACACGAAAGTACGCCTCATTCCTTCGTATTTGCGCGCCTTGCATCTGAATCTTTTTTACTTTGTCCTCTGATTTTTGACTTTTTACGAGATCATCAATAGGGGTGTGTGGGAGATGAGCTTAATGAAGGAGGGAATGGAGGGATTACTTCTGTTCAGAGAGAAATTGGATAAGGGCTTTGCACAGGGGGGAGGCGGATCTCTTTTTATCTTGAATAATAAAGAAGGTTCGCTTAAATTCAACCTTTTTTATGGGTACTTTTCTGAATTGCTGTAATCTGATTTCTTCCTCAACTGCCCTCTCAGAGATGAGCGAAACTCCGAGATGTGCTTTAATGGCTTGCTTTACCGCGGTGGTGCTTCCCACTTCTGCGATAATCTTTAACCTGTCCGGCGGAATGCCAATCTCATCCAATCGCTTCTCCATGCTGATTCGGGTACCCGAACCTGCCTCTCTCATAATGAATGGTTCATCACACAGTTCTTGTATACCTATAGAGGTTTTTTTCCACCAGCGGTGGCCTCGCGGAACTACCACAATCAACTCATCTTCCACGAAGGAGGTATAGTGGAGACGAGTATGGCTGATCTTTGCTCCTATAATTCCTAATTCTATTCTGCTGGTGAGCAATGCATCTACAATCTCTTCAGTGTCTCCAATCCGCAAGGTAACGCTTATTGAGGGATATTCCCTTTTAAATTTACCCAGGAGGGATGGGAGAATATACTCGCCTGGTATGGTACTTGCTCCCAGCGTGAGGTGACCACTTTTTTTACCACGAAAGTGGTCTAATGCCTGTTGGGCTTCTCCTCGTAACGAGGTGATTTGCTTTGCGTAACGATAAAGTATTTCTCCTGCCTTGGTGAGCGCTACTTCTTTTCCCATTCTATCGAAGAGTTTTATACCCAGATAGTTTTCAAGCGAACTGACGTGCTGGCTGACGGTGGGCTGGGTGAGATACATCTCTTGAGCCGCTTTGGAGAAATTCTTAAGCTCAGCAACTTTAGCAAAAATTTCTAACTGATGGATGTCAAGCATAACAAATCGATTATAGATTATAATAAGTTTTCTGTGTGCGGAACTGTAACTAAGATGGTCAATGAAGTCAAGTTCTTAATAAAGTTGATGAGGGTAGATACTCAGTTTTTTAAAAGGTAAAATAAGGCCAAATAAGACTTGACAGCGAAATAAGTGGTATGTTAATTATCTGAATGAATAGTCATTCATTTTCTATTTGTTCAAAATTATTCATAATAATTGATTGGTTATGAAAAATGATTACATGAAAAGTGAAGACAAACACGAGCGAATCATCAGAGCTGCACTTAAGGTATTTGCAAAAAAAGGTTTCTATAATTCTCGTGTTTCAGAGATAGCTAAAGAGGCAGTGGTAGCCGATGGAACGATCTATCTCTATTTTAAAAATAAAGATGATATCCTGATTTCAGTCTTTGAGAGTGAGATGAGGAAGATGATTGATAATATGAAGAGGGAACTCAGCAAATGCCATGACCCTATAGAGAAAATACGGATATTTGCCTTTCAGCACCTGAATATGATTACTGAAAACCAGGAGTGGGCGGAAGTGGCTCAGGTTGAGTTACGACAGAGCAGTAAATTTATGAGGGAGTATATAAAAGATCACTACATTGATTATCTCAATATCTTCTCCACTATCATAAGAGAAGGTCAGGAGAAGGGAATTTTTAAGGAAGATATTAATACCGGTATAGCAAAGAGGGCTTTTTTTGGAGCCTTGGATGAGATGGGGCGGTATTGGGTACTTTCGACGAGCAGAAGATACAGTGTGCAGGAATCTGCCACGCAGATAAGCGATATATTTATTAAGGGTATCGTCAAGTCAAAAAGTTAAATAAAGAAAGAGGGAGGATGTGGTTATGAACATTATTGCGTGTATGAAACAAGTTCCAGATACAGAAGCCCAAATTCGGGTGAGGCCAGATGGATTGGGGATTGTTGAGAGTGATATCAAATTTGTGATCAATCCTTACGATGAGTATGGTGTGGAAGAAGCCTTAAGAATAAAGGAAAAGCTGGGGGGTACAGTAACTATTGTATGTGTGGGTCCTGCACGGGCGGTTGATGCTATCAGGACTGGACTGGCCATGGGTGCAGATAAGGCAGTCCACTTAGATGATCCCGCATTTGAGGGTGGAGATACCTTTAGTACTGCTAAAGCGCTGGCAGCTGCCATAAAAGGTATGGGAGGTGACCTGATCTTCTGTGGGAAGCAGGCGATCGATGATGATGCTGCGACGGTGGGGTCAGCACTTTCCGAACTGTTGGGTATACCCCAGGTGTCGATTGTTACTAAAGTTGAGATATCTGAAGATAAGAAAAAGGCAAAGGTAAGCCGGCAGATTGTGGGAGGAGAGGAGATTATAGAGGTTCCTCTGCCTTGTGTTTTAACAGCGCAGAAGGGTTTAAATGAACCTCGCTATGCGTCCCTCCCTGGTATTATGAAGGCTAAGAAGAAGGAAATAAAATCAGTCAAGGTTGCTGACCTGGGTTTGAATCAAGCTGAGGTTGGGGCAGCCGGTGCCAAGACTAAGATGCTTAAAATGACCTCTCCCCCCACGAGAAAAGCAGGAACAATGATTAAGGGAGAGTCGGCAGAAGAGACGGCACCACAACTTGCAAAATTGCTCAGAGAAGAGGCAAAGGTACTATAAGCTTATGAAAGGAGTATGACCATGGCAAAAGGAATTTGGGTATTTGCGGAACACATTGATGGAACCAGTTTAAGGAAGGCAACCTTTGAAATTTTAAGTGAGGCACGGAAGATGGCTGACAAGCTGGGGGAAGAGCTCTGTGCGGTCATTATAGGGCATCAGGTGGAAGCGCTGGCGGAAAGGTGCGGTCACTATGGAGCACAAAAGGTGTATGTGGTTGAGCAGGAATTGCTTAAAAGCTATACTACGGAAGGATATGCTAAGGCGCTCGTTGATCTGATAACGCAGCACCAGCCTTCAATTCTGCTCGGTGGTGCTACCGTGACCGGTAAGGATCTCTTTCCTCGGGTTGCCGCACGCTTAGGGACGGGTTTGGCGGTAGATTGTACCGAGATTAAACTGGATGGAAATAATCAGTTTGTGGTAAAGAGACCGCTGTATGCAGGAAAGGCCTATGCGGAGGTGGGATTTTCAGATGCCACGCCCAAGATGGCCACCGTTCGGCCCAATGTACTCATTCCCAGTCAGCCAGATTCATCACGTAAGGCAGAGGTAATTAAGGTTGCTGCTCACGTGAGCTCAGCTGACATTCGGACTAAGGTGCTTGAGGTAGTTAAGATGGCGGGGGCAAAGCTGGATCTTACCGAGTCAGAAATCATTATTTCTGGCGGGCGTGGAATAAAAGGTCCTGAGAACTTTAAGATCCTTGAAGAAATGGCGGAAGTGATCAATGCAACCGTTGGCGCCTCCAGGGCAGCGGTGGATGCGGGGTGGAGACCACAGTCGGACCAGGTGGGACAGACTGGTAAAGTGGTATCTCCTAACCTCTACATTGCCTGTGGTATCTCAGGTGCCATACAACACTTTGCGGGAATGGGGACTTCCAAATACATTGTGGCCATTAATAAGGATCCGGAAGCAGTCATTCTTAGTAAGTGTGATTATGGGATTTGTGATGACCTGTTTAAGGTAGTTCCTAAGCTGACCGAGGAATTGAAGAAGTTAAAGGCAGAATAGCCTCGATGACCTACATTTATGGTCTGGTGTCTTGAGTGCCCAGTTTAAAAACAGCAAGTAGAATACATTAATTAGTATAGTCATGAGAGGTAGAAGATTCAATTTGGGGTACATCTTGTTAATGGCACTTTTGGTTTCCTCTGCGAGTGCTATTTCTGTAAGCTTTGGGGAGGTAAACGCTGCAGAGGGGAGAAAGGCCGTAGGTAATGAAGCTTGTTTAGAGTGTCATGGTGATGAAGCGTTGTACCATGTTTCACAAGATGGGAAGGTGGTATCACTCTGGATTGATGAAGAGCAATGGTCTGGTGATGTGCACAATCAAAAGGGCGTCAGATGTGTGCAGTGTCATACTGAGGCAGAAACCACGGTCCATCCCAAGCAAGGATTTGAAAAGGTTAACTGTGCGATGGACTGCCATCTCCAAGGATTTCAAAATCATATTAATGAGTATGCGCAGTGTCAAAAGAGCACACACGCAGTAGGGAGAGAAAATGAAGCAGGGGAAATAATCTTCTGCAGCGATTGCCATGGAAAGCATATCATAAGACCGGTAGGGGATCCCCTCTCATCGATGGGTGGTGATAATTGTGCGTTTACCTGCCTGCGATGTCATCCGGATGTGGTAGGGCAACCTGGCATCCTCAATCGAATTATTGGCTACCGAATGGACCATCATGAGAAGGTGAATCTCTGCGAGAGAAATGATGAGCATCAATGCCTCAACTGCCACTATCGAGAAGCCTCCCATACTGGAGAGAATCGCGAAAAGCATTCCTGTGAATACTGCCATGCTATGGGTAACAACCAGCAGGGTATAGTATTCAGTCCAATACATCTCAAGAGTTCCTTAAGAGAGCAGCCCGCCACCGCTCTGGCAAAATTGATATATGTACTATTTATGATAGGTGTGGTTGTTTCTTTGATGTATTTTAGTATAGGGTATGTAGTAAAAATATCCCGATCAAAGGAAAAGATAGAAGCATTGGTGGATAAGTTTCCTCTGTTTTTTAAAAGAGGTGAAGGATAAAAAGGCTATCTCGGTGCAGGGTGGAGTGATGCACCATAAACTCGTTTGACGGAGAATGAAGGGACCATGTCATCCACACCAAAACGCTATGCAGTGTTGATCGACTTGCGACGTTGTATTGGTTGTCAGACCTGCTCTGTTGCCTGCAAGAGCGCAAATGATGTTCCTTTGGGAGTATGGCGTACCTGGGTAAAGCAGATAGAGAAGGGTACCTATCCCCACGTCACAAAATCGTTTTTGCCCTTGCTTTGTAATCAGTGTGAGAACCCAGTATGTGTGACGGTGTGTCCCACCAAGGCTTCTTATAGAAGAGAGGATGGCATTGTTTTAATTAATCCTCACTTGTGCATTGGGTGCAGATATTGTATGGCAGCCTGTCCCTATGATGTGAGGTATGTGAATCCTTTAAAGAGAATTGTACAGAAATGTGATTTTTGTGTGCATCGCATAGACGCTGGTCTTGCTCCTGCATGTGTGGAGGCCTGTCCGGTAGGAGCCATGCTGTTTGGGGACATGCACGATCCAGCGAGTGAAATAGCACAATTGGTAGCAACTCACCCCATGCAAGTGGTAAAACCAGAGATTGCAACCAACCCTCACGTGTTTTATATCAATGCAGATCTGGCAGTGATGGATGCAAAAGGTGGCGCTCCATGGAAGAGTCAAGAATAATCTATAATATTCCCTTCGTTATCCCTTTTGGGGCTTACATTGCAACCTATTTTTATATCACCGGTCTCCATATGGGTTTTTATACTACCTCGGTGGTTGCGAGCTTAATGGGGAAGGTGGAGTGGAAGCCGATAGGGAAAATCGGAGCAGTAGGGGCAGTGGTTATTCTGGCAACTGCACCACTATTCTTGTTGATTGATTTGGAACAGCCTGCTCGTTTCTGGAAGCTTTTTGTGTATCTCAATGCAACCTCTGCGATTACCTGGGGTACATTCTTCCTCACTACCTACCCCCTCATCGGTCTCATTTATGCCTGGCATGTGTTGCGAGGAAATAAAGTACCGGCTATCGTGTGGGGACTTTGTGGTTTTCCCATTGCTATTAGTGTTCATGGATATACTGGTTTCATCCTCGCGTTGAGTAAAGCTCGGGAACTATGGAATTCCTCTTTAAGTCCTACCTTATTTTTAGTCTCGGCCATGGTGTCGGGACTTGCCATCATCATCATCATTGCCAATATCCGGATTCGCTATTTTACCTCACAATCTTCTGAGGAGGAGAAAAAGTCTGATAGTAGGATCGTGAATACGCTCATTATGATGATGATCATCTTCATCATCATTGATATTTTCCTTCTCGGTTGTGAGATGGCGGTACTGGGTAACTCTACTCAAGATGGTTACTCTATGTATAAATTGATTACCGCTGGTACCTTGGGGTTCTGGTTTTTGGGTGTGGAATTGTTTTTAGGAGAAGTGGTGCCGCTCGCGATGTTAGCTTTTCCTCACATCAGAAGGTCTATGGTGGGTCAAAACATAGCCTGCCTGCTGGTTTTGATAGGTATTTTCGTGATGCGAATGGTCATTGTAATCGGGGGCCAGAGTGTCCCCCTTCATTAGTAGGTGAGGAAGGTATAGATGGCAGATTGGAGCAGGAGGGATTTCATAAAAATGGGCGTAGGTGGGGCGCTGGGATTCACCTTAGCGGATACGCTTCATGCGACGCTTCTGCGCGCCTTAGAAAAATTGCCTCAGGAGGTTTCTCGAACTACCGGGTTGCCTTTTGAAGTGATTCCTACCATATGTCAAGCCTGCAGTGCTTCTTGTGGTATTGTGGGCTTTCTTAAGGGGACACGAGTGGTTGGTATTATGGGCAATCCCCACCATTTGACTAATCGGGGCAAGGTGTGTGCTAAAGGGATTGCGGGGATAAACCTGCTCTATGATCCTGAGAGGGTGCTCTACCCCTTAAAAAGAATAGGAATGAGGGGTGAGGGAAAGTGGAAGAGGATCTCGTGGGAGGATGCGTATAACGATATTACTACCAGGCTGCGGTCAATACGAGGGGGAACCAGTTCGGCAAGGCTTCTCTTTGAGGCGGGCAGAGAAGAAAATTTAACCAAGCGATTTTTTAATGCCTTTGAGTCATGTCAGATAGCCATTACACCAAAGCATGGCAATGTAAACAGTCAACTGGCACACAAACTGACCTGGGGTAAAGAGAGGGGAATCAGTGATGTGGAGCATAGTCGATATATCCTTTGTTTTGGTGCCAATCCCTTTGAATCCCATAACCTATTTATTACCCTTGCACAACGTATGGTTGAGGCAAGGATTAAAAATAGGGCAAAGCTCGTTACCTTTGATGTGCGTGATTCCAATACGGCGGGTAGAAGCGATGAATGGTTTCCTGTAAAACCGGGGACGGATGGTCTTATCGCGTTGGCGATGGCTCAGGTGATCATGCAGAAGGGACTGTATGATAGGCAATTCATTGAAAGGTGGACGACTATCACTCCTGATGAACTTATGAACCATTTATCGCCCTATACCCCTGAAAGGGTGGAGCAGGAAGTGGGAATAAAGTCTTCAGATATAATCCGAATCGCAACCGAATTTGCACAGTGCCAACCCTCGACGGTGGTGTGTGGCGAGGGGCTGAGCAGCCATAAGCATGGGGTATATAGTGAGCGGGCGGTAATGCTGCTCAATATCATTGTGGGCACTATTAATAAGAGAGGGGGTTATTTGCTCCCTGCGGATTTTAGTAGTGGGGAGCTTGAACCAGTTCCTAAGGCAATGTTAGAGATAAATAGAAACATGGACTTGCTTAACCATGTGGAGCAAGGAAAAGAGAAAGCAGGTGCGTATATCACCTATCTGTACAACCCCGTGTATGCGGGAGCGCACACTACTCTGCTCAAAGCAGTTTTGAAAGATGAAAACAAAATACCCTACTTTGTTGCCATAGATACCCATATTACGGAAAGTAGTATGTATGCCGACCTAGTACTGCCTGCTGCGACCTATTTAGAAAGCTGGGGGTTGGAGGTAGGCATTTCCCCAGAGGGAATCCCCTCGGTTGGATTACAACAACCCATTGCGCAGTTGATGGGGGAAGTGAAGACACTTAACTCACTCAAAGAAAATGGAGTAGCGCGTCGCTTTAAACCTCGAGGGGGGGCAAAATCTTTCAATGAAATGTGCATCCATCTTGCGAAGAGAATAGGTAATGGAATGGAGCGTTATTTTGATTTCGAAGATACTGAACACTATATTAAGAAGGTGGTTTCCTCTATTACCGCACTTGAAGAGTCCGGTGGGTTTAACAAGCTTACCCAGGAGGGTGTGTGGTTCAATGCTGAAAGGAAGGCACCCTATGAAGCATCTGGAGCTCATGACTTTAGGACCAGTACCGGTAAGATTGAAGTATATTCTCAAGAGCTCAAGAATAAAGGTTTTGATCCTCTGCCGGTGTACGCACCTATTGAGGAACATCAGGATCTTAAGCCAGGGGAATTTATCCTCACCCTCTTTTCTACCAATGTGACTGCGGACGGTTTCGCCAATGGAAAGTGGCTCAAAGAGATTCAACATACCAATCCTCTCTGGATTAATGCGGCGAAGGCGAAGGCGTTGGGTATTAATGATGGTGATAGGGTGCGGGTAGTTTCTTCTGTAGGTTCACTAGAGGCAAAGGTGGTACTGGTACAGGGTGTGTATCCTGAGGTGGTAGCAATGGCTAAGGGTTTTGGACATCAGGGTTACGGACATATAGCAAAGGCAGAAAAATATACGAGCAGTGACCCTGATACTGAACTGCTCTGGTGGGAGAGGGAAGGAAATGGTGTTAATCCTCAGGCCATTATACCCCCCATCGTTGATTCGATTGGAGGGGGTCAGGCATGGATGGATACCAAGGTGAGGTTGGAAAAGATCTAGAGAGATAAGAACTGGTCATGTCTAAAATTATTTTAACTACCAAAGGGAAATGGATTATTGGAATTGTACTGGCGCTGTTAGTTTCTGGGTTCGGGGTTATTCCCATCCTGGCATTGGTGCGTTATTCAACGACGAGTGCTCAGAATTGTAAAACCTGTCATCTCAAAGAGTTTGAACAATGGCAGTCATCACAAGGGCATTCCAAAGAGGATGCCTCCTGTACTGATTGCCATGCCCTTGCCGCAGAGATGGTCCCCAAAAATTATTCGGCAGATCATGATACAATGGATCAAAAGTGTATTCGTTGCCATTCCACTATCAAGACTTTGGAACAGGAGGGTTTAAAGAAACATATCATTAAGATCTCTCATAAAGTGCATGTAGGAGATTCAGAGATAGGATGTCTTGAGTGTCACCGTAACCTGGTGCACGATCAGGAGGATCCGCCCACTCACAAAGTTACCAAGCGCTCCTGCTATGGGTGCCATCAAGATACGATTGAGGGCCCGTCTAATGAAGAGAATTGCTTGAAATGCCACTATATGATCTTGGCGTATGAGGCAGAGTAGGCACCATCTATGAGAGAGTTCATTAGGTAGAAAAAGGATTGTATTCATGATTGATCTGCTAACCCCTTTATTGATCATTATAAGCAGTGTTATTTTTGCCTACGGTATTTACCGAAGATACCGGCTTTGGACCATAGGGAAGAAAGAAAAACTTTTTAAAGAGAGCTGGGGGAAGAGGATATCTTTCCTGCTCATTGATGCAATTTTTCACAGACGCATTTTAAAAGATTGGTATCCGGGGGTAATGCACCTTTTAATTTTCATCGGATTCATTATCCCTCTCGCGGTAGTAGTGCTGGTTAATATCTATTTCACTACCACCATTGCCTTTGGAAATGTATTTTCCCTGTTCCTGGATGTGGTAGGGACCTGTGGAGTTGTGGGTATCGGTATAGCGCTCTATCGGCGCTACATCACCAGACCCGAGAGACTTGATCAGGGCACGCCGGATGATGCGTATGCGCTCATACTGATTGGGTCTATTCTCTTATTAGGTTTCTGTATTGAAGGTCTTAGAATTGCTATTACCCAGCCTCAAGAACTACTCTGGTCGCCTGTGGGCTTTCTCTTCTCTAAACTGTTCACCTTTCGTGCGCTAGAGAACAGCCGATTGCTTGTATTGCATAAATATATATGGGAGGTACATCTGCTTTTGGTGTTGGCTTTTTTTGCCTATGTCCCTTATTCCAAGCTCCTCCATATAGTGACTTCTCCCCTCAAGGTATTATTTCAAGCTACTGAACGTCCTACCACCCTCAAGAAAATTGCTGATTTTGAAACAGCGGAGACCTTCGGTGCCTCTACCATTGAAGACTTTTCTTGGCTGCAGTTGTTCGAGCTTGATGCCTGTACTCGCTGTGGGAGATGTCAAGACAATTGTCCAGCCCACTTGAGTGAAAAACCACTTTCTCCCAAAAAGGTGTATCTAAGCCTAAAAGCACATCTTGAAAGCAAGTACCTTAACTCGTCTACAAAAAAAGGTGAGGAGGATATCCCTACCTTAATTGGAGATGTGGTTAAAGATGATACCATTTGGGCATGCACCACTTGTTTGAGCTGCTATGCCAACTGCCCCGTCTTTATTTCCTATATAGACAAAAATATAGAGCTTAGGCGATACCTGGTGCTGATGGAGTCACGTTTTCCTACAGAGGTGCAGGCGGTATTGAAAAACATGGAAAACAATAGTAACCCCTGGGGGATAGGACGTCATACCAGGGCAGATTGGGCGAAAGGGCTCGATATTAAAACATTAGCCGAAGATAGTGAGGTGGATATTCTTTTCTGGCCTGGGTGTGCCGGTGCCTTTGACGATCGCAGTAAAAAGGTTACCCTATCCATGGTAAGGATATTAAAAGCTGCCGGGGTCAAGTTTGGTATTTTAGGCGTTGAAGAAGGATGTTGTGGGGATTCAGCGAGAAGAATTGGTAATGAGTATTTATACGATACGTTGGTACAGGGTAATCTGGAAGTACTTGAAAGGTATAAAGTGAAAAAGATTGTGGCTACCTGCCCCCATTGCTATAATACCTTAAAAAATGATTACCTTCAATATGGTGTGCACTACCAAGTGCTTCACCATACTGAATTTATCGCTGAACTGATCCAACAGGGAAAACTCGCATTTAACGGTGGGGATGGTAAAGCAGTCTGTTACCACGATTCATGCTATTTAGGACGCTATAACAATGTGTATAAATCTCCCAGAGAGGTGCTACAATCAATCCCGGGAACCAGACTGTTAGAAATGGAACGGGCACGACACCGGAGTTTTTGCTGTGGTGCCGGTGGGGGGCGGATGTGGATGGAAGAGCATTTGGGGAAACGCATCAATGAGATGAGGGTTGAGCAAGCCCTGGAGGTAAATCCTGAGGTGATTGCGAGTGCCTGCCCCTATTGTCTCACGATGCTTGAGGATGGCATTAAAGCGAAGGGAAAAGAGGAATTGATCAAAACATTGGATGTTGCTGAGATTATAGAAAAGTCCTTAAGGAGTGGTTAGCAAGGTAGGTTACGCGGTGAATCATGATGTTATTAGCTTGCAGGAGTAACAGCTTCCAGCCTTGTAGGCCTTATGAAAGGGTACGAATCAAAGCGGGTTGAACAACCCGCTTTTTTATTGAGTTGTTTGAAAGATAGAGAACTTTGAGAGAGTGTTTTTCCTTGTTTTCCCTTATTGTTGGTGGTAATTTGAAAGTCGCATTATAGGGCTTTGAGGAATGTTTGAATGGAAAGAAGTCGCGATTGGATGGAGCAGGCGAAAAGTGATTTAGACCATGCCAGAAGTGACATGGAACATGGTTTTTACGAGTGGGCGTGTTTCTCTGCGCAACAGTCTGCTGAAAAGGCAGTTAAGGCAGTCTTTCAAAAGATGGGCGCAGAGGCGTGGGGACACTCAGTTGCAGATCTACTTGAAGAATTATCAAAAACCCATAGCTTATCCGGGAAATTGAAGGACGCAGCCTTAGAACTGGATAAAGCATACATCCCAACTAGATATCCCAATGCTCACCCATCAGGTTCTCCCAAATCACGGTACACAAAAAAAGAAGCGAGGAGGCTTATTGAATATGCGACAGAAATCGTCGAGTTCTGTGCGCGTCTTCTATCCTGACCATACTAGAGAAGAGATCATTAAAGGGATCCGAAAAGCCCTTGATGTTCTTCAGCACACACTACCTCTTGAGTTGGTAGTTCTCTTCGGCTCTTATGCAAAAGGGAATTATACCGTAGCTAGTGATATAGATTTGCTTGTGGTGTATAGGGGAGAGAAGAGGGAGGATGTGTATGCACTCTGTAAGAAAATGATAACGATTCCTCGTCTTGAGCCTCATGTGTATTCAGAAAAAGAATATGAGGAAATGAGAGAGACAGTTGATAAGATGATTAAAGATGGCGTGGTGATTTTAACAGCTTAATCTAAGATAGAATCATGGAACTAAAAGTGAACGTTTTGAGCAACGTCCCTCCCTTTTTATTCGCATGAAATAGAATCTGCTAGTATGCAGTCTTTGGGGAGGGGGTAAATTTCGTAGATACTATCTTCATCACAGGGTGAGAGGGGAAGGTCAATATCTCTAAAAATTGCTGAGGAATCTGCCACCGCATGCATGAGATCATCCGGATCATCACTGTGAGCCAATCCGAGTGCATGCCCTAGTTCATGGCGTGCCACGTTGCGGGTACCCGAATCGCTTATCGTGCGACCAAAGGCTTTACCACTGAGCTGAATGGAGACACTCTTTAAACTGCAACCAATAGCCCTCCACACTGTTTTACCGACAGCGGTTCCCGCACCCACTTTCATATGAATAACTATATCAGCTCTTTCTCCCTTACTCACCAGGTTCAATACGGGAGCATCATTGATAGTGAGCAGTACCTCATTCCAATCATCTATCGCCTGTTCAACATTAAACTGAGCATCCTGGGAGATACGCCCTTCAGTTTTTATCAAGACCGTAACCTCTGGCTTATTCCAACCAACTCCTAAGAGATCTAAAGTATATGCATCACTTTCAGCTACTCCACGTGTCAACAGACCAAAAATGAAAAGTAGCATGAGCGAAATCCTAGGTAAGTTTACCATGATACTGCCTCTTGTTCACTTTAAAACTACTAACTTTCTACCATCAAAAAATTTGCTTCTCATTTCATGGTAATTAGAACATGTAGAAAAAATAAAAGCAAACTATTTCTTTTTACTAATAAAGGGAACATTGTTAAAGACTTTGTATAAATCTGATGCGGGTGATGATACATAACGACATTAATTGCGACAAAGGGCGTCATTCCTGAGAAAGCAGGAATAAAGGAAAACACTGGATTCCTGGTCAAAGCCGCCATATATAGTGATTGAATTAAGTAACCACTTTTTAAAATGAAGTGAAATCTTTTAATGCTGATGATTACTACATATTTGAATACCTTTTAGCAGAGGGGGAGTTTAAAGGCAAAGAGCATGTTGTTAAACAACCCCTTCTTTTTATAAGAAAGAAAGTGTGTGAGTTACGCGTTTCAGATTACGAGTTGAGAACAGGAGTAATCGAGTACGGAGCAATAGCGATGAAGCATTAAAAATGAAAACCAATCTTGATATGAAGCGCTACTCTATTAAAGTATTTGACAAATGGCTATTATAGTATATAATCTATTACAATATAATTTATAATCTATACTGGCAAGTTGACATGAACCAAATAAATTCAAAAATTAGAGATGCACAGACACGTGTTCTAAACATTTTCTCCAAAGAAGCCAGGGATTTCGCACTTGCCGGCGGCACTGCGCTTGAGTTGTACTATTTGCATCATCGATTTTCTGCTGATTTGGATTTCTTTTCTCCGAAATATGACATCTCAGAAATAGATAAGCTCGTTTCTGCGTTAAAAAAATACGAAGATAGAAAAATATACTTGGAGTCAGAATTTATTTCAGGTGGTAAGGCTAAGGTTCGATTTTACACTATACCAGTTAAGGGGTCGGAGAGACCACTAAAAATTGATTTTATTGAAGACGTTTTTTTCGATAAACCTGCGATTCAGAAAGTCGAAGGAGTCCGTGTATATAGTGTCGAAAATATCTATTTCCAGAAAATTGTTGCTATTGCGGGAACTCCGATTGGAGTAGATGAAGTGGGGAGGCGCCTCATGGAAGGACGTAAGGAAGCACGCGATGTCTTTGATGTGTATATGCTTTCAAAGAACATACAACCCTTGCATCTATTCCTGCGCAGCATCCCTGCACCTTTACAAAGGGGAATGGTTCATTGGTACAGAACATGTTCCCGTCAGGAGCTTAAACTCGCACTCTTAGATATGGCTATCTATGACCCCAAATTTAATTCGGCGGAGATGATTATGTATCTAGAAAATGAGATCAAACACTTTATGAGAGAGGTGATTGGAGAATGAGTATTGCAAAGTATTTTTGGGATTTAAAAGAAGAGGCCATGAAGGAAACGGAACGTATTCTAAGGAATCCAAAGCACCCCGAGTTTACTAAACGGATGGTCACTCTTTTATCGCGTTGCGATAAACCGCGGGAACTTTTTTCTACAATTTCTAGGAAAAAGTTTGTGGAAAACTGGCCCAGGATTAGAATATGCTGGGTAAAACATGCCCGACGGTCTGACTTTAGAGACTGGTGGGAAACAATATATGAACAAATTGTGGAACAGTATCAGCAAGGATCAAGAAAGATTCAAGGTGAGGCACCCACCTTTTTTCGAGGAATTGGCAGGGTAATTAAAGAAACAAGAATTGAAAAGGGGCTAAGCCAAAAACAGCTGGCGCATGCGGTGAGTATGAAACAGCCAGATGTTTCCAAAGTTGAAGAAGGAAAGAAAAATATTACACTGTTTACCTTAATCCGCCTCTGTAAGACTCTGGGAATTAAGAGCATAGATATAAGTTAATTTAAAGTTACGGGTTAAGCACGCTCACAGGCGCGCCAGCGTGTACGACTGACAGTATAGTAGATACATATATGAATCTGAGAACTTTCTCTCACAATATTTTACCCCCTCACCCCATCCCTCTCCCATGGGGAGAGGGGAAGGGTGAGGGGAAATTTCAAATATGTTTGGCTAAGATTTACACATAATATATGGAAGTCATTACCACCCACGTCAATGCCGATTTTGATGCGTTTGCCTCCATGGTCGCGGCGCGGAAGCTCTATCCCCATGCGATGCTTGCCTTTGCCGGAAGCCAGGAGAAAAACTTACGAGACTTTTTCCTGCACTCAGCGCTCTATGCCTTTAACCTGGAGAAATTAAAAAATATTGAGCTTGAAAAGATCACCAGACTCATTCTGGTCGATATCAGGCAGCGCAATCGCATTGGTAAATTTTCTAGCATCCTCGATAAAAAAGACCTTGATATTCATATCTACGATCACCACTCACCTTCACCTGATGATCTCCATGGTTCGGTAGAGGTGATAAAAGACGTGGGTGCAACCGCGACCATCTTGTGCCAGCTTTTAAGAAAAAAAAACATAGAGATTACTGCGGATGAGGCAACCATCATGATGCTGGGGATTTATGAGGATACGGGACATCTCACCTTTTCTTCCACCTCTGAGGAGGATTACCAGGCGGCTGCCTATCTTTTCTCCCGGGGGGCTGATCTCAATATCGTCTCTGATATTCTCGCTAAAGAATTTACTGCGGGGCAGATTGCCCTCTTGAATGAGTTGCTTGAGTCAGCGACTAGCTATACCATTAGTGGGATTGATGTGGTGGTGGCAAAGGTGTCGAGCAGCACCTACGTGAATGACTTTGCGGTACTGGTTCACCGGTTACGCGATATGGAGAACATTGATGTGCTCTTTGCCCTGGCCCGGATGGAGGACCGAGTCTATCTGGTAGCTCGAAGTAGAAGAAAAGAAGTCGATGCGGGAGCAGTAGCGAGAGAATTTGGGGGAGGCGGGCACAGTAGCGCTGCCTCAGCAACGGTGAGAGACCTCACGCTCATTCAGGCAGAGGAGAAGCTAAAGAGTATCTTACAGGAGAAGATATTTCCTCCCCGGGTAGCAAGAGATTTCATGTCCTATCCGGTAAAAGCGGTTGAGGCGGATGCAACCCTCACCAGTGCGGGACACACCTTAACCCGCTATAACATTAACGTGCTTCCGGTGGTAAAGCGGGGTCGACTGGTGGGCTTGATATCTCGCCAGGTAATCGAAAAGGCCTCCCACCATGGTCTCCAAGATCTTCCGGTGGAGGATTATATGATAAGGGAATTTTCCACCGTTACACCGCATACCCCTCTCTCCTCCATCCAGAAGATGGTGATTGAGCATAATCAAAGATTTCTCCCGGTGCTTGAGAAGAAAAAACTGGTAGGTGCGATCACCAGAACTGATCTCTTGAAAATTCTCCATGCTGATTTTGCTGAGGAGCCCCACTATCTTTTTGAGCAAGGTTCTTCTTCCCCACGGCAGAAGAGGATGATGACCCATCAGATGGAAGAACAACTGCCCAAGAAAATAGTGCGTATCTTGAGGAGTCTGGGGGCAGTGGCTGAGGCGATGGGAGTCAATGCCTATGTGGTAGGGGGATTTGTGAGGGATATTTTCTTGAGGAGAGAGAACTTAGATATTGATGTAGTGATTGAGGGGGATGGGATTGCATTTGCCAAAAAGGTTTCCTCCCGCTATAACGGCCGGGTGAAGGCTTACAAGACCTTTGGTACGGCGGTGATTGCCTTCCCCGATGGGTTTAAGGTTGATGTTGCCAGCGCGCGGCTGGAATACTATGAGTATCCCGCTGCGTTGCCTAAGGTGGAAATGAGTTCCATTAAGCTTGACCTTTATCGGCGTGACTTTACTATGAATACGCTCGCGGTGCGATTGAATCCTCCCTTCTTTGGGGAATTGATCGATTTTTTTGGCGCGAGAAAGGATATTAAGGAGAAGACCATCAGGGTGATCCACAACTTAAGTTTTGTGGAAGACCCTACCAGGATCTTGCGGGCTATTCGTTTTGAACAGCGATTTGGATTTCGCATCGGAAAGCTTACCTTAAGCCTCATTGAGAATGCAGTGAAATTGAACTTCCTTGAGCGATTGGAAGGAAGGAGGCTTTTCTCTGAATTGGTGTTGCTCTTACAGGAAGGTGAGGTCATCTCCAACATAAAGAGAATGAATGAGTTTGATATCTTACGGTTTATTCATCCCAAGATCAGCTTTAATACTGCGACTACAAAGCTGCTCGAGGGCATTAGCGAGGTGATTAACTGGTGTGAGCTTTCCTTCCTTGAGGAAAAATATCAGCGCTGGAAAATATATTTTCTGGGACTGGTTGACGGTTTGCATAAAAGCGAGGTGCGGAGTGTATGCACAAGATTGTCTCTCAGTGGTAAAGAAGAGTGGGAACTGGTAGAGCTACGAGAGCAGGCGAGAAAGGTGTTGGGGGAGTGTGCTCAGCGGCGGAGTATAGGTAATAGTAGTTGGTATCGCCTGCTCACGCCATTTCCTAATGAATATCTACTCTATATGATGGCGAGGGCTACCTCTAAGGAGACTAAGAAGTCAGTTTCAACCTTTCTCACCCAGCTCAAACATATAAAAATTAAGACGACGGGAGAAGATCTAAAAGCGCTGGGGTTGCCCCCCAGTAGGCTTTATAAAAAGATCCTGGAAAGCCTGCGTGATGCCAAGCTGGATGGCAAAGTTCACACAAAGCGTGAAGAGATGGCCATGGTGAGAAAGAGCTTTCTAAAGCTGGGCGCTCATGCCGATTGACAGGGGACAGGTTATTTGGTAGAAGTACTGGATCGTGAATGGTAAATCGTGAATAGTAAATGGTAAATACGTTGCGAGTTTCGGGTTGCAGGTTGTGAGGGATGAGTTGTAAGGGATGTGAGAAAAGAGGGAATTGAGGGATTGAAGGATTGAAGGATTAAGGGATTCAAATAGTCCATAGTCGATAGTCGATAGTCAATAGTCAATAGTCCATGGAAAATAAAAGGATGCTGGATAAAAAGCTAACCAGAGATATTTGAAATTTTTTAAGACCCTTTATGTGTGACATGGGGATTTTTCTGAGCCCAACAATATAGTCATTGGCTTTGGTCACGACCCCGCACCTTA
>Ga0209253_10001941_pt1 | contig 18218 bp, 15 predicted proteins | sample FrelakmetBRP12BR_FD_187145 | JGI IMG/M metagenome (GOLD analysis project Ga0209253, IMG submission 187145) | Freshwater lake sediment microbial communities from the University of Notre Dame, USA, for methane emissions studies - BRP12 BR (SPAdes)... | ecosystem: Environmental > Aquatic >... | reverse complement strand
AATCGCGCAGCCGTCGATAGGTCTTGTGAAAGACTTGACTCAATCTTATGCTCCGTGTTTCTTTGCAATGGCCGTTTTTGCAGCAGTCGGAGCTGCTATGGCATATACACTTAGGATCCGCTGAATGTCAAAAATCCCTTCACCCTTTCTGGTGGATCTCTTTCTAAGGCGTCTTCATATAAGCAACTGTTTTCTCATAAAGTATCTGGAAATGCTCCCCGAAGGTCTTATCGCCTCTTTCCTTCTGCATGGCCTTTATCCACGGCTCCAACCTCTTCCAGTTTGAGATTATGTAGGCTCCGAGACGGTCCACAATTACGTCTAGGTCTACAAACTTTTTGTTGACCAGAAAACCCACTTCTTCAAAGTAAGCTTCCACTTCGTAGGGGTAATCGCTGACTTCGAAGCTCTTGTCTTCCCCTGCCTTGTATTTCTCGTAGTTTTCGAATTGGAAATCCTCTTCGACCCATCTGAAGGCTTTGCGAAGTCTCTCTTCTCCTGCCCATTCGAAGAGTTTCATAGTAATCTCGAGGTTCCTGTGTTGTTCCATGTGTTTCAGTTGCAGAACAATGATTATTGTTGCAACAAGGCCGGCCAATGCGGATAATACAGCAGTCCATTCAGTCAATGAGACCATCGTGAATTTCGACCTTTCTTATACTTGCGAAAGACGGCTATATTAGAATTACATTCTGTGAAATCTGATGTAGACAATGGCGTGGAGGAACAAGGTCATGAATCTTGTTTCTCCAAAGCTGTCAAACAATATATAGGTGAAGCTCTAGAATCGAGAAGCAGCAGTTTGATGATCGGGAATATCAAATGGTTTGGCTGTGAACTTATGGGTAAGGCTGTTCTTTATCAAGAACCGGGTGGATTTTCATATGAAGTCGATTTGCCCCTATCTTCTTTTGTAGATGTCAATGAGATCATGAAGGAACTTGGTCTGCCGTCGTATATCGATCTGGATTATTTTCCGATGCGATGCGCGATTGTGACAATTTGGGCTTGCCAAAAAGCGCCGGAACTTCGCAGGTTATATCCTAATGTGTATGAGAAGGAGGTTGACAAGAAATCAATTCCTGCCTTGCTTTTTGGCGGGGCAGCGATGAAGGTTTGTTGCGAGCATTCTAACGGAAAGGGTGCACTTTCTAGGTCAATAAAGGACGTTGACTTCATTGTTCCCAAGAACCAAGGCTCTAACTTCTCAAGGTTGCTTTTGGGGATGAGCAAAGCCTTCGGAACACAGTTCACATATTTCAAGACCAAGGGGGATGCGCTTTTCATTGCCATGCGGCAAGGTCAAAGATACAGGGTTAGGACGATAAATGGCGTCACCTCAGAAGGGCTTCCGACTGTGACGGTTCTCGATATTTTCTGCGATTCCATAGATTTGCGTCACAAAATAGAAGTGAAGGATAGCTTCGAACGCGCCAGGGAGAATCTGTTCACCATCGGTCTAGAATATCTCATTCTTTCGAAATCGCAGTTCATTATGGACGCTTCGAAAAGCGACGTTGCTGCCTTGCTTGAAAAACACGGGCAGGAGTTCAGGATCCTGCCATGCCCTTGGTATGCATCCAACCGGGTTGTCCTCGGCATGGAAGAAAAGGATATCAAAGATGTGTGCTCGATATTCGTGGACCATGCTGTTGGGGAAGAAAAGGGAGAAATCAGCCTGAACAAGATGCGTAGAATTTTGGACAAGGACAAGAAGCTGGCTTTGTCGGTCACTCTCAATCTTCAAAACATGGCTGCGCGAACAGAACTCTTGGGGAAATGGTTGAGCGCTGCCGAGACCTCAAAGGTTGTAGGCAGGATCAATTCTCTATTGGCAGCTTTGCCCAAGGTTGACAAGAAATGGGACAAGCCGTGGTGGAATACTGCTGTTGAGACTCCTCTAATCGGTTAACCACTATTTCTTGTGGATCAGGTTTTGGATGGCATTGTAAATCTCTTTTCTAGAGATTCCTACTCTTGATATTGGGAGGTCAAACTTGTTTTCTTTTGATTGGAGTCTCAGATATGTCTCATGGTTTGGCGCGATGTATATGCTAAGATCTGTGTAGTCTGACCATCTGCCCTCCTTTGCTCGTTTTCCTTGTTGGAGTTTGAATCCTTTGGTATTGAATGTGAATGTCATATGGTAACGTGACTTGTAGACGCTGTAACCGACTATGATTGAGAAGGCAAGCGCGAATAAAATAGTAATAAGCTGTAGTGCTTGCTTCAATCCTGAAAGAGCAAGGACCACTAGCAATGACGTACTGAGAAAGAATGTAATAATGAAGCTTTTCAGGTAGCTCGGCAGGTCAAAAGCTTCGAATTTTGCCTCTGTGAGTTTGAGGTTTTTGGCTAGCCCTTTTCCGAGAACGTTATTTGTGAAAACATTGTCTTTCGATTCCAGACTGTATGCGGTTATTCCTACCGTTTTCTCTTCCAATGCCGTGATTGCGTCTTTGAGATTCTTTGCTAATGGTTTACTTTGAACTAGTACGAGAAAAACCCACTCTTCAGGTCCATACTTGGCCTTGCATGATAGAATAATGTTTCTGAGGAGTTTTGGGTCGACTTCCTGCGCCGTGTGCAATAGGAAATTGATTTTGTATTTCGGAGTGACAAGAGTCGAATATATTCTGGAGAGGAAGAAACCTCTTTCCTGTAGGCCTCCCGAAGCATATATTGGAAAGCGGATGTTGTCAACGACATAGTCTCTGCGGATTTCATTGAAATTTGCCAGCCATCTTAGGTTTCCTTTTACTAGCTGTTCTTCGACCATGTCAATGATAAAGTTGAGTTCGTCCACTTTCACTGCACCAACAATTATGACTTTAAAAAATAAAAAAGGAGGGTATTTAAGACTATTCTGGCGGAATGCTCAAGTATAGTGTACGCATGTCTACGCCTTTGGTCGTGTTGCGATACATGAAGCCTACGTACAACAGTATTCCCACCAATATGCATCCCCAGAAGCCTATCGCACTAGCTATGTCTGCCTGTGCCGCGCCGGTGGTGAACAGTGACCACATCCATGGCGACTCTTTGACAAATATGTAGAGGCAGAATGCTCCGCCGATTGTTGCCAAGAACCCGAGTGACACAACTGCGCCTATTGAATGTTTGACGGCTGCTCTGTCATATATTTCCTTTCTTTCCAGTGGTAATAGCATGCAGGACACGCAGAACATTGTCAGGAAGAACGCGTCGAAGATATCCGTTCCAATAACCCCTGCAAATGCTAGGTAGGTCGCTGCGCCCGCTGGCCAGTTTGCCTCCGCCATACACGCTGGTATGGCAACGAGAGCCGTTATTATTATTGACCAGACTGGAGCGTGCCATTTTTCGCTTACGTAAGCAAAGCTTTCGGGCATCATTCTGTCAAAGGACATGGCAAAGAATGTTCTCGAAGCCACTAATAGGAATGGTGGAATGTCGTTGGCAACCCAGATGACTCCGCCTATCGCGATTACGTATGAGAGCCAGTCGAGCCCCATGCCTTTGGAGATCATTGCTGCAATGCCGGTGCTCCAAGCGTTTTGGAAGTTTGGAACCGCGGCGTTGACTACAGATGAGGGCACTCCACCGTAACTGAGCCATGAGTATGCTTGGAAGAAACTCCAGTCGTGTCCGCCCACGGTTACTTTTGCGACGTTCATCGCTGATATTGCTGAGAGTGAAGACGCGGTCAAGTATACAACCATGATTATTAGCCCTGCTGATAAAACTACCATAGGCAGCTTCTTGTTTGCTTCTTTGACTTCGCCAGCTAAGAATGTAGTCGCATACCAGCCCATGTAAGCCCAGAATGCTCCGGCGAGTGCGTATGAGAAGGCGCTAAAGAACCCTGAGATATTGTTTGCCATTCCTGTGTTCAGAGCCGTGGTCACAAAGGTTTCGGGCGTGGCACCCAAAGACTTGAATACTCCGTCTGAAACAACGCTCGGGTTCAGCGCACCCGCTATCCACATAGCGAAGAAGATCACTGTAATCGCTGCAGGTATATAGAATATGACTTGCAGAAGCCGTCCATACATTTTTGTGCCCAATAGTGCCAGAGCCGCGAATATCCAGACAATGATGAGACCACCAAGGAAGAGGATCGATGCGTCGAAAGCCGGTCCTGCGTTAGGCGCCATGGCTATTCCGAAGAATATCATTACTCCTTCGAAGACGGCGACTCCGATTAGTCCGTATGAGAATGCTTCGGCGAGGAACATCAGCCATCCTGACATGTAGCCTACTACGGGATGGATTACTCTGGAGATTGTAACGTAGCCTCCTCCTGAACGTGGCATTGCTGCTGCGACATAACCTGCTGCATAGCCAGTGACGAGCACTATGATGCCGCAGACAAGGAAAGCCCAGAAAATTGCCGGTAGTCCGAGCGGCATCATGTCTGTGGGCATTGGTCTTGGTCCGGTGAATTGGAAGGCTCTTTTTTGCCAGCCTAGTCCGATAACGTGCGTTAGGATAATGATGACACCCAAGGTAAAGCCGATTTCTCTCACTAGTCCAGTTGCTTCTCTTGCAAAAAGTCCTGGTTTTGTCGATGCCATTTCTAGCATAACACCCAGTTTTACACTTTTTATGCCTCATTGGATTTAAGACTTTGCATATCGACACATGTTTTAAATAACAGGCAAACATAGAAACCATGTGAATTGAGGGCGAATCACCGTTGAGTTTCTTGTTTGGAAAGAAAAAAGAAGAAACAACTAAGATACTCTTTTCAACCGATATGCACGGGTCCGAGGGAACGTGGCGCAAGTTTCTGAACGCCTCAGCAATGATGAAGGTCGATTTCGGCATATGCGGTGGAGACCTGACAGGAAAAATGATCGTGCCACTAGTCGAAGGAAAGGACGGCAAATTCAACTACTACCTGATGGGCAAAAACCACACGATTGATTCTTCTGACCTGGAGAAGGCTTACAAGGACATTAGAGGAATAGGATACTACCCACACAAGACCTCAGAAGAAGAATACAAGGAAATGACGGAAAACCCAAAGAAAGTTGACGAGGTCTTCCACGAAGTAATGCTCTCTACAATAAACAGATGGCTTGACCTCATTCCCGAGAAAGTTCCAAGCGAGACAAAGATAGTTGTGTGCCCCGGTAACGACGATAGATTTGACGTGGATGCGCTTATTGAAAATCACAAAAACGTGATCAACGGGGAGAGTAGAATCATCGACATCGATGATTCTCACGAAATGGTGAGTTGCGGATGGGTGAACCCGAGTCCATGGAAAACAGCACGCGAGGAACCGGATGAAAAGCTTGAACAGCGACTTGAATCTTATATTTCTAAGGTAAAAAACGTGAAGACAGCCATATTCAATTTTCACGCACCACCTTCCGAATCAAAACTGGATGAAGCCCCACTTCTCGACAAGGACCTGAACCCTATAATTCAGGGTGGAGCCGTGGTCATGGTTCCTGTAGGATCCAAGGCGGTTAGGAAAATGATTGAAAAATACCAGCCTTTCTTGGCTTTGCATGGGCACATCCACGAGTCGGCAGGATCTATCAAGATCGGTAAAACACACTGTGTCAATCCTGGCAGCGAATATGCTGAAGGAATAGTCAGAGCCTTTCTGATAGAATTTAAAGGAGACAAGCTCGTGAGACTTCAGCGAATAGAAGGCTGATTTGTCATTCATGAATTGGATGTTAGACAGAGAGATCAAAAGAGAACTGCCTCTTGAATGGAATGACCTGATACCTACTGAAGTTTTTATGCGAGAAGCCGTGGATTTGGTTGAAAAGGCCAAAAGCGAAGGCGTCGTTTTAAGATTGGTCGGCGGTCTTGGCATAGCGATTAAGTGTAAGAGTAACAGGGATTTTGGAGCAAAATTGGGGCGAGTAGGGACAGGTACAACGCAGCAGGAGTACAGCGACATAGACCTCGTGTCCTACAAAAGACACAGGGATCAGGTGAAGTCCTTCTTCGGCGGCCTGTCCTACGCGAAGCGAAGAGCGACACTGTCTTCGGCAGCCTCAGAGAGACAGATTTACTACCATCCGAAAGGCTGGTTCAGCGTGGACGTTTTCTTTGACAAGTTGATGGTTGCAAACCACCCAATAGACTTTGTCGGGCGCCTAGAGCTTGATTATCCGACAATAACAGCTACAGATGCTCTGCTTGAGAAAATCCAAATGTGGGAGGCTTTTAGTGCAAAAGACCTCAAAGACTGCCTACTTCTTCTCAAGTCTTGTAGAATAGATGAGGAAAAAGGCATCGCCTCGAATCATATAGCAAAACTGCTCTCCTCTGACTGGGGGTTCTGGTACACTGCCACGACCAACCTTAACAAGATTCTTCGTTTCGTTTCTGAACTAGACCGCTTTGGTCCAGATGCTGGAATAGATCCAGCGCAGGTTACAAGTGTAGACAGAACTGAACTGTCGACAAAGATTGAGGCACTTCTGAAGACAATAAGCGATGAGCCCAAGACGTTTGGATGGAAAATGAGGGCGAAGATAGGTACAAGCAGGAAATGGTACAACCCCGTCGAAAGGCCCGACACGGTTGGTGGCTTCGGAATCTGGGAAGCTATTAAGTGACAGCGCTTGAGAAACAGAAAAGACACACTGACGAAGTCAAATTGCGCTGAATTTTGGTCGCACTGTTTGTCGTCTTTGAAGCATAAATTGTGTTTTTCAATCAGCGAGTGGTTATGAGGTTTTTCTTAACGATGGAAATCTCTTGAGATCTCTGTGTGGGATAAACAACGCGTCGGCGAGTTCTTTTCCAAACTCAGGTCTCATTGCCAACTCAACATAGCGAATTTCATCTGACAGTTGCTCAGCCGCCTTTCTCATCTCCATCGAAAGCAGCGCCATCTTTGCGCCTTCGATTGCAGCGTTGCCTACGAACTCTATCTTGTCAATTGGGACGTCTGGAACAAGTCCGATCAATCTCGCGTTTGTAGGGTTTATGTAATTGCCAAATGCGCCTGCAACAAGAACCTTTTCCAGTTCCTTTGGATTCAAGTTCTGGATTTTCATTAGAATTGAAGAACCTGCGAATATCGCTGCCTTTGCTAGCTGTATCTCTCCGATATCCCTCTGTGTCATAACGATGTTCTTTTTCGTTGCGCTTTCCTTTGCCCAAGCAATAACAAATTCTGTTTGTTTGTCTGTCTTCTTGAGTCTTCTTGTTTTCAAGCGTTGACTAAACCTTCCCTTTGAATCTATCAATCCGCGCTTGAACATTTCAGCTACAGCGTCAATCATCGCCGAACCACAAAGCCCAGTCGGTTTGACGTTGCCAATCGTTTTGAATCCAACTTCAAGATCAGGCTTGATATGAATACGTTCAATCGCGCCAACTTCTGCTTTCATTCCATGTTTGATCCTAGCCCCTTCAAAAGCTGGACCTGAAGCGCAAGAACAAGTGAGTATGTCCTGTCCATTGCCGACGAAAATCTCAGTGTTCGTTCCTATGTCTATGAGCATGGACGTTTTTTTCAGGCGGTGAAATCCAGTTGCCAGGACGTCTGCCAAGGCGTCTGCGCCCACAAAACCTGCTATGTTTGGCAGAAAACTGACCACGCTCTCGGGTTTCGTGTTCAATCCAAGTTCTCGGTTGGAGATGTCCAAACGCTTTTTGACTGCCGGTACGTAGGGGGACAAAGCGGTATATTTCGGCTGGATTCCTAGGCAAAGGTGGTGCATCGCCGTGTTGCCGACCACGACGGTCTCGTAAACCTGATGCTGGTCGACTTTTGCCTCTCTGCAGACCTGTGCAAGGATTCTGTTTATGGCCTCTAGGAGAATTTTCTGCAGTGTCTGAAGGTTCTCTTTGTCTTCCATGGCAAAAGCTATTCGTGTTATTATGTCTGCTCCATACGCGAGCTGGGGGTTCTCTGCGCGACCCATACTCGCGGTTTTTCCAGTGGTCAAGTCGACGAGATGTCCCACGATTTTTGAGGTGCCAATGTCCACCGCAAAACCGAAAAGCGCATGTGTGGTGTCTCCTCGTTCGATGTCTATGATCCTGTGCATGTTCCAAACAGTCACCGTTACATCCCAGTCTGCGTCGCGCAAAATGTCCGGCAGTCTTTCAAGAATGGCGTACTCGATATCTACGAGATCAGTGTTGTAAACTGCCAACAGAGCTGACTTGAGTCTTTCATAGTCCGGTACGGGATCGGACAAAGTGGGCTTATTCAGTTTCACATGTAACTTTCTGACTAGTGGGTTCAACTTGGTTCGTCTTTCCACGCCATGTATGAGGATTCTACGCTGGCCAATTCTGCTTTCCAAGGGGATCAGGACTTGGACATCTTGTCTCGGGACAGCTTGGCAGGCTAATCTGTAGCCTGAGTTCAACTCATGCAACGACAAATGCCTCTTTTCCACCGCGGAAATTCCACTGAGTGCTTTCTGTCTTGGGACGATGACTTTGCATTTTCCACAAATTCCTGTTCCCCCGCACTCGGTTCTCATAGCGATACCAGCTTCTTTCGCCGCTTTGAGTATGTTCGTGCCTTTTGCAACCTCTATTTTGAGCCTTGCTGGGTCAAAAGTAATGGTTACCAAAGTCATAACTCGATTGATCCTTAAACGCCCAGTTCGCTTGTGCCTGCGCGAGCGTTTTCAATCTTTATCACAGGCTGAGTCTATTTAGCTTTCTGAACGGTCAGAAGTCTTTTCGTTTGCGCCATAGTAGACTTTTTCATAATCTGGATAAATATCGGTCTGCCCGTGCTCAATCCGCCTTATTGACCAACTAGTTTCAGAGCTTTTTCAACCGCGTCTTTAGCGTCTAGACCAACAGCGTCTGCGCCTATTTCCTTTGCCCATTGAGGGGAAACAGGTGCTCCCCCAACCATTACTTTGACTTTGCCTCTCAAACCCTGCTCTTCCAGTCTCGTGATGATAGTCCTCTGTTCGTCCATAGTCGTCGTCAGCAATGCGCTCAACCCCAATATTTGAGGTTGGAGCTCCTTCACTTTTTGAATGAAGACGTCTGTAGGCACGTCGACGCCCAAATCTGTTACCTCGAAGCCCGCGACGCGAAGCATGGTTGCCACAATGCTTTTGCCTATGCTATGTACGTCTCCTGAAACGGTCCCTATGACGCATTTTCCGAGACTCTGCCGAGACTCGGAACGCCGAGCGATTTCCTCGCTCAAAACAGCAATGCTCGCCTCGCCTGCTTGACTAGCCGCAATAAGCTCTGGCAGAAATAGTTCGCCATTCGCAAATTTGTCGCCGATTTCTTTCAGGACGTTAGCTGGACCGTCCTTGATTACTTCTGACGGATCCATTCTTGCTTTCAAGGCTTCCCGTGAATAGTGCTTCGCCTGATCAATATCATACTCTTTGATGGCTTTTCTTATTCTTTCAATGATATCTCCGTTCACCATTGAATGTTTTCTCCAAATTCTATGCGTTGAAATGCGCTGATTTACATCAAAAATCAAGTTCTTATTAAGATTTTAGCAAGGCTAGCCGGGATTCTTGTGGTTGTCGTGTGTCTCTTTCAGAACACCGAATTGAAATCAGGTGATACGGCCCAGATATGAGCGCAGACACCAAAGTATACATATACTCTGGTTTTCAAATTAGAGAACACGGCTTTACGGATGAAGCTGACTTGAGGAAGTGAAGATCAGATGGGGAAAATGTCGGTTAACATAGATGAGACCGTTATGGATTTGGTCATGACCGATGATTCCGCGAGAAAGAAACAGTTGGCCAGTATGATTTTCGACATGGCACGCATGAAGGGGATTTCACCATCAAGCATCCATGAATTCTATATGGCACGTGGCAGAGGTGAATTCAGCGGTTTCACGGTTCCTGCGATCAATCTGAGAAGCATGACTTACGATCTAGCTCGGAGAATATTCAGAGTGGCAGAGAGACACAAATCCGGCGCCTTCATTTTCGAAATCGCCAGGTCAGAAGTAGGCTACACAAATCAGCCGCCAATGGAATACGCCAGCATGGTTCTGGCAGCGGCAATCAAAGAGGACTATTCAGGTCCCGTTTTCATCCAAGGAGACCATTTTCAAGCCAATGCAGCCAAATTCAAGGAAAACCCAGATAAGGAAATGGAAAGCCTGCAAGCTCTGATTGCTGATGCGATAAACGCTGGTTTCTACAATATCGATATAGACTCGTCAACTCTCGTTGACCTGTCGAAGCCCGACTTGGAGAGGCAACAGCTTTTAAATTACGAGGTATGCGCGAAACTGACACAGTTTATTCGACACATGGAACCAAAAGGCGTCACAGTTTCCGTGGGGGGCGAGATCGGCGAAATAGGGCATCAGAACTCAACGCCTGAAGATCTGCGTGCGTTCATGGAAGGCCTTAGGCAGAAGCTCCCTAGGCAACTTGTGGGCATCAGCAAAATCTCGGTTCAGACAGGGACAACTCACGGGGGCGTCGTTTTGCCTGACGGTCAAATGGCAGAAATAAACCTTGACTTCAAGACTCTGCAGACTCTGTCTGAGATTGCCCGCAAGGAATACGGATTAGCAGGAGCCGTGCAGCACGGAGCCTCCACTCTGCCAGCTGAAGCATTCCACAAATTCGTCGAATGTGACACCGCTGAAGTGCATTTGGCAACAGAGTTTCAGAACATGATCTATGAGTCAGAGCATTTTCCAGCCGACTTGAAGAAAAGGATTTACGAATGGCTGAAGATCAACGCAGCAAACGAAGCCAAACAAGGCGAAACCCAAGAACAATTCCTCTACAAGACAAGGAAGAAAGCGTTGGGTCCATTCAAGAAAGACATAATGAATCTGCCGCAAGAGATCCGCGACAGTATTGCAGACGAAATTGAAGGCAAGTTTGAACTGCTTTTCAGGCAACTCAACGTTATCAACAAACGCAAACTGACCGACAAATACGCCCAAACATCTCATAAGTGACCTTGACAGTCGAAACGCGTCGATGCAACACAGAGACGGTCAAGAATGAACAAAGAGGCTTTGCGCACATGCAAGGCGATCTCTAGCAGGCTTGTTGAACATGGAGCCGAAGCCGTAGTTGTTTTCGGCAGCTGGGTAAGAGGCGACCATTACAGCGAATCGGACCTCGATATCCATGCAATCGGGAAGGGAGCCCCTTACAGGCTTGAACGATATCAAAACTTCTTGGTCTCAATATCTTGGCAGACCGCCAAACAATACCGTCAGGCGTTCAAAGACCCCAAGCAAGTCGGAGGAATCATTCCTGCTTGGCGCAATGCATTCATAGTTTATGATCCGAAAAGCATCGCGAAAGTGCTTAAGCAGGAAGCCCGCGCATGGCGGTGGGAACTGTTGAGCAAGAAAACGGACCGATGGGTTGCTGATGAAATTGCAGGATGGGCCGAAGAGGTTCACAAGTTGGTGGGCAACTTGCAGGTCGGCCGCAGAACTGCGGCTTCTGTGCAGCGGTCTCTGCTAGCGATCTATATGGGCAGAGTCTTGGCAGCGCATCACAGGCTTCTTTATGACACTGAGAACCGTCTTTGGGACCTTGTTTCTGAAAGGATGGGACCAACTTGGACACGCCTGCAAAGTGTCGCTCTTGCGGAAGGGGGTCAAGACTTCGAGGAAACATGCAGGGCCGCGCTTCAGTTGTACGTTCTGACGGCTCGAGAGGTCAGAAGCTTGCTGAATGATCAAGAGCGTGAAGTCGTTGATCACGCCTGCAAAATTGCAGACGAGTCTCCCCTCTAAACTGATATCTATCGGAGAATTCTGCCTCTTCTTGGGCGGGCTCTCATTCAGGTCTAGTCTTTATGTTTTCCATGGTCTGCAAGGCCAATGAAAGCAAGAGCAGCAGGATGAATGACATAGCCACGATGACAATTCTGTAAAGAAGCGGAATAGTTGAGAACAAGAGCACGTAGGAGCCAATTAGTAGAAAAGCAATGTAAACCACGCTCATCGTCTTGGACATTCTCTGAGACATTTCAATGACCACCTCACTCAACCAGACATGATGTGATGAAACAAGTTAAACTACGTCTTTCGGAAACTTAAAAACCTAACGAACCCTGCGTCAGGAAACACCGTGACATTAGCGTGAGCAGTGAAAAGGATTGTGAAACTGGCTCCGGATCTTCCGAAACCAATATCATTCGCGTGTCTTGTTTTGCAAAAAAAGCGGATGGTGAATCTCTTCTGAAGAAAGACAATTCTTTAATCTTTGATGGTTGCTCTAGGCGTGAAGGTGTTCGTGTTTGAATGCTGCTGTAGATATGAAGTCAGTGGTCAAAGTCTTCGGCAACATACGTGCCTTAGACGGTTTGAATTTCACTGTAGATACCGGCGAGATCTTCGGTCTCATAGGACCCAACGGTGCTGGCAAAACAACGGCTTTACGCATTATGTCAACTCTGCTCCTGCCTACATCGGGCACTGTCAAGATTTTCGACTTGGACGTTTTCAGACAGGCTGCAGAAGTGCGCAAGATCATCTCCTATCTTCCTGAAGAAGCCGGACCGTATCCTAACCTTTCCGGGCACGAGTACCTTGAATTCATGGCGCGGTTTACCGTAAAAGGAAGAGATGAAGCTCACAAGCTAGTGAAAGAGGCAGCCGAAATCTGCGGTTTGGGCGGTCGACTGAAAGACAAAGCCAAGACTTATAGCAAGGGAATGAAGCGTCGTCTTCTCGTCGCGAGAGCATTGATGACTAAACCTCGGCTTGCCGTTCTAGACGAACCTACAAGTGGGCTAGACGTCTTGCACTCTTACCATGTTAGAGAGATAATCAAACGCTATGCGACGGAGCACGGCGTCACCATTGTGCTTTCCAGCCACAACATGCTTGAAGTCGAACATCTATGTCAACGCGTTGCATTGCTCAACAAAGGCAAGATCGTGGCAGAAGGCAAATCGCAGGAACTAAAAGAAAAGTTCGGCTGCACAAACTTAGAAGAAGTCTTCGCGAAGGTGGTGGGTTTTGCTTAAAGGCTTCGGAACTCTCCTAGTCAAGGAGCTCAAAGAATTAATCAGAGACCCAAAAATTCTGCTCGGTTTCATAGTCGTCCCGTTGATCATGTTCCCCGTTCTTGGCTACGTCATGAACCTCTCAATGCAAACGGCTCAAGAAAGCGCATCCAAAGCTGTCCTGCTGGTCGTAAACCATGACTTGGGAAACAACTCTACACAGTTCATTGCATTCCTCAATCTAGCCGTGAATGCCACTCCAATCCCCGTTTCAACCGTGGATGAAGCACTACTACAGTTGTCTAACTACAGTGCAAGCGGCATAGTGGAAATTCCAGCAAACTTCAGCCAAAGCGTTATCGCGAGAATCCCGGTTTCCGTGAAATTCTACACAGTCTTTTCCGGTTCTGGGCTGTTTGAGGGCATAAGCTCCTCAATCGTGAATCAAATGGTGGAGAATTACAACAGGAACTTGGCTCCAAACATCCTCGTGCCAGCTCAGTCCACAATCGTTAAAGGAAAAATCATTGAAGGCATAGACCCCCGAGTGCTTTCAAGCCTTGTCATTTCACAGGCAATCGCGCTGCCCGTCACAATGCTCATTCTGCTGACTTACTCGATGCAGATAGCCGCAACCTCGGTTGCTATGGAAAAAGAAGAAAAGACGTTGGAAACATTGTTGACCTTGCCGATGGATCGTTTTGCCATTCTCGCCGGAAAGCTCTCTGGCTCCATAATAGTTGCAGGCATAGGCGCATTGGCCTACATGTTTGGGTTCAACTATTACATGGGGTCTTTCACTTCAGCAATCCCCAGTGGAGGGTCTGCCGACTTGGTCTCTCTGGGACTGGTTCCTTCGCTCTTCGGCTATTTGCTTCTGGGAGTATCCCTCTTCGTCACTCTGCTTTCAGCCTTGGCTCTTGCCGTCATTCTTTCTGCTTTCGCACAGGATGTCAGAAGTGCACAGTCTCTGGTGAGCTACGTCTTTCCGTTTGTGTTCGTCCCATCGATCGCCCTCATGTACTTAGACATCAATGTCTTACCTTTTTGGCTAAAAGTAGTTTTCTATGCAATTCCTTTCAGCCAACCCATCATGGCTTCCAAAGCAGTCACGGCAGGAGACTACACCACAGCCGGTCTAGGCATAGTCTATGTTGCAGCCTTCACCCTCGTCATCATGTATGCAGCATCACGGTTATTTGCAACTGAAAAGATACTGACGGTGAAACTTAGGTTCAAGGGGCTTAGAAAAAGCCAAACACCACCCTTAGAATAGTCGCCAAAAGCTTTCAGCAGCCAGATGGGGGATCGGCGCATTCTGAAACTTGGAAAAAATCTTTATTATCATAGGGACAATCTAAGCTTGGAGATGTGATACTTGGTTTCTTTAAGGGCATTGGCACCGTCGTTGACACGAATAACTGTCGCCGCTTCCGTCGGAGCTGCACTGCACATTGGTCAAGGCGACTGCGACCTGATTGATGAGAAGGCTGTCGAGTTTTCAAGAGCCGTCTTAGCTCAGACAGACGTCGAGGGAGAAGTGATTGCCTGCGAAGGGCCAAAAGACAATGCGCCCGCCTTTTTGCACCGAGAGAAAGTTGGAACAGGCAAAGGCCCGCAAGTTGAGTTTGTTATCGACCCTGTTGACGGAACAACTGCCGCCTCCAAAGGCAGGAAAGACGCTATTTCCGCTCTCGCATGCGCACCCTCAGGTTGCTTTCAAGTACTTCCAGACGACGGATACTACTTCAAGGTAGCAACGGATCACCATTCGCTGAGGAAAATCTCGCTTGATATGTCAGTGGAGGAAATCGTGCAAGCAGTTGCACACGAAAAAGACCTACGTCTTCAAAACTTCACCGTGATAATGCTGGAAAGAGACAGACATCAGAGCATCTTGAAGCAGCTTAGAAAAATGAGCGTAAGAATAATACTGATTCCAGACGGCGACATCGCCGGCGCAGTTGTCACCTGCCGACCTGGTTCAGGCATCGACCTCCTTCTGGGCGCAGGCGCTGGTCCTGAGGCAACGATCGCCGCCACCGCGATAAAATGCCTAGGCGGCACCATGCTTGTCAAAGTATGGAAAGGCGAAAAGGACGATCCAAAACATATGGACAGACTTGCGCTGGAAGGAGTTGACGTGAACAAAACCTATTGTGAGAACGAGTTAGCTAAGGGCAACGAACTGGCCTTTGTCGCTTCAGGAGTGACCAAAGGAGAACTGCTGGACGGCGTACGTTTCATTCCTGAAGGCGCAGTCGTGAACTCCATATGTATGCGGTTGCCGAGCGGAACAGTTGAAAGATCCGAAACAACTCTACGGTTTAAGGGACATCCAGTCTACAAACAGTTCCTGCCATGACGGTTCAGAATAAGGAAGAAAGAAAAGTGAGAGAGCAGACAACAGCTCTGCCTTGCGGATGCAAATATCAGGACAAAGGCTTCATGGTGATCCGGGTTCACGAATGCGACTATCACAAACACAGACGATTGAGAAAACGACCCTACCGTCCTAAAGCAGAATGTGTAAGACCCTAGACCTTTTTTCGCTTTTTGACATTTGTCACTAAGAGGTTTCGTCAGCACGCGCCGGACAGAAAGTGTTCTTTGAAGAATCGTGACTCGTAGTGGTGGGGCTGCCCGGATTTGAACCGGGGTCTAGAGAGCCCAAGTCTCCAAGCCTAGACCAAACTAGCCGACAGCCCCAATCGAGGTAGTCCAGAGTCCCTGACGATGTTATTGGGTCAATCATAAAAACTTTGAGCCTGCTTTGGCATCTTACTCGCCTAACGGTAGGCGGCAGGAATAGGGCAACAATGTAGTTCATGTGCTGAGCAAAGATGGAATAGGCAAGATAGTCGGAGACTTGTGATGGGCTCACTCAGCAGTGTTCAACCTCAGCAATTGTAGACCCAAATGGAATGAAATCCTCGAATGTCTTGTTTGGGCTGTTTGTTTGACTGGAGAGAGGCTTGTTGGCATCAGTCTGCCAAAAGTCAGTCATTACAGTGTTTGGATGCCTCAAACTTCATTTCAGGTTCCGCCAAATAGGTTCAAGTTGATGGTCACGCTTTTGTTGACTTTGTCGACGAAAGCATATCCCACAGTTTTGCTCCAAAATAGACGATGGCCAATGACAAGAGAGCAAATATCAGCGTGTTCAATGCTAGTCCCATCCACAATACTTGGGGTGTTCCTGCATTTAGCGCGCGCGCGTCCCAAACCCAAGCATGGTTTACGACCCAGAGATAACCAATGGTTTCCTGCATTTGGGTTGTTAAACTTCGGACTTGCTGCGGGATCGCGATCATTTGAAATGGGAAACCAAAGTATCTTATAGGTATAATTGTAGGAATTTCTCTCATGATTATCTCTGTTCTTACGACTGTTGATGTCGAAGCGTAGGACAAGAAGAGCATGAACACCAGCAAAATGAGTATGACAACCACCTCTTTCAAGTTTATGTACCACATGATTTCATCATGGACTGTTTTAGCAGCTTTCTTCACTCTTGACCGCTCGAGAATTGCCAACACAATTATCACTGCCACCGCCACTGCGGCGCCTATGCTTAGTTGCAGCGTCAATGAGTTATGGGGAGTGGCAAGAACACGCATAACAGACAACGCGGCGGTCTTGATGTGTCCTTCCAAGTCTGCAGCCTTTACCCACCCAAGTGTCAAAGTCGACGTGGAATTATCGTATTCCGTGTGTGCCCAGCCTGGAGTTCCGCCTGCCAATTTGTCGCTATAGAAAAGCGGAAAGGAACCAAGCACCGTGCTGGACTTGACTCTCACAGTCTCGTTTATTGCAGGGTCAATCCCCCAAAGATCCCTCTCGAAAATGCCAGTTTGGACTGGGTTCCTAAAAGTTTCCTGATCGGAGCCGCCAACTTCATCGGGTTCTGTTTCCACTGCTACTCCTAGATCCTGTGCCGCCCTTATCACAATCTGATCTAAACTAATTCCCTTCTCGTCTGCCAAAGTCTCCGAAACCGTTAACAGATCATGACCTATGCAATCAAGGTTGATCACGGCATCGATGTTCTTCATGTCTGCCTTATGTCTCTTTACGTAATCTATTGACCCGACGAACCCCAACTCTTCACCCGTGAAGGCTATGAAAACCAGACTCTGGTCCGGAACATACATTCCTGTTCTGGCGGCTTCCGTGAACACTCGTGCCAACTCGATCACTCCTGCCGTGCCAGCTCCGTTGTCACAGAACCCCGCGTCCATCACCGTGTCATAGTGCCCCGAGACTATGAGGCACTTGTCTGGGTCAGTTCTTCCCCTGAGCCTCCCAATTACATTGCTGTGCGTGCCATTTTCGATCACGGCGGGGATCTTTATCGTTGCATGAAGATCCGTGCTCAGTGCCTTCTCACGGATCAGCATGCCGTCGCGATAGTCCACCCAACCCACAGGCAGGCTGAGGTTCCAGAACGACATGCCTGCTGCCGATCCAAAGAACGGCGGCGTAAAATTCATCCAATCGTACCACCAAGTGAAAACAAGGGCTGCGGGCCTCTGCGTTTCTATTTTCAGCAACAGCCAATCGCGCCAGACTCTAAACCAGTTGGCTTCCCTTCCAACCAAGACAATCTTATCGGTGATATCGAAGTTCGTCCAGGTGAGTGTTGTGCCGCGTGGCATGCTGCCTAGTCGGAAGTTACTGTACGTGATGCCATCCGGCAGGGGCAAGATAGAGAGATCCGTGAACGTCCCGTTCACAGGCGTAGGCCAGCTGAAGTGCTGACACTGGAACGATTCAATAGCTATTTTATCGTTTGCAGTATTTGGATCACCATCTTCGTCTAGGACGAGCATCGGTTGGCCTGACAGTTTCCAAGTCGTGAACTGAAATGACTCCAGACTGGCTTCAAGCCCAGCGCTTTCAAATTGACTTTTTATCCAGTCTGCAGTTCGATTAGCATTAGGCGAGCCTGAGGAGCGGAAGGCGTAGTCTGAAAGGCTGTGGTTCAGGGCAATGTTTTCGAGTTCAAGATCATAGTCATAGGCTCTAGTCCCGTTCACCAGAGACACGACCTGCGATTCTTGGTTTGACAAATGTGGATATTGGCCATCCGCCTGAACCGCAAGGTTGCCTAGCACTAGTGACGGTAAGGCCCAGGTTATTAGAATCAGGGCCAAGACTGATTTCTTTGTCATCGTCCTCAAGGTAGTGCGATATTTCCAACATTTATGCTTGGCGAAGAAGAACAATGCACATCTATGTGGCTGGATTCTTCTAGATGTGTCTGCGTTTCTTTATTCCGCACTGAAGAATTTTCGGGCACACTAGAC
>Ga0209253_10001940_pt1 | contig 18228 bp, 23 predicted proteins | sample FrelakmetBRP12BR_FD_187145 | JGI IMG/M metagenome (GOLD analysis project Ga0209253, IMG submission 187145) | Freshwater lake sediment microbial communities from the University of Notre Dame, USA, for methane emissions studies - BRP12 BR (SPAdes)... | ecosystem: Environmental > Aquatic >... | reverse complement strand
GGGGCAAAATCCCCTCCCATAGCATCGACTGCGATCTTCATCTCACGCTTTCCCGAACAGCTTCTTTAATGACCTATTTCTCTTCCTTCACCTTGATGACTTCCTTCCCTTTGTAAGCTCCACAATGGGGACAAATGTGGTGGGGAAGCAGGGGCTCATGGCATTGAGGACACCGAGAGAAATTAGGAGTGTCTAATTTCTTATGGGCTCGACGTTGATCCCTTCTTGCCGATGACGTTCTCCTTTTTGGGACTCCCATTCGAAAGCATCCTTTCTCATCCGTTCAAGGGACTCTCAGATGTTGAATGAACAAGTTGATCGAATTATCTTACTTTTTTCCATAACAGATTACTACCATATTAATCAAGTTTTAATTTTTTCAGTGCAGAAAAACCTGATGTCAATTCCTCTTTCGCGCATTCACAGGCGGAAAAATTAAGATCTTTTCCGCAGATCGGGCAGAGTCCTTTACACTCCTTCTGGCAAAGAGGTTGGTAGGGGATTTCCAAAAAAATCTGCTCGCAAGCGATTTCGGAAAGATGGATTTCTCCCCCTTCGAAAAAATTCAATTCCATCTCCTCGCTACCCAATTCCGTCTCTTCTTCAGAAGGCGCTTCTTTCAAGGGCTGAAGGGTGAGTTCAAAAGCGGTATAAAGGGGATAAGGAAATTCTTTCAAACATCTGACGCACTGTAATCGAAGTTCGGTTTGAACCTTCCCGTTGAGGAGCACCAAACGACCTGCCTTCTTAATCTTTACCTCGGATTGGAGAGGGGTCTCAAAATCAAAGTCAATTCTCGATAGGTCCTTTAAATAGGCTAGCAAGGAAGCCCTTTCCTCTTGCCATTTCAAGTCCAGACCTTCTTCGGGAATTTCGTCGAATTTAAAGGTAAACATTTTGTCCGGGCTCTCCTACCTCAAATTAGACAAATAAATATAAATAAAAACCTTTTTTTGTCAAGAAGAATTAGGATTGAAGGAATGTGAAGGCTTTTCCTTGGAAAAATCTCCAATAGGGTAACAGATTGGGTAGCCGCGCTGCAAGTAGCAGAAACTTCAGGAAGATCCCTTCATTCACGCCAGACCAAAGGGTTCATGACGTGGACCCTTCGGGAGTCCGACTTTCTTCCTCGATGTATTGTTTCAATGTCTCGTAAACCTTATCTTCGATCAGACCGACCTTGTTAAGCCATGTCATCGCATCTGAAATCTTGAACAGGACATGCGGTTCAATCCGCGATGAACGAAGCCTCTGTTGTCCTCCTTGCTCCCGATCTAAAAGGACTACCAGTTCGCTAACGACGCCTCCTTGATCTCTGACCACCTCGGCGGTTTCGATGACACTCTCTCCTGTGGTGATAAGATCATCAATAACCAAAACTCGGTCATTTCGGTCGAGAATTCCTTCAATCTTCTTCCTGACACCATGTTCCTTCCGCGCCTGCCGGTAATAGATCAAGGGAAGGCCCAGTTTCTGACTGACCACCGTTGCAAAAGGAACCCCCGCCGTCGGCACACCCAGAATCTTGTCGATTTTATCTCTCCCGATCTCGTTGAGGATGATTCGGGTTAAGGAATTGGCAATCCAGTCCATGGTGGTCGGGCTGGAGATCGTCTGCCTGAGATCGATATAGTAAGGACTTTTCTTTCCCGAGGCTAAGATATAATCCCCGAATTTAATGGCATTGTTCTTGATTAGGAGGATTCCCACCTGCTTCATCAGGAAGAGCTTTTCCTCTTCCCAGACGATTCGCTCAATCTCGTCGAGTCGCAGAATCATGAGTCACCTTTTATTAAATTTTTTCATGAAAGTCAAGAAAAATTAAGACTAAAGAATGATGAGTGTGTCCCCCTCCTTCGCTCTAGCGGTGTCAGCACACTCAAAGCAGCTGATTATTCGGAATCTATCTCTTTCCCATGACCATGGCGAGCAGAGCCATTCTGACGAAAACGCCATTTCTCACCTGTCTGAAATAGGCGGCTCCGGGATAGGCGTCCACATCCGAACTGATTTCATCCACTCTCGGAAGTGGATGGAGAATCGTGACTTTCTTCTTCAGCTTTTTGAGAAACTCTGCATCGATCACGTAGCTGCCCTTGACTCTTTCGTACTCTGTCAGGTCGGTGAATCTCTCTTTTTGAATTCTTGTCATATAAATCAGAGCGCTTTCAGAGGCTGCCCTTTCAAGATTTTCTGTTTCCTCAACGGAGACACCTTTTTGTTTGAGACCAGCGGTAATCTCCTCTGGCATTCTGAGGTTCCCGGGCGAGACAAAATAGAGCCGCGCCTGGTAGAGAGATAAGAGTTCGACTAACGCATGAACCGTCCGCCCGTTCTTCAAGTCACCGACCATGGAAACTGCCAAATTTTTAAGAGATCCCAATTCCTTACGAATCGTGTAGGTATCGAGAAGGGCCTGGGTGGGGTGCTGCCCTGCCCCATCGCCAGCGTTGATGACGGGTATCGAAGCCGCGTCGGCTGCTTCCTTGGCTGATCCGATACGAGGGTGACGGATTACGATGATATCTGCGTACTGAGACACCGTCCTGGCTGTATCTCCTAAGGTTTCGCCTTTGGCCGCCGAGGACCCCTCTGCGGATGCCATACTGATGACTCCTCCCCCTAACCGTTGCATAGCTGTCTCAAAGGAGAGCCGGGTTCGGGTGCTTGGTTCAAAGAAAAGGGTTGCCAAGATCTTGCCCTTCAATAAAGTTAAGGAATCCTTCTTCTTGAGTTCCTTCTCAAAATCATAGGCAAGTCTAATCATTTCATCGATATCCCTTTTTGAAAACTGATTACCATGAAGGATGTCTTTTCCCTTAAGGCTAGTCATCTTGACCTCCTTGCAAAGAGCCCGCGCACGTAAATCCTCTATCGATGCAGGTTCGAAGATGATGAATGCTGAGTTTCATTCATTTTGTTTTGTATTGTCACTTGAAACTCACAGCTCCGAACTATTGACTTTGATTTACATGATCAGTGCCAACAGGGCTTTTTGGGTGTGAAGCCTGTTCTCTGCTTGATCGAAGATTACGCTATTTTTCGAATCCGCGACCTCACCGGTGACTTCTTGCCCACGATGAGCCGGCAAACAATGCATGAAAATGTAATCCCCAGCCGCTCCCTTAACTAATTTTCCATTCACCTGATAAGGTTTGAAAACCTTCACTCTTTTGGCTTGCTCCTTCTCCTTGCCCATGCTGGCCCATACGTCGGTATAAACGATATCCGCTCCTTTCACTGCTTCTTTCGGATCCCTCGTTACCTTTACCTCACACCCATTTCTTTTTCCTTCCTCTTTTGCCTTCGAAACTACCTCTGGCTCAGGCTCAAATCCTTTGGGACAGGCAAGGGAGATGTTCATACCGACCTTCGAACAACCATAGAGAAGGGAATGGGCTACATTGTTCCCATCCCCAACATAGGCAAGTCTCAACCCGGCAAGTCTGCCTTTCTTCTCATAGATGGTAAAGAGGTCAGCCAGACCTTGGCAGGGGTGCGTGAAGTCTGAAAGTCCGTTAATCACCGGTACTCTCGAATGCTTTACAAGATCGAGGATGGTTTGATGGGCAAAGACCCTCGCCATAATTCCATCCACATATCGGGAGAGGACTTGGGCCGTATCAGCAATGGTTTCCCCACGTCCCAGTTGCAGATCGCTGGCGCTCAGATAAAGTGCATACCCTCCCAGCTGCCACATTCCGACCTCGAACGAGACCCTCGTCCGGGTGGAAGGTTTCTCAAAGACCATGGCCAGTGTCTTTCCCTTCAGCAAAGGGTGCTCTTCTCCGCGGAGGAGTTGACCTTTCAACAACTCCGATGTCTTTAAAATCTGCTCAATCTCTTCCTGGGTCAAATGAAAAAGACTATCCAGTGATCTTCCTCTTAGATTCGCAGCCATTTTAATCGCTCCTCGCAATCTTATTACTCACCCTCCCCCTCATGGGATGGATGGAAGATTATAATACATATTACCTCAAATGCCTTCGCTCTGTCTACAATGAATTGGCCGCGAGCCAGAGAAGCGCAAACAATCCAACCCTTCATTCGACCAGTCCTCTCGATTCGAATGAGATCTATCATTCGGAGAAATTGGCCTTGACTTCTTTTTCATCCTTTGATAGTTTTCTCCGTCAAGAGAATTTCTAAAGGGAGGTGATAATAGTGTCGAATATTTTGGGGATCATCATTGGGATTGCGGTCGTCATCGTTGGCTTGGTCTTATTGGTCACTTGGTGGGGCATGTTCGTGAAAGGGCTGATGGCAGTTGCCCCTCTCCTCCTCTTATTGATCGGCGCCGGTGCTCTTATCTATTTCATCAGTGAGATCAAATCAAAGGTGGGAGTGGGCAAGGAGGAAACTTCGCCTCCCGCAGAGAAGAAATCCGAATAAAATAGGACAGTATTAAACCCGGATTGTGAATGAGCGACGGATTTGAAGGGGCACTTCGGATCCGTCTTTTTTTTGCTTCTCAAAACGTGCATCCCGGCTTCTGCCGTATGCACGAGCATCCGTTTCGGATACGGACATCCACACTTTTCGGCGTTTTCCTATTTTTCCATTATTCCAGCGAGAGCGGAACGAGTTTCTTGCCACACGCACTGCAATACTTTGAATGGATGCCGTTTTCTGCGCGGCAATGTTTGCAAATATATATCTTATTCAATGAAATCGTGTTGATTAAGTGGGAGACGATATAGGTAATCAGTGCAGAAAAGATCCACACCGTGATGAAAGCCAAAGTCATTTCGGAAGTAAGGACCTTTTTCATCAAAAAGGATACACAGTAAGAAAAGGCAGTCCCAGACAAAAATAATGCTAGGAATATCTTGGCAAATCGTCTCCCTTTGAACCACATATACGGTACGGCAAAACTTGCCAAAGAGATGAGAAAGGCCGTGATACACCAGACTTGGACCTGGTTTTTAAAATTTATTAAGAGATTTTTCAATATCTTTAACGTCTCTTCATAGTTAACCTTTAACTCCACAAATGATGCAGATTCATTCTCAAAGTAACGGAATATCGGTACCAACCTTTCGAGGAAAAAGAACCACAAGGAGGCGACCCCTATGATTAAGGCTATTCCGAGGGTGATGTAGAGTATGTTTTCAAGATATTTGGTCAATAGATAAATCTCGAGGCTCCTATTGTATATCTTGATTTTTCTCGCTTCCTTGATGAAAAACAACGAAGAAATGACGGACACCGAAATTCCAAAACCTAAAAAAATCAACCCGATATAGAGAAACATCCAAGGGAGTCCATCCAAAAGAAATAGGTTGGCTGTATGACTATCGTAGAACACGTGTGGCCACAGGGTTTTCAAAATGCCGCCGATACATAAAATAAGCGCAAAGTAAGCGAGTGGTTTTACAAGTTTGTTTCCTCTTTCTTCGACGGAATCGTTTACGTGCTTGTGTAACTCCCTCACCAGGGGGTTTCTCTGATAAACAAGGTGTGCAAAAAGTTTGTCTATCCATTTCATTTGGACGAGTCGCCAGGTGAAGAACCCGAGGACCAATATCAAAATGAACGGCAGAATGACTTCGGCCATCAAGAGGAGGCTAACCATAAAAGAAACAACAAACTTATGAATCATTTGAACCGCTCACGATGGATAGAGTGTATGCGGGTGGCTAAACCGGCACGAGAGAAACGCAGCATATTTTGTGCCAGACGCAATCCCCGTATTATTAGCTGATTTTAAAGGAGTTTTTGTTAAAATGTGGGATCAGAGATAGTCAGATTTTGAACAGTGTGTCATTTGTATTGACATTTTGGGGTGCTGAAACACTAAAGCGCTGTCAGGATGAGAGCGGGGGTCTTCGGAGCGGGCGGAGAGATTCACACTTCCTTTCAGTGTTTTAACCCCTCCTCCTTTTTCTCCTGGGTCCAACTGTCCAAAAGGCCGCCGCGAACAATAATCCCATTGGGATCGGTACTGATCGCTTTGAGATAGCAATGCTCTGCTTTCGCCCCCTCCCCTATTTGTTCGTAGCACTCGCCCATCAGGTTCAGGGCGTCTTTAAACGTGGGCAAAAAATGGATCACATCTTCCAGGGTATTGATGGCTGCATGAAATCGTTGTAATTTCCAAAAGCACATAGCTAACCAATAGTGACCCTGGTAGTGCTTCGGGTTCGCACGGATTACCTTTTCATAATACGGGATGGCGGTTTCAAACATTCCTCTCCGATAATAAAGCCCGCCAAGATTTAGGAAAACTGGAATACGGTTCGGATCCTTTTCCAATATTTCCTTGTAAACCCTGACCGCTTTCCCCAAAAAATTGGAGCGGTCATACGCATTGGCTTTCCCGAAAAGATAATTGGTCCTGATCTCTCCAAAGGAAAGGTCTTCCCAAACCAGGTCCTTGAGAAAGATCCAAAGAATAGGAATCATGTAAAGAATGAATTGAAATGGTCTCCAGGCCATGACCCACCCTCTATACGTTAAAACGAAAATGGATGATATCTCCATCCCGGACGAAATAGTCCTTCCCCTCGGACTGGAGCAGACCTTTCTCCCTGGCCACATGCTCAGAACCACAGACGATGAAATCAGAAAAGGAAACGACCTCCGCGCGAATAAATCCCCTCTCCATATCGCTGTGGATCTTCCCCGCGGCTTTCGGGGCGGACGTGCCGCTTGGGACCGTCCAAGCCTTGAGCTCAGAACTGACCGTCGTGTAAAATGTGACCAGCGACAGAGTCCTATATCCCGCTTCAACCAATCGCTCTAAACTCGATCCTTCCAGGCCCAGCTCGCTTCTGAACTCTTCCCTTTCCTCTTCTCTCAATTGTGCAAGCTCTGCCTCCAAATCGCCACAGATAGGGACAACTTTATTCCCTTCTTTAGCCACCCACTCCGCGACCACCTCAAAACAAGACCCCTCTCCTTTCAGCTCTTTCTGATCCACGTTGGCCACATAAAAGACAGGCTTTGCGGTGAGCAGGTGAAGATCCAAGAAGATTGCCTCTTTTTCTCCGGTCATACGAAGACTCCCTGCCCCTCGCCCCTGATTTAAGACGGACTGGACTTCCCGGCAGACCTCCAACTCGAAGGCCGCTTCTTTGGCCCCTACCCGATACATCTTATCTGCCTTGGAAATTCTCTTCTCCAGGGTCTGGAGATCGGCCAAAATGAGCTCGGTATTAACGACTTCAATATCCCTTTGCGGATCAATCGATCCCAAGTCATGTGCGACATTTTCATTCATGAAGCAACGGATCGTGTGGGCTATGACATCCACATTTCGGATGTGGTCCAAAAATTGATTTCCCAGCCCCTCCCCCTTGCTCGCTCCTTTCACCAATCCGGCAATATCAAGAAATTCGAGGGTGGTGGGAATCACCTTTTTGGGACGGATTAACTTGGCGAGCCTGTCTAGCCTTTCATCCGGAACGGACACAATGCCTATGTTGGGGTCGATCGTGCAGAATCGGTAACTCGCGACCTCTGCACCAGCGGAGGTCAAGGCGTTGAAAATGGTCGACTTCCCCACGTTCGGAAGACCGACAATCCCGCATCGAAACCCCATGGATCCCCCTACCGATCATTCGCCAAATCAGAAATGAGAACTCTGGAAACACACCTTCGTCCCGCAACGCGGGACTCGCTCACGAAGGCCCCTTGGGTCTAAAATACAAATTTTTAATAGACATCCGTCGTAATATTTGTATAATAAAATGAAAAGAAAATAAAGCCTTTCAAGAGGCGGGGGGCTAAGTGAAGCAGCAGAATCGTATTATGTTGGAGACGGCGTGTACCATCTCAAAAAAGACCCGTTCGAAAGGTGTCTTGCTTTACGGAGATATCATCGAGGACTATGAGGCCTTGGCAGCCATCGAACAGGAAAAACAGGTGGAGCTGATTCTCGCGATCCGGGATGAATCCTCTTTTCAGGAAGCCGCTTTGGTCTTCAAAAAAATACTTCGAATTCCTGATGTGCCTTTGGGCCGAATTAACCAAATGAAGATGGCTATCATCCAGGCCATCTCTAAGGGCCTTGTTAAGAAGGGAGATAAATGGATCTGCCTTTCCGGCATTCCAAAAACAAAAGTCCTGGATAGCCTCATTATCCTCGAATTTGGGAAGGAGTTCGAAATCATCTCCTCTTCCGATCTTCCGGTGATCTCTGAGATCGTACGGCCGGAGGTCTTCGAAACCGTTCTCAGCCTCGCTTTAGGAATCTCGATACAGGGAAAGGAAGGCAGAAAGCCTCTTGGAACCATTTTCGTCCTCGGACGACATGAAGACGTCCTCAAATACTCGCACCCCATGGTCATCAACCCTTTTCAGGGATATCCCGAGGAAGAACGGAATATCTTGGACCCTCGGCTCAAAGAAACGGTCAAAGAGTTTTCGTCCATTGACGGGGCCTTCGTTTTCCGCGAGGATGGGGTCATCCTCGCCGCGGGCCGCCATCTGGATGCATCGGGTGAGAATATCGAAATTCCTTTGGGGCTTGGGAGCCGCCATCGAGCCGCTGCAGGCATTACCAGCCTGACCGATGCCCTCGCCATTGTCATTTCAGAGGAGACGGGAGGAGTTCGAATTTTTCATCACGGGAAGATTTTCATGGAAATCGAGAAGGGAGAGTAATCCTCTCCAAACCCCCTCTTTAGAAAAGGGGAGCGAGGGGCGATTTCTTCTGGAACTGATTCATTGCCTTTTCAAGCCCTTCCAGAAGCATGACCTTCAGGGAATCTGCAGCCTCGGAAAGGAGTTGATCCAGCAGGAGCTGCTCATCTCTATCAAAAGCGTCCAAGACGTAGTCGGCCGAATCCATCGTGGGAGGAGGCCTTCCAATACCGATCTTGAGTCTTAAAAAATTGTTTCCGCCCATTCCATCAATGATGGAACGAACCCCCTGATGCCCTCCGTCCCCGCCTCTTCGTTTAAAGCGAAGCCTGCCCAAGGGAAGGTCCAAATCATCATGAACGATGACGAGGTCTTCCACCTTCACGTGGAAAAAATCGGTTGCCTTTTTGACCGCTTCTCCACTTCGGTTCATGAACGTCATCGGTTTACTCAGGACGACTTGCTGGGAATCGATCCATCCTGTTCCATAAAGGGATTTAAAACGTTTGGTGCGGATAGGGATATGGGTTAGTTTGGCCAGACGATCCACGACCTGAAATCCAACGTTATGCCTGCTCATTCGGTAATGGGTTCCAGGGTTACCCAGGCCCACGATGATTTTCACATTCCTTTATTCTTTCTCCTCCCCTTCTTCTTCCTTCTTCTCCTTTGCCTCAGCCCCTTCCACGACCTCCGGAGCCGCTGCTTCCGCAACCTTCTCCTCTACCGCTGGGGGCACGACGGTGGCGATGGTGAAGTTAGTGTCTGAAAGAATCTTTGCTTTTTCGACGCTAATTTCTTCCACGTGAATCGAATCACCAATATTTAACGCACTCACATCAATATCGATGCTCTTTGGAATATCTCCGGGGAGACACTGAACCTGAATCACCCTCCGGACCTGTTCAAGGATGCCTCCAACCTTCGTCCCCTCGGGCTTCCCGACCAGATGAACGGGAATCTCTACCGTGACCATTTCATCCATTGCCACCTCATAAAAATCGGTGTGCAGGGTTACCCTTTTAAGAGGATCCACTTGAATGTCCTTCAACATCACTACTTTACGGTCTGACTGGGCGCCCTTTCGAATGTCCAGATCAATCAAGACGTTCTCCCCTGCTTCCGTTTGAAGAGCTTTCGCTAATTCCTTGGAATCAATGACCAGAGAGATCGTCTGGGTCCTGGGTCCATAAAAAATGGCTGGAATCAGCCCTTTCAACCTGAGTTTGTTTACCTTCTCCTTTCCAACCCCCTCTCGAATCTCTGCTTTCAATATGGGTCTTTGTTGCATGAGTCACTCCTTTTAGTGTTTTGTACTGATGATTTGTCAACAAGGAAATGTCTGCTACGATTCAATTATAGAACTGCATGCTTCAAACAAACAGGCAACTCACGGATTCATCCTCATAGATCCTTCGAATGGCATCAGCCAAGAGGCTCGCGATCGAGATCACCCTAATCTTTGGACACGCTTTGGCTTCTTCTGCGAGCGGAACGGTATCCGTGACGATCAACTCGACGATTGGTGATTCTGAGATCATCTTTACGGCCTTTCCTGAGAGGATGGGATGAGTGCAACAGGCATAGACTCTCTCCGCCCCTTTCTCAATCAGGGCATAGGCCGCCCGAGCCAAAGTCCCTCCTGTATCGACGATGTCGTCAACTAAAAAGGCGGTCATGCCACTGACATCTCCGATGATATTCATCACTTGAGAGACATTCGGAGAATCTCTTCGTTTATCAATGATCGCCAGGGAAGCATCTAGTCTTTTTGCATAGGCTCGCGCCCTTTCCACTCCGCCCGCATCCGGCGAGACGATGACGATATCGTTCCCAAGGTGCCGCAGGTACTCCAGAAGCACCGGGGCAGCAAATAGATGATCCACCGGGATGTTAAAAAAACCCTGAATTTGGCCGGCGTGAAGATCTACCGTAAGAATTCGAGAGGCCCCTGCGGTCGTAATCAAGTCTGCTACCAGCTTTGCAGAGATGGGCGCCCGAGGAAGGACTTTACGATCCTGCCGGGCATAACCATAGTAAGGCATCACAGCGTTAATCCTCTCGGCAGAAGCTCTTTTCAGGGCGTCGGTCAGAATCAACAGTTCCATCAGATTGTCATTTACGGGCGAAGAGATGGACTGGATTACAAAAACATCCATGCCTCGGACGCTCTCATCAATCTCAACGTGGATCTCTCCGTCGCTAAAAGTGTTCACCACGGATTTTCCGAGGGAGGTCCCCAGCTGGTCGCAAATCTTTTTCACTAATTGGATGTTTGAGTTTCCGGCAAATATTCTCAACCAGCTTAAATCCTGTCCTGGATTGACAACCACTCTTTTTTTGCTCATGAGAACATCATCCTCTTATCGAAAGACAGCTAAGCACCGGACGCAAAGCCCTTGCAGAACCAAAATTATACTTTTTCCGCCCTGCTCTATACTATTAAGTTTGGCTGGGGTGGGAGGATTCGAACCTCCGAATCCAGGTTCCAAAGACCTGTGTCTTACCGCTTGACGACACCCCAATTTTTAATCAGCAAATTTCTAAATCCGAATATCGAAACTTGAAACAATTCCCGAATCCAAATCAGCGAATCGGCGCATTTGACTTAGTACATGGGTCGGGTTTGGATGCTCAAGGGAGGAGCGGCAGGCGTCAAGATGCGACGCTCCGTGCCTTAAAAACGGTCCATCCTTTGCCCCCGGCCAACTTCTTTATCCTTTCGTAAGCCCCCGCTGCACTCTTTGCATCTCGAAAGAGGCCAAAAACAGTAGGACCGCTCCCTGTCATCAAGGCGCCCAAAGCCCCGGCAGAAAGAAGCCATTCTTTCATGAGGTTAATCTGAGGATATCTCTTCGAAACCACTTCTTCCAAATGATTCAAAAGGATGCGAGAAATCCCCTCCGGTGTTCTTAAAAACCTATGAAGATTAAAATGAAACCGTTGATTTGTCAACACAAAATGCTCGTAAGCCCAGCGTGTTGAAACCTCAAAATTGGGATAGATGAGAATGTACCATAGGCGTGGAAGCTCCTCCTTTTTCAGCCGCTCACCGATCCCCGATCCAATGGCAGCGCCTTTCAAAAAGAAGAAAGGAACGTCTGCTCCAATCCCCAATCCCATTTCCATTAACTCTTTCTGGGAAAGTTTAATTTCAAACAATTGACTTAAAGCCATTAGGGTAGTAGCCGCATTACTGCTTCCACCTCCTAAACCAGCCCCGAGAGGAATTTTCTTCTCAATCTCAATACGAACGCCTCCCCGATAACCGCATACCTTAATCATAGATTGAACAGCCTTGTGGACCAGATTTTTCTTTCCGAGGGGAAGCTTCGGGTGATCTGCCACGATGGAAATGCCTTTTCCCTTTTTCAAAGAGAAATGGAGGGTATCGTAAAGACTGATTTTCTGAAAAACGGTTCTCAGCTCATGGTACCCGTCTTCCCGTCTTCCTACGATCTCGAGCCTCAGGTTGACTTTTGCCGGAGACTGTAAATGGAATGAATCTCTCATAGCCATCAAACCTATCTAAGAAAGGTGATACTCCTTTCAAGAAGGAGAATCCTTCTTCCATCATAGGAAAGCCAGTCTCTTTTTTCAAGTGGCTTCTAACGACGAGCCTAAAAGAAGGACGCCAGAGGTCACCCTTTCGACTCCTTCGCTCAGGGTGGGCTCCGGGCCGGGCCGGATGGTGCCGGATGGGTCAATCCTCATGAAGTTCGACCGATTCCGTCTGACATTGGTTCACGCAGGCCCAGCATTCAATACAGTCTTCCGGACGGATGGGATTTGATTTTTCTCCTTGCATTTCATAGACTTCACTAGGACAGATTTCCGCACAGTTTCCACAGCCATTACAGTTTTCGCCGTCTACCACTGGGTACATAATCCGCTCGTCGTTATTCAAATCCTATCCGCTCTCGCTTCCCAAATTCCAAACGACAAATCCCAAAATCCAAACAACCCGATTCCACAGGAGCAGGAAGCCCTGACTCTGTGCGCCATGCCCATTGCCCCTTGCGCATTCTCGTCGATTAACAAACTTCTCTCGCCCCGCAGGATAACACCTGGCTCGGTTTACTTCCACTCCGATAAATGGTAATGCCCTTGCATTTCTCCTGATAAGCCAACAGAAAAGCTTCTCTCACTTCATTTTGCGATGCATCCCGCGGGAAATTGATCGTTTTCGACACCGCATTATCCGTATACTCCTGAAAGGCTGCTTGGATCTTGATGTGCCAAGCAGGAGGGATCTCAAAGGCCGTGACAAAAAGGTCCTTCATCGTCTGGGGGACCTCTGGCAGATCCCGAAGCATCGTCCCCTCCGAAAGGGCCTTCATTGAGCTAGGGGTTAAGAATCCCTCTTTCTCTCCTAATTCCAGAAAAAGGGGATCGGTCATATGAAACTCAATGCCTTCTAAGGCCTTTCTTACATAGTGAACGCCGTAGAGAGGTTCGATGCCACTGGAACAATTGGCGATCAGGCTGAGTGTTCCTGTAGGAGCGATGGTTGTCACCGTAGCGTTTCTCAACTTCATCCCACTTCTGTCATAGAAGGACCCCTGGAAATTCGGGAAAACCCCTCTCTCCTCAGCAAGTTCGATCGACCGTTCCCTGCCTTGATGCTGAATAAAACTTATGAGGCCTCTCGCCACTTCCAAAGCCTTCGGCGAATTATACGGAATGCCTAATCGGATGAAGAAGTGAGCTAATCCCATTACCCCAAGACCGATCTTTCGATTCCCTTTCGCCATGTTGGTGATCTGCGGCAAGGGGTATTGATTCATGTCTATCACATTATCCAAGAAATGGACGGCATGCCTTACCGTCTTTCTGACCTTCTCAAAATCAGCTTCCCATCTTCCATTCTTTTCCTTCACCATGTGAGAGAGGTTGATAGAACCCAGAACACACGGCTCATAGGGAAGGAGGGGAACTTCACCACATGGGTTGGTGGATTCCATATCTCCCAGTTGTGGGGTGGGATTGGCATCATTAATCCGATCTAAGAATAAGACTCCGGGGTCACCTGTTTCCCAGGCGGCATTCACGATCGCTTCAAAAACCTCTCTCGCCTTCAGCCGCCCCCCCTCTTTCATCGTCCTCGGGTTCATCAGATGATACTCGTCGTCTCTCTTAAGGGCTTCCATGAATTCTTTCGTTAATCCCACCGATAGGTTGAAATTTGTCATCTCATCAGGCTTCTTTTTCAGCTTGACAAACTCCATGATATCCGGGTGATCGACTCTCAATACCCCCATGTTGGCCCCTCTTCTTGTTCCTCCCTGTTTGATGACCTCTGTCGCCATGTTAAACACTCTCATGAATGAAGCAGGGCCGCTTGCACCTCCGCCTGTGGATTGAACCGTGTCGTCTTTCGGTCTCAGCCGGCTGAACGAAAACCCGGTTCCTCCTCCACTTTGATGGATCAGGGCCGTCTGTTTCACGGTTTCAAAAATGGAGTCGAGTGAGTCCTCTACGGGAAGTACAAAACAGGCAGCGAGCTGCTGGAGGTTTCTCCCTGCATTCATCAGACAAGGCGAGTTCGGGAGAAAATCTAAGGACGCCATCATCCGAAAAAAGATTTCAGACACTTCTTCGACAGAAACCGACGCATTATAAAAGCGTTCCGCCTCGGCGACATTTCGGGCGACGCGCCAGAACATCTCATCCGGAGACTCAGCGACTTTCCCTCCGGGATCCTTCTTCAGATACCTTTTCTCTAGAACGGCGATCGCGGGGGCGGAAAGATGAACCGATTCCATCTCAAGCTCCCGAAGGGGGTCCGCCAAAGGCGGACATCCCTTCACCCTATTTAAACGGCTTCCACACTCTTTACCTCTGGAACTTGCTGTTTAAGTACCTTCTCAACCCCCATTTTCAAGGTCATTTGCGACATTGGGCAACCGCCACAAGCACCGGTTAATCTGACCTTGACAACCCCATCGACCACGTCGATGAGCTCAATATCCCCACCATCCGCACGAAGGGCGGGCCGAATCTTGTCGAGCGCCTTTTCCACACTTTCTCTCATGTCGTCTTCACCTCCTCTACCTACTTGATTATTCGTTTAATTCTAAGACTATTCCATATTTATATGATAACATAAGCTGTTCCCTGCTAACAAGCAAAATTATTGATTTTATTGGCTTTTGCACTTTCCCTAACGATCATAGCTTGTTTGTAATATCATGTTTTTATTAGTTTTATCTTGGCTGTGCTTTGCAGAAAAGGAGGGGGGAAGATTTTAAGAGGGCAGGCAAAAATCTTTTTTTAGGAAGTATAATCTTGAGTCTTCAGGTCTTTCTCAAAATATGTTCTTGGCGTCAGGACGGCCGATTCTTCTGGCATACTCAGGGTTTGAAATTTTCAAAGAAGGAAACTTTCTTTCTTTTTTCCCACTCCAGACCGCCCTCTCTTCTTAGCTGTTCAAAATAGTATCTTTTCAATACATCTGATTTTTGACAAGAGTCTAACCCCCCCTTACAGGTCGTCTGGTTACAATCAAGATCGCAATAACCAGCGTCCTGGCCTATTTCAACAGGTCCAGAATCCGCATACAACCTGCACAGGTCCCGGTAGAACTTGCATAGCCTTGAAATTGCCATCTGGAATACCTCCCTCGAGTCGGAACCAAAGACTCTAAGGAAAACATAGATTACGACGGACTACGAACGATGCTATAAATATGCATTTTCAATGCCAAATTTATCAATACATCCAAGTAACTGATATATAAAGGATAATATAATGCTTTCAGCTCTCCCTGATGAAGAAAATGTTCCTTTTTGTTAAGACGAAACAAAAAAGCGGACAGCGTCAATTCATCTGCTTGGGAGGATTAGCGGGAAACCCATTCAGGAATGATGTAGGAATCCTCGGATCTGAACTTCTGTGTGAACTTTCCAAATCCGTCAGGATCCAGTACAAGATAGTCGATGGGAGGATCTCTGTCACGGTCCACAGCATAAGCGAAGATTTTTCCGTTTCCGCTGATTCTTGCGACATGCCCTCCATCAGGTGTTAGAAATTTTTCAACGATCTTCTCGACTCCATCCACTTTCTTAACTTGGATCGAATATGGGACGAGACCTTTCAAATCAGGGATGGGCCATCCTCCGGGATTCACCTCTTGTCCGGTTGTGGAGGGAGGGATGACTAGAATTTGGAGGAAAAAGAGAAAAACAGATATCCAAACTCTATTCTTCCCCTGGGGTTCTAACCTTCTTGCTCTCAAGACGATTCTCTTGACTCCAAATACTTCTCTGCAGCAAACGCCGCTGTCGCTCCGTCTCCTACCGCGGTTGCAATCTGACGCAGTAACTTCCTCCTGCAATCTCCCACAGCAAAAATCCCTTTGGCCGACGTTTCACAGTCTTCATTCGTGATAATGTATCCTGCTTCGTCCATCTGAACGACGCTTTTCAAGAATTGAGTCCGGGGCACCAGCCCCACGAAAAGGAATACCCCTTCCGTTTCAACTTCCTTAATTTCGCCTGTCTTAACGTTCTTTACTTGAATCGAACGCACTGTCGAATCGCCTTTGATCTCCAGGACGACCGAATTCCAGAGAAATTTGATCTTGGGGTTGGCCAAGGCCCTTTCCTGATAAATCTTCGTCCCACGAAGGGCATCCCTCCGATGGATGATTGTCAGTTCCTTAGCAAACTTTGTCAAGAAGAGTGCCTCCGTAAGGGCAGAATCCCCTCCCCCGACGACCACGATCTGGCTATCTCGAAAAAAAGCTCCATCGCAAGTGGCACAATAGGAAACACCCTTCCCGGCAAACTCTTTCTCTCCTGGGACCCCCAATTTCCGATATTCCGCACCCGTACTGACAATGAGGGCTTCGCCCCGGTACGTCGATTCATCCGTCTGGACCACTTTGACGCCTCCCTCCAGACCCACCCTTACAACCTCCTGTGTGACAGTATTCATCCCGAACTTTTTCGCCTGGTCCTCCATGAGGCGACTCAATTCATCGCCGGTAACCCCCTGAGGGAACCCCGGATAATTCTCAATCAGTTCGGTAGTGATCATTTGTCCTCCGAACAGGGCACTCTCGATCAGAAGGGTGTTGAGTCTGGCTCGAGACGTGTAGAGTCCTGCGGTGAGCCCCCCGGGACCTCCCCCGATGATAATCACGTCATAACTCTTCTTTTCTCCATCTTGCATGTCTTCCCCCCTTACCTGCGAGATAAGTGCAGAATAGGATATCGATACCCGCTTTGTCAATGTATTAGCGACCCAGGGAAAACTTAACAATTAAGAATTGTGAAAGATAGATGAAACACTTATAATTTAAGTTTAAAGGAGGAAGATATGGAAAGGACATTATCGATTGTGAAGCCGGACGGAGTTCAAAAGCATTTGATTGGCGAGGTGGTCAAGCGTTTTGAGGACCATGGCCTGAGAGTGATCGCCCTGAAGATGATCTTTATGAGTAAGAAAGAGGCGGAGGGATTCTATGCGGTTCATCGGGGCAAACCTTTTTTCGAAAGCCTGACCACCTTTATGTCTTCCGGGCCTTGCGTTGTCATGGTTCTGGAAGGAGAAGGAGCAATTTCGAAGACACGGGAATTGATGGGCGCCACCGACCCCAAGCAAGCGAAGGAAGGGACGTTGCGACGCCAGTATGCCGCCAATATCGAGAACAATATTGTTCATGGCTCTGACGCGCCTGAAACCGCCGCCTTTGAAACGAAGTACTTCTTTAGCGGCCTGGAGATGTTTGAGTATTGAAAAGCCTTTCGAAAAAGATTGATCTCAAGAACTTAAGCCCCCCTGAGCTCGTTGAATTCCTCGCGTCCTTCGGAAAAGAGCGCTATCGAAGCGTTCAGATGTTGAGATGGCTTTATCAGCAGGGGGTCGAATCCTTTGATGAAATGACCAACCTGTCTAAAGGATTCCGTCAGGAGTTAAGTCAAATCAGTCTCATCTCCATCCTTCGGCCTGTGCGTGTGGAAAAAGCCGGAGATGGGACGCAGAAGTTCCTGTTTCAGCTTGAAGACGGAAACCGGATTGAAAGCGTTTTGATTCCTGACAAGACACGCCTCACGCTCTGTCTTTCCACACAGGTGGGATGTGCCTTCGGATGTCGATTCTGTCTGACCGGGAAAAATGGATGGAGCCGAGATCTGACAGTCTCGGAGATTCTCAATCAAATCATCGGCGTCAAGAAAATGCTCCCTGATAAAACACCGATGACCAACATTGTTTTGATGGGGATGGGTGAACCGCTGGCAAATTATGCAAACACGATGAAAGCCACCGCGCTGATGGCCCATCCTGATGCCTTTAAGTTTTCTTCAAGAAGAATCACCCTTTCAACCGTAGGTCTCCTCCCCGAGTTGGAGGCGCTCTCGGAATCAAAGGCTCCGTTTCGTCTGGCCATTTCGTTGAATGCTTCCGACGAAGAGACTCGAACTTATTTGATGCCTGTCAATCGCCGCTACCCATTGAACAAGGTCTTGGCCTTATGCAGGGATTTTCCTCTCCGGCGAAGAATTCGAATTACCTTTGAATATGTCATGGTGGAAGGAATTAACGATTCCCCCCAGGATGCCAAGAGGCTGTTAAGGATATTGAGAGGAATTCCCTCAAAGATCAACCTCATCCCCTTGAATGAAGCTCCTGAGATTC
>Ga0209253_10001939_pt1 | contig 18230 bp, 16 predicted proteins | sample FrelakmetBRP12BR_FD_187145 | JGI IMG/M metagenome (GOLD analysis project Ga0209253, IMG submission 187145) | Freshwater lake sediment microbial communities from the University of Notre Dame, USA, for methane emissions studies - BRP12 BR (SPAdes)... | ecosystem: Environmental > Aquatic >... | reverse complement strand
TCGAACAAGAAACTTTGGCCTTGCGTCGTGGACATGCGCCGCGTATGAAGGTCCTTCGCAAGACTGAAAACACCTTGCCGGCATGAAGTTTCATACAAGGGATCAGGGATAAACTTCTTTCCTTGCGGCTTGCACCCCTTCGACGGATTGAGGATGCGACCATGTACCTGGAATACTTTCAGCTGAAGGAAAAGCCCTTCCGGATCGCTCCGGACCCGGCCTACTTCTTTTTCTCGACCGTCCATCGAGAGGCCCTGGCTGCTCTCAATCGAGGTATCGACGAGCGGTGCGGTCTGCTCATGCTCCTCGGTGAGGTGGGCACCGGCAAGACTACCCTGTGTCGTCTGGTGCAAGAGCGGGGGGGCTGCATCTCCAGTCACATCGGCAATCCTTTTCTGAGTCAGGGTGAGCTGCTGGAAGTACTGGAGGGGCATCTGGGCTTGGCGGCGGGTCGCGGAGGAGTCAACGACCGCCTCGAGCGGCTGCGGCAGTACTTGATCCACCAGCACACGAGCGGAAACACTGTGGTGCTTTTCATTGATGAGGCCCATCGGCTGGCGCTCCCGCTCCTCGAGCAGGTGTTGGTGCTCTCCAATCTCCAGAAGCCGAACGCGCAGCTCCTGCAGGTGGTCCTCGTGGGCCAGTCTGAGCTTCTGGAGGTCCTGAACCGTTCACAACTCGCCTCCCTGAACCAACGCATCGGAGTGCGGTACCACCTGAAAGGTTTGGACCGGGATGACACCAATCGCTATGTCCGTCATCGGTTGAGAAAGGCAGGGTGCGCCGTCGACCCCCTCTTCAGTAACAGCGCGCTCGATGCGGTATGGAGAGCCTCGGGAGGGAGGCCGAGACTCATCAATCTCCTCTGCGAGCGTGCCCTTGTCGAGACGTACCGGCGAGGAAAGAAGCGGGTCGGCAGGCGGGAAGTGGCGGCGGTTGTGGGAGATCCCCTCCACCGAACCCTCTTCGGCACCAGCCTGCGAAGGCTCGTCCTCAAGCCGGCGCTGAGCTCGACCATGGCGGGGCTGAGTCTAGTAGCCGCGGCCGGGGTGATCGCCATGGGCTACGGGTGGACCAGACTGGCGCCGGCGGGCTGGCCGGGAGCCGGACTTGGCCGGGAACACGTTACTTTTGCCAAGCTCCCGATCCCACCCCTCCACAGGAGCGGCGGGCCGGCAGGGAAGAGAGGAGAGCGGGTGCAGATCGCCCGCCATCGCATCCCGGCAGCGGCTCGCGGTGACACGGTCTTGACCGAAGAAGAGATCGCGCTGCTCCAGGATGAACGGCGAGCGCCGCGCCTAGCGGATAGAGTCGGGGGCCCGGCGACACCGAAGCGTTACGCCCAGAGAGAGTCCTCCCGTGATGGAGGCGACGACGCCATTGCCATGCTCACAGTGGCACAGGTAGGGCGAGGGGAAGACGGGGGGGTTGTCGTCGGCCCGGTCCGGAAAGAGGTCGCCGAGATGCGCTCCTCGGCGGTTCCGGGTTTGTTGCCGCCCTTCATCCTGAGCGCCATCGCCTGGGATGAAGATCCCAGGCGCCGATTTGTGCTGCTCAATGAGCGCATCCTCCACGAGGGGGAGTTTCTCGGCGAGACCCGGGTGCTCCGAATCCACCTGGATCATGTGGTCTTGCTCCACCACAATCAGCAGATCATCGAGCGGATGTACACTCGCGAGGCTGGACAGTAAAGGGCTCAATCGCTGATCAGGGGCGGGATCACAACCCCCTCACCTTCATCCTCTCCCCCTCCGCGGGGGAGAGGAGAGGTCTCCTGGGGGGTTGTCTGAGATTCTGTAAGTCCACTCTGGCAGAGGTGGAATTAGACGCGCCTCAAGCCCTCAGTCGTTCTCATGGGAGGAGACGATTGACCTCTGATATGTATGTGAGAGAAAGGGGACGGGGGCAAGCCTTGGGCCCAGAGGTTCCCCGAGGAAGGGGTATGCCTCGGCACGGCGTCCCAAGGCCGCCAACCGGCTTGGCAGTTACTCACGGTAAGGAAGCGATATGGACATGGCGAGCACCAAGAAGGTGATGCTGATGTGGGGTGAGGTATCTACCCGCGGCGAGAAAGAGGTGAAGGGAGCGCCGGCCTCTGTTCTGGCTTCCCTGCGTCTGCTCCTTGGCGGGGTTTCGGGATTCACTCTGATCGAACTCATGGTGGTCATTATTATCCTGGGCATCCTGGCGGGGCTGATCGTTCCCCGCATCATGGAAGACCCGGACAAGGCCAAGGTGGTGAAGGCGAAACTCCAGATCGAAAGTTTTTCGGCCGCTCTCAAGCGCTACAAACTGGATAACGGCGACTACCCCAGCACCGATCAAGGTCTGCAGGCGCTGGTGGAGAAACCCTCCATCGGCAAGATACCCGTTCGCTACCCCGAGAAGGGGTACTTCCCCAAGGTTCCCAAGGACCCGTGGGGGAGTGACTACGTCTACTTCTGCCCTGGGGAGCACGGCGATTTTGACATCATCTCCTATGGAGGCGACGGCAAGGAAGGCGGCGAGGGAAAGGATGCGGACGTGCGGAGCTGGGAGATCGAGTGAACCCAACGGGTTCACCCTGCTCGAGCTTGCCGTCGTCTTGCTCCTCCTCACCGTGGTGCTCGGGCTGGTCCTGCCGGAGGCCTCGTCCCTTCTCACTGACAGCGATCTCAGGACAAGTTCGCGGCGTGTGGCCGGAGCGGTGGCCGAGGCCAGGAACGAGGCCTTGCTCGGAGGAAGGATCTGGGAACTGGCGATCGATCTGGAAGCGGGTAACTTCTGGATAGCACCCGTGGGCGACGCGGAAGAAGGCGGGAAGCCAGCCGAGGCGGGTAAGCCGGGGCCGCGGAAGCGGACGCTGGCGGGGCAGGTTCGTTTCCTGGATGTACGGAAAGGGCAAGAGGAGAGTCGGAATACAGGGCGCGTAGGCATTCGGTTCCACCCCAAGGGACTCGCGGAGCCGGCAGTGATTCACCTGGGCGATCGAGGCAACCGGGTGCAGACGCTCAGCATCAAACCCTTCAGCGGTCGGCTCTCCATCCAGGATGGATATGTGGGGGATGGCGAAGCGGAGAAGGGGTGACGCGATCCCGACGGGGCTACACGGCGAAGGGGGGACACGGGGACGCGGGGAAGGGAAGACACGGAGACGCCCGTGTTGGACATGCGGCGAGCCGGGGTGGTCTGGGCGGCAAAGCTGCATAGTCGCGTCATTGATAGTGTAAGGAGAGGCCCGGCCTATTTGCGGAGCGGTGGTCCAAAGTTCGGGAGGTCTTTCTGACGAGTGAGGCGTAGGTAGTGGCTCCAGATGCGCTTTGCCTCACAGACCACCCCGTCCCCTGCAGAGCGTCATCCAGGGGCGTGCGGTGCGGGAAGCCCCTGGGGGCAGATGCCCCCGTCTCCTGCAGCAGCTTCCCCCGTGAGCATCCGGAAGGGTTTTTCAGCAACCTGCTGGGGTTCCCACTGAAGGCAGGGGAACCGGAGACGATTGGCGGTGGGCTTCTCGGTCAGCGAGACCCGGAAATCCAATGAGACATGGGAATCCGCAGGGATCGCCGTGTCTCCGCGTCGCCGTGTCTTCGCGTTGAGATCGTGTCCCCGCTTCGCCGCGTCATGGCGTCGGCGGCAGGCCGGCTTCACCCTCCTCGAGGTGCTGGTGGCGGTGGCGGTCATGGCGATTGCCCTCGTGGGTATCCTTAAGGCGAACTACCAGAGCCTCTCCGCCCTGGCGGAGTCACGGGCACGGACCACGGCCGTTCTTCTCGCGGGCAACAAGCTCGCTGAGGTTGAGGCGGCCGGGGCGGGACGGTGGAACGAGTTCCAGGGAGACTTCGGGGAGGAGCACCCCGGATTCACCTGGCGGGTGGAGAGTGAACCGACGACAGAGGCGGGGCTCGTGCGGGTGACGGTGATCGTGCTGACACCTGAGGCCAGCGCCACCGTGCGGCTGGAGGAGGTCATGGTGAGCCGATGAGTGGCGTCGCCTCTAACAGATTGTTGAAGAACCCTCCTCATGCGGAGGGAGGGGGCTCCCAAGGGAGGCGGGGTGAGCTGGGAGGCAAGGCGCATCTCGAGCCACCTCCCGCCCAGCCGTCCGGCTTCACGCTCCTCGAGATCCTCCTGGCTCTTGCCATCTTGGCCCTGGTCCTTTCGAGCCTCTTCAGCGCCTACAGCGAGACCATCACGGCCACCGAGCTGGTGGAGGCCAGCAGAGAGGTGGATCAGGCGGTGCGGTTGACTCTGGCGCAGATGGCGGACGACTTGAAGTCCCTTTACCAGCAGGAGGTCAAGGGTGATCCCAAGGACTCTCCCTATCGGTTCCGGGGTGGGAGCGAGGAGTCGGACGGGGAGGCCGTCGAGGTCATGAATTTCGCCTCCACCGCCCACCTGGGATTTGACCCCACAGGCCCGAGCATGAGCGTAAATCGGATCGTCTACCTCCTGAAGAAGAGCGGGGAGGGAGAGCGATCTTTCCAGCTCATCCGCCGGGAACGACCCTTTGCCGATTTTCAGGGACAGGGGGACGAGACGGAGGTGGAGCTGGCGGACAATGTGGAGGAGCTGGCCGTCACCTACGGGGATGACGCCGGGACGACCCTCACGGAATGGGACAGCGCCTCGCCCGAGCACGGCGGTCGTCCGCCGCGGCTGGTGAAGATTCGCCTCAAGGTGGCGGCGGGAACGTCGGGAGGGAGCCGGAACTTCACCGCGGTCGTGGCACCCATGGCGAGGTAGTAATCGCGATTAAACGACGAGCTCTGTTTATACGATCCTAGTAGAGTCTGGGGTCGGGAGGTATGTTTCATGGGATAAGTTCGAAATCCGAATACCGAAATCCGAAACAAATCAGAAATACGAATGTTCGAAAACCCCAAAGATAGAGAGGTACTTTTTGTCAGTTTGAAGTAGTGTCTCGCTTTTTGGTCATTTGGGTTTTGTCATTTGGCATTGTTTCGAATTTCGAGTTTCGATATTCGGATTTACATCCTGATCAGCGGAGCACGTTGGTGGGAGACAGGGTGATCTGGTCGGCAAGGCCAGGCCCGGGCGTGGTCGCGCAACTTCACTGAAGCGGCCCAGCCCGTGGGGGTTAAAGGGGTTTTCACTACTCTGTTGAGATGAGGGCTTGTTGAAGGCTTACCCAGTGAAACCTAGCGGGGAAGGGCGCCGGAACGACCAGGCCGGGGCCGCGCTCATTTTCGTCCTCCTCATGATCAGCATACTGGTCGTAATGGCAGTCGAGACGCTCCGGGCCATGCAGGTAGAGGAAGCGGGGGCTCGGTATTTCCAGGACAGTTTCCAGGCGGAAGCTCTGGCCAAATCGGGGGTTCACGTGACCATGGCGCTCCTCCTGAGAGACGGGGAGACCAATCAAGCGGATCACCTGGGGGAATTATGGGCTCAGGTCGGCCAGCCCGGCTCAGAAGCGATCGCTCTCGATGAGATCGGGACTCTGGAAGGCCAGGTAGCCGACGAGTCAGGCAAATTCCCCATCAATGCCCTGGTGGACGAGAAGGGGGCTTTGCGGCCTGCGCATGCGCAGGTGCTGGAGCGGCTGCTCACCAATCCGCCCTTTCAGATGGAGGCGGAGGAGGCCAAGGCCCTGGCGGCCGCCATCAAGGACTGGCTCGACCCCGATGATGAGACGACCGAGGGAGGCGGAGCCGAGTCAGAGTACTACCAGAGCCAGGAGAAACCCCACGGCTGCAAGAACGGTCCCATGACCTCTCTCGCCGAGCTGCTCCTTGTCCGCGGCATGACGGAGCCCCTTTACTACGGGAAAGAGGGTGGTCCCGGCTTGAAAGATCTCTTGACCCTGTACAGCGGCGGGAAGATCAACGTCAACACCGCAGGTCCCCTGGTGCTTAAGGCTCTCCTCAGCCCCTCCACCCCCCCGGAGACGGCGGAGAGCTGGGTGGAAAGTGTGATCGCCTATCGGCAAGAACCGATGCATTGGGATTTTCTTGGGGAGTCGGACTGGTATCGCAACCGCATGGTTGGGTTCGGCGACATCACCCTCCCGGCAGAACTCATCACTATCCAGAGCTCTCATTTCTCGGTGCGGATGACTGGTAAGGTCGGGGCTGGACGGAAAACGGTCTTTGCCTGCCTGGAGCGACGGAAGCCTGACAATGAAAAGCAAGGCCAGATGGAGATAATTGTCCGCTTTTGGCAGGTTTTTTGAAAGGGACGAGGAACGAGGGAGATCCTGAACGACTGTGGCAGAGAAGATCCTTGGCATTGATCTCGGCACGAGCGCCATCAAAGTGGTACAGGTGAGCCGCACCCTGAAGGCGTCACAGGTGACCGGGTACGCCAGCGCCAGGGTGCCGGCCGGCTCCGAATCCGCGCAGGTGGCCCAAATCCTCAAGGAGCTCATCGCCGAGCACAACTTGGAGAGCGACCGCTACCTCCTGGCGGTGGGGACCCAGGAGGCCTTCATTCGTCGAGTCTCTTTTCCCTTCACCTCCGACCGGAAGATCGCTCAGGTAATTGGCTTCGACCTCGAAGCGGATCTCCCGCTCGGCATCGATGACTTGGCCGTCGATTTCGTCAAAGGGGAGCAACTCGCGAGCGGGCAGCAGGGCGTGCTCGCCGCCGCGATCCCCAAGCGTTTCCTCACCCCCCTTCTCACCGCTCTCCGGGAGGCGGGCATCGAGCCCTCCGCGATTGATCTGGACGGCGGCGCCCTGGGCGCAGTGGCGCAGGAGCTGCGGGGCCAGGGGCCGGAGCGCCTGGTGATGCTCGATCTCGGCCACCGGAAAACAACATTCCTCTACTGGCAGAACGGCCGCCCCGCCTACCTCCGGGCCCTCGCGCTGGGATGCTGGCGTCTGGCGAAGGTGGTGGCTCAGGCCCTGGGTCTCTCCCTGGAGGATGGTCTGGAGCGACTCTTCATAGTCGGGATAGACGGGGCGGGTAGAGGGGCGGAGGCCGAGACGGCTCGGCTGGCGCTCACCAGGGAGGTGGAGGCGCTGGCGCGGGAGATCCACCTGTCGCTTCTGGCTGCTCAGGCGGAGGAACGACAGGAGAAGGCGGAACTCGTCGTCCTCACCGGGGGCGGCTCACTCGTCAGGGGTCTGGCGTCGACGTTGGAGCAGACGCTCGGGCTGCCTGTGCGCTCCCTGATGGAGCTGGAACCGGGAGGGTTGCTTGGCCAGCTTGGCGAGGGCGGAAGGGAGGCGCCGGTCTATGCCGTGGCCGGCGGCCTGGTGTTGGGGCGGCTCAACCGCCGTGGCGGGTTCAACTTCCAGCGCGAAGGGACGACGGCCCTCGATTTCCTGAGGAAATGGCGGCGAGAGCTGACCTATGCCGCGGTTGCCGCTACCCTGATCGCCCTGACCTGGCTCGGCTCGGCAGGCGTGGATACGTACGTGAAGAGAGGACACGCCGCCCGTCTGGAAAAGGGCATCGAGAGGGTGTTTCAGCGGGCCTTGCCGGATGCGAAGGGTGGACTCCAGCCGGCACAGTACGCGAGCACCCTCAAGGGGAGGATCAAGGACATCAGTCAGGCGGCGACCTTTATCTCGGAGACCGAACAATATCCCACCGTGGAGCTTCTCCGTACCGTCAGTGAGGCCGTGCCCAAGAATTTGGAAATAACGGTCACCCTTCTCACCATGGAGGGGCCGCAAGTACGGTTGAGCGGCAAGGCAGACGCCTTCAACACGGTAGATAACCTCAAAAACCTGTTGGGAGGGTCTCAGCACTTTGCCAAGGTAACGATCACTGATGCCAAGGCGGCGGCCGACGGCAAAGGGGTGCAGTTCAGCATGGAACTCCAGCGAAAGGCGGCGCCATGAAAGCCTATCTGGCTTGGTTCCGTCAGCTCAGGCAGAAGCAGCTCCTTGTGGCGGCGGTGGGGGTGATGCTGTTTCTGGGGCTGGCCCTGGGAGTGGTTCACGCTGTGGTGGGAGCCCGTGAGCGGCTGGAGCTCAGGATCGCTGCCGATGAGCGGCGCCTCCAGGAGCTTCTGGAGCTGGAGCAGGCATACCGGGAACTCACGGCGGAGAACGCCGGCCTCAAGGAGGCTCTCAGCAAACGGCGGCAGGACTTCACCCTCTTCGGGTTCCTGGAGGCTCTCGCGAATCGCGATGGGCTGAGAAGCCAGATCGAATTCATGCGGCCGTCGGTGAAGGCCCTCAACGAGACCTTTCAGGACGAGCAGGTGGAGATGCGCCTGAACGGGATAGGCATGAAGAGCCTTATTCCCTATCTCTACCACATAGAAACGGCGCCGGAGCAGATTCGCGTCAAACGGCTGACCATGCGGCCGCAACAGCGGAATCCCTCTCTCCTCGAAGTGAACCTGGTACTGGTGACCCGTGGACTTCGTGAAAAACGTCAGGCTGCGGGTGGGTAACCTCGCCGCTCGGACTCCCAAGTTGCCAAAGCTTCCTTCCATCACTCTGCGCGGGAATGCGCTCAGGGCGACGGCATACCTCCTCTACGCCCTCATTCTCGGAGGAACTCTCCTGGTCTGGAAGTTTCCCTACTCGAGTCTGGGGCAGCGTCTCGAGGCGGTGGCAAGCAGGGCTTTGGGGGGGATGAGGGTTGAGTTGCGCGAACTCTCCCCCGCGTTTCCCTTCGGGCTCACGGTGGGCCGTTGTGTGGTTCGGACCTGGGAGGCAGGGCGAGAGCCCGTGTTCGATATGACCCAGGGATCCCTCCGGTTCCGGATCTTGCCTCTTCTTCGAGGGGCGGTGGGAGTGGTCGTCCAGGGCCGGGCCTACGGGGGTGCTCTGAGTGGCGACGGGTCCATCAGCCGCGGCCGAGACCGACCGTACCAGCTCAAGGCGGTACTCCAGTCCCTACGACTCGGAGAGCACCCGGGAATCGCCCAGCTCTTCGGTCGCCAGGTGAGCGGGACGGTCTCAGGGGAGTTTCAGCTGAGTGGGCCCACGGGTGACAAGATGAAATCAACCGGCGGAGGGAAAATGCAGCTGCGTCAGGGGAGTTGGCCTGTCGATTCTCCGTACCTCAAAATCAAGAGCCTCGATGAGATGGAACTGAACGCGACGGTGAAGCTGGGAGAGGGAACATTGACGGTCGAGGGGTGCGACTTCAAGGCCACGGGGATCCAGGGTACCCTCCAGGGATCTGTAAGCCTCGCGACCACGTGGTCTGAGAGCACTCTTGAGTTGGCAGGAGAAGGGCAGGTGGACGGAGTCATCCTCAACCTCGAACCCACCGTCACCGCCCGGATTCAGCCGCTTTTGCAACAGAGCAATCCGATCCCCTTCCATATTCGTGGGACCCTTGGGGCGCCGCAGTTGAGCATCTTCTAAAGGCAGCGTTCAGCCGTCAGCCTTCAGCTATCAGCACGATGCTGTCCACCACTTTCGGGTGGCGGGGTTAAGTCCTCCCGCTGACGGCTGACCGCTGAGAGCTGATCGCTGATTTGAGCTTTCAGCCTTCAGCTATCAGCTTTCAGCAGGGTACTGCTGCCCAGTCTCGGTCAGCGAGGTAACGGGTTCCTGCTGACAGCTGATCGCTGATAGCTTTTTTTATTGATAGCCGAATTCCCGCAGGGCCCGAGGATCCTTGCGCCACCTCTTCTGGACGCGGACCCAGAGCTCCAGAAAGACTCGCGCTCCGAGGAGTTCTTCCATCTCCAGTCGCGCCTGCTGCCCGATTTGGCGGAGCATTGCCCCGCCCTTGCCAATGAGAATGGCCTTTTGGGACGAGCGCTCCACATGGATATCGGCCTGAATGTGCACGAGGTTTTTCTCTGGATCCTCCTTGAAGGAGGAGACGCTTACCGCCGTCGCGTAAGGGATCTCTTCGGAGGTGAGGTGCAGGATCTTTTCTCTGATGAGCTCCCCGCAGATGAAGCGCTCCGAGAGGTCGGTCAGGGTGTCGGGGGGGTAGTAGGCCGGCCCGACTGGGAGGAGGGAGACCACTCGGGCCACCAGGTCGTCTACTCCCAAGCCGTAAAGCGCCGAGATCTTGACCGAGCCTTTGAACTGGTGGCGGCTCTCGAGGGCCGTGATGATCTCGTCGAGCGTATCCGACCGAACCAGGTCGATCTTGTTCACCACCAGGAGAACATCGGTCCTCGCGGTAAGAAGGGCCTCGAACACAGAGTTGTTGTTGAGGTTGTGCGAGTCCGGGGCCTCCACGAGAAAGAGGATGAGGTCCACGGTGTCAAGGGTTGCCAACGCGGTGCGGACCATGGCCAGGTTAAAATCGCCGCGGGCCTGATGAATCCCAGGAGTATCGAGGAGGATGATCTGGTACTCCGCTGTGGTCTTGATGGCGAGAATGCGGTTCCTCGTGGTCTGGGGCTTCGGGGAGACAATGGCAACCTTCTGCCCCACGACATGGTTGAGCAGTGTGGATTTTCCCACATTCGGAGCGCCGATAATCGAGACGAAGCCTGATTTGAATTCGCGCTGGCTCACGGTTCCTCGCCCTGCTCTGGTGGGGCCGCACCGGGTGCTGTTCTCGGCGGGCTGCCGGATCCCTTTCGAGGCACCGTATTCTAGCAGTGTAGATTCGAGCGGGCAATGGACCTGCCAGGTCGAAAGAGCCCGTGAGGTGACATCCACGGGCACAAGATGCCTCTGGTTACCACCAGGAGGCAGCGCGATCTGCTCCGCGAGGCTGCATAGTCGCGTCATCGATAGTTTAGCGATAAGCCAGACCTCCATGCGGCGCGGTGGCCTAAAGTTCGGGAAGCCTTCCTGAGGACGGAGGAGGAATAGTGGCTCCAGATGCGCCTCGCGCTGCAGCTCACCCTGCCTGTGCGGAGCGGGGTGGTGGTGGGAGGCAAGGTCGTCTGGTCGGCAGAGTTGCATAGTCGCGGCCGTTGATAGTTTAGGAATGGGGCCGGCCCGACTCCCGCCCCGGCTTTGGGCCTGGCACGCAATGTGCAATACGGGCTTGAAAATATCGGGAATTTGGTCTAATTAGGAGGCGTCATTCAGAGAGGAGTTTCTGCCGGGACGCCCGAGGCCCGTCCCTTGAGATGCTGGAGAGTGGGATGAAGAGCGATGAGATGGAGGGGAAGCGCGAGCCGTAGAGGGCCGACAGGTAGGAGCTGGCGAGGTCATGACTGAGACGGGGGTAGGAAAAGAAATACCGTACTTCATCCGGGTTCGCGGATGCAACAACTGCCGGGCGTTCCAGTCCTATACCAGTCTTAGCGGGACGGAATACGGAAGCAATCACGCGCTTCATGCCAAGTGCGTCCACATGGGCTGTGATCGCTATGGCTATAATGTGCTCTCCCCCTTCATCACGCCCCAGGAATTCCTCCGAATTGGCATCAACACCGGGTTACGACGCCAGGCTGTAGAGCGAGCAAGGAAGGTTGTGGCCCGTTTTCCTGAGTTCTATGATACGCGGGGTGGGTTAAGACCGTGGGTGGGGGAGGTGATCTCTCAAGAGCAACCTCCCGAGGGCTGAACAACTGCGGCGGGATGCCGCAGGCGTTGGCCTCTGTTGGGCGTGGGGCGGCTGTGGACCGTCCGTCGGCGCTCTCCATAATGCAGGCCGGGAAAGGTACCATGGGTGAAGAGCAGGTACAGCGCCTGGTCACGAGAGACCTGGTCAACAGGGTTCGGGAACAGCTGCAGCGCATCTATCTGGACACCCGGCGTCTTACGCCGCACACCCCTGGGTTTGACCTCATGATGGAATGCGTCCGGGAAGCGCTGAGCTCCTGTCTCCCCTTCACTCAGGACAAAATGGAAAAGGTTGTGGACGACGCCTATGCACTCTACCTGAACTTCTTGGCGGTTGAGAAATACAACCAGCCGGAGTAGGGTGGCAGTGCGTGCGGGCACGACGGAACAGAAAGATGTCGAGAGAACAGGCTGGGCACCCCTGGTCCGTTCGCAGTTTCCTTGGCGGGGCTCCACCGCGCACATTCCCATGGCCTCTGCCGCGAGCCGGTACGGTATTGTCGTTGAACACGTGAGGCGCGAGTTCTCTATGAAGGCTTTTTCGGCTGGGCTCACCAATATCGGCAGGAAGCGAGACAATAACGAGGACACGTTCTACGTGGACGACAACATCGGCCTATACATCGTCGCCGACGGCATGGGGGGGCATCGGGCCGGGGAGGTAGCGAGCAGGACGGTGGTGAGTAGCATCAGGGATTACATGGATGCCTTCGTTAGCTCCGAGGAAGCCCAGCGGATGGGGACCGGCGAGATGTCGCCAGCCTCCGCTGCGGTCTGTCATAGCATCGAGCTTGCCAACCGCGTCGTGCACCAACTCTCGCAGGATCAGGGATCTTACAAGGGCATGGGTTCCACGGCGGCGGTGGCGTTTCTTCACGGTGACACCCTCGTGACGGCTAATGTCGGCGACAGCCGCATTTACCTCGCCCGTCAGGGAAAACTCGAGCAACTCACCCAAGATCATACGCTTCTTGCGGAGCAGATGAGGAAAAATCCCGGTTTCAATCCCAACTTTTCGACGACGCCAATGAAGCATATCTTGATGCGAGCCGTTGGCATTCAGGAAACAGTACAGACAGATGCTTATGAGATGCAGCCGCTTTCCGGCGACATGGTGCTCATGTGTAGTGATGGCCTCACCGACATGCTCTCGGATCATGATGTATTGCAGGCGATACTTGAGGGAGGGACGGTTGATGAGATCTGTCGTCGCCTGGTCAATCTGGCAAACGAACGTGGTGGTATCGACAACATTACGGTAGTAGTGATTCAGTTCGAGAAAGAGGAAAAGGGGTTCTTGCAGAAACTGTTCCGATCCCGGTGACGCACGGGGCCCGAGAGCCGCAAAACTGTCAGGGGTGAACGGACCATGGCTCGGATAATCCTCAAGTTCAAAGAGTTGGTGTTGAAAGATTTTTCATTGCAGGACGGAGGCAAGACGATCGGGCGAGCGCCTGGCAACGATGTCGTGCTGGAGAACCTGCTCGTCTCTGGGCACCACGCCCGAATCGATCAGGCAGGGGGCGAGTACATCCTCACCGATCTCCAGAGTAAGAATGGAACCTATGTAAACGGGGCGCGGGTTACCAGCGCCAAGCTCAAGCACGGCGATCAGGTCCTTGTCGGCAAGCATACCCTTGTCTTCGAACTGGATGCCGCTCAGGTGAGCGCTGCGGACAGGGACAAGAATATGGTCGAGGCGACCATGTTCGTACAATCGGCCGGCGCTGTTGTCCCCGACCAGCCGCCTGCTCAGGCGGCGCCTAAAGCGGGGATCGCCGCCGGACCGGCTCCCGTTGAACCACTGGGGGTCCTTTCCTACCTTTCCGGCGGGAAAGGGGAGTACGAGTTGACCAGAAAACTGGTGAAGATGGGCAAGGGCGAGGAGGCGGATATCCAGATCGGTGGCTTCCTCACCCCGAAGGTGGCGGCGACCATCAGTAAGCGCCCCACCGGATATCACCTTACCCCGATGACCGGCCGGGTGAAGGTGAGGGTAAACGGGACGCCGGTCGAGGGAAGCCAGCGTCTTAAAGAATTCGACACAATCGAGATAGGAGCGGTTGTGCTTCAGTTCTACTTCAAGAACTAGGATCACCCCATGCCCCTTCGTGGAGACGTGAAGACCTTTTCGCTCACTGCGATCGTCCGGATGATCAATGCCGAGGGCAAGAGCGGCGTGCTCACGGTAGCCGGCGACGGGAGGCAGAGTCTCGTCTATTTCAAGGACGGGAAGATCGTATTCACCAGCGGGTACCGAGCCAAGGAACTCAGGCTGGGAGCCTTGCTCAAGGCGAACAATCTCATCACCGAGGAAAAGCTCCAGGAGATGCTCAAGATCGCCAAAGTGGTGGAGAAGCGACTGGGGACGCTCCTTCTTGAGCGAGGCTACATCTCCAAGGAGAACCTGGTTCGCATTCTCTCCTACCAGGTGAAAGAGGCCATCACCGAAGTCCTGACCTGGCAGGATGCGGATTTCACGTACACCGAGGGTTTAGACGGCTTTGTGGAGGACATCCACTTCGAGGTAGATCCCCTGCGGCTGGTGAACGAGGCCCAGCAGTGGGGGAAGTACCGGAGGATAATTCCCAACGATGACATTATCTTCCAGATCAGGCCCGGTGCGCTCAAGACAAAGTCCATTTATGCCGGTGCGGCACTCCGGGTCCTGCTCCTGATCGACGGAAAGCGCACGGTCGCCCAGATCATCGCCGAGACCGGGCACTCGCGCATGGCGGTGTACCGCGCCCTTGCCAGCCTCCTCAGCGCCGAGGCCATCGCCAGACCTGCGGAGATCGCTCAGAGCCCCGAACCGACTCCGTTACACATTGGGAACACACTGTCCTTCTACTGGAAACTCCTCCAGGTGATCATCGCCGACCTTGCCGCAGAGCTGGGATCCAGGAAGGCGACGGATGCCCTCGAGGCGAGCGTCCATCACCTGAGCGTCAGTGACGAGTTGCTCCTTGCGTTCCAGCCACATCAGAACACGGCCGAACTCTTCCGAAGAGCCCAGGCCAGGGTGCAGGGGGAGGGTCGGTCCGGCAAGGACCTGCTCAAGGGACTGAATCAGGCTCTCGTCGCCCTCCTCGGTGAGGAGTCCCGTCTTCTTGGCTCCAAGACCACGATGGCCACCGTGAGACGCCTCAAGGGGGCGCTGGACGATATCTCCGAGCATCAGCAACCTCTCGCGGGCGCCATGAGGCATTTCCTCTCCCATCACGAGGATGAGGCCTCGTTCAGCCGGACCCGCAAGGCGGCCCCGGAGCGTGAAGGGGTGGAAGGCGGGGGTGCGCGTGAAGGGGGTGGCTCTATCCCGAACCTGGAGAGCGTGGGCGGCTTCGGCATTGTTTCTTTCTACAGCGCGATGATTCGAGTAGTCATGGGGGATCTGGAGAATGTGCTGGGGGCGAAGGCCAGGGATCTCTTCCAGGAGACACTACAAAGGTCCACCCAACATGGGAGTTTTCTCTCCCAGTTTAGCCCGGAAAACAATGGGAACGCCAATGCGGTGCGTATCCGGGAGCACCTGAAGACGCGGGAGCTCAAGATGAGTAAACAGGAGCTCGTCGGCGCCTTTCAGCAGCTCCTCATCACGCTCCTCCGCGAGGAAGGTAAGCTGCTTGGGAGTAAAGCCACCCAGCAGACCATATCTCGCCTGGTGGAGGCAATGGCGAGAACGGAGATGGGGAATAAACCCCTCATCGATCACCTCTCCAGTGTGCTCGTCGGTAAGACGACGCCGCAGGTGCCGGCGGGACGGCAGATAACCGCGCGGTGAGTGTAGGGAAGATCTCGAATCCCGCTGGAGGGTAATAGGTATGGGAGATCTCATGGACACCACGAAGCACTATTGGATCGCACAAGCATTCATCCTAATCCTCTACGTAAGTACCCTGATGGTGTACAACCGGGCGAAGAAAGAGTATGTGGGCGGAAAAATCGGGGCCGCGATCAATCTCATCATGGTCTTTGTGGCCTTCCTCTTTCTCGCCGACTACGTGGATTACTTCCTGAGCACCCTCTTGCCCCTCAGCGAGGATACAAAGTTCAGTGTAAAGATCCTGTTCCGGTTGATCGCTATCAGTGTCCTTGCCTTTGGCGGCCTGCGTTTCTTCGTGAGCAAGCCGGCAGCGGATACCTTGACCCAGCCCAGGGCTACCTCCGGAACCCCGGCCATGAGCGACACGAGCATGGAGGAGCTCAACTCCCTCATGCAGGAGAGGATGGTCCAAGCGGCTCCGGCCCCGACCCCGCCCCCTCCTCCTTCTCCGGCGCTGAGTGGCGATGCAACCGTTGTGGTGCACGAGGCGCCTCAGGCGAAACCAACCCTAGGTCGATACGAGATTCTGGAGGAGTTGGGACGGGGAGCCATGGGTATTGTGTACAAGGGCCGTGATCCCAAGCTCGGCCGGCTGACAGCCATCAAGACCATCCGTTTCACCGACGACTTCGACGAAGACCAAGTGGAGAAGATCAAAGAGCAATTTTACCGAGAGGCGGAGGTGGTCGCGAAGCTTTCACATCCCAACATCGTCACCATCTACGACGTAGGTGAAGACCTGGAGCTCTCCTATCTAGCCATGGAGTACCTGGAGGGAGAGAGCCTGGAGAAATACGCGGAACGAGGCAGCCTCCTCGCCATCAGGAAATGCCTCGACGTGGTGGTCCAGGTCTGCGATGCCCTGGACTATGCCCACAGTCGAGGCATCGTCCATCGCGACATCAAACCGGCGAACATCATGATCCTCAAGAACGGGCTGGTGAAAGTCACCGACTTCGGGATCGCCCGGGCCACCGCCACTTCCAAGACCCGGACCGGTGTTATCAAGGGCACCCCGTACTACATGTCGCCCGAGCAAATCTCGGGCATGAGGGTGGATGGTCGCTCCGATATCTTCTCCCTGGGAGTCGTCTTCTATCAGCTAATGAGCGGTGAGCTTCCCTTTGGCGGCGAGAACCTGGCGGCAATTATGTACCAGATTACCTCAGCGCCTCATGACCCCCCCACCAAGTACAACCCCAAGATCTACAAGGCAGCCGTGGCCATCCTCGACCGTGCCCTAGAGAAGAAACTGGAGAAGCGTTACCAGAACGCGAAGCAGATGGGCGATCACTTGCGCCTCCTTGGCCAGAAACTCGACGAGGTGAAGGCGAAGTCGAAGAAGCAGGAACCCCCGGAGCCGGCAGGCGCCAGCCCCGGGCCGGTCGCCGATAGTTAGTAGTTGGTAGTCCGTTGTCAGTTGGAAGGGGTCAGGGATGAGTCACTCGTGGCGGCAATTTCCCTCTCCCCTGGGAGCGTCTTCCTAGCCTCGATCGAGGCCCGGCCGAACCGGGTCAGTCGTCCGTTGCCAGTTGTGCGTGGTCACGTGAAATCTGTGATCCGGAGGCTAACTTCTGACCTCAGTCCTCCGCCCTAAGCCCTGCGCTCATTCCCACAGACCACGGAGAACTTGTATGAAACTTCATGTCGCCGAGGTGGTTTGAGTTAAGGGTTGAACCGTGTATCCCATTGACTTGAGTGCTTTAGTGTAAAATTTCAAGCGACGCCGATTGAATCGGGCATCGTAGGCCTCGACTCCGGTGTCGACATAGGCTTGACCATAACGAACAAGGCGGTAAATGAGTTGGGCGAGCTTGCGGGCGGTGGCGAAGACCGCGACCGAGGCCCCTTTTCGCCACGCGATGCGTCGATAGTAACCGCCGAGCGCGGATTTGGAGTTACGCAAGGTTAAGGCGGCCATTCGTAGCGCAGTGGACACACGGGTGCAAGTAGTGGGCTTAAACTTGCTTGGGACCTTTTTCCCGGCACTGATGGACAGATTGGGCGCGAGTCGGAGGTAGGAGACAAAGTGGCTCTCGTCGGGAAACATACTGAAGTCCAGACCCAGCTCACTGAGAACCACCGAGGCAGTATCCACCCCAATCCCGTCGATCGTCGTCAGGTCGAAGCCGGAAAAACCATGGAGCGCTTGGCGCAAGGGTTCCTGCCCTCGCTTAGCCAGGTTCCTGGCTTTGGATTTGGAGGAGTGCCGTGGAGCAGGAGTAGGGCCCGCATTTTCGGGCTGATGCTTTGTGATGTACGTGAGGATCTCCGCGTCATAGTCGTCGATCACGGCACAAAGTTGATCATACATCTTCAGGGCCTGACGGAGGTTGAACAGGTGCTCGGGGCGCCAGTTGCCGGTCAGCTCCTCGGCGATTTGCTTTTCCGATTTGCGGCAACGAGCATCGCGCAGACGAGCCAGAGCGTGTGGGTCACGCTCCCCTTCCACGATAGCCCGGATAATAGCCATGCCGGTGACGCCCGTGATGTCTGAAACCGCATGATGCACGCAGACGTTCATTTGATCGAGGGCTTTTTGCATGCGCCGGACCCAGTCCGAACGCTGTTCCACCATGGTGTTGCGTTCCCGGATGAGGGCGCGCAGTCGGCAGATGTCGTCGGAAGGCCGGAAGGAGCCCCGAAGTAATCCGCAGCCGTGAAGGAGCTGAATCCACTGGCAGTCGAGCATGTCGGTCTTGCGGCCAGGCACATTGCTGATATGACGGGCATTGACGAGCAGAACTTCACAGCCACGGCTGTCGAGAATTTCGTACAACGGTATCCAGTAGACGCCAGTGCTCTCCATGGCCACTGTCTTCACCCCCTGCTCCTTAAGCCAGTCGGCAAGCTGGACCAGATCGGGGGTCGTGGTGCCGAAACGTTCCACGTTTGGGGTTCCGTCCTCCCGCGGTGGGCCGCAAACCCAGTGTTCGCGCGAACCGAGATCGATGCCGGCCGCGTTCGGTTGAATGGTCTTCAGCGACCGAGGAAGTCGTTTGCGTTCTTTGCTC